>ERZ1035027.1457-NODE-1457-length-10977-cov-8.298755_pt1 | contig 10977 bp, 9 predicted proteins | sample MGYA00520604_ERZ1035027 | MGnify/ENA primary metagenome ERZ1035027 (study PRJEB33766, sample SAMN09781743) | gut metagenome | biome: gut microbiome | host: Homo sapiens | place: Madagascar | study: EMG produced TPA metagenomics assembly of the PRJNA485056 data...
AAGGTGACGGCGGCGTCGCAGGAGCCCTGGCCGGCCAGCGTCATCTGGCGCAGCGGGCAGCCGCCGGCCAGCGTGGCGCCGAAGCCCACGGCGTACAGGCCCAGGATGTTCCACAGGTGCTGGGAGTGGGCGATGGGCTGGCCATCGAAGCTGAGCTTGAAGCCGCCGGTGGCCAGGTTGAACACCACCATGACCACGAACAGGACGGCGATGGGGAGCATCAGGTCGAAGTCGCGCATGAGGAAGATGTTGCGGACGGAGCCGGCGAAGCAGATGCGGACCTTCTGCGCCAGGGCGCCGATCACGAGAGCGGTCACCAGGGCGATGAGCACGGGAGCATGCTTGGAGCCCGGGCCGGCCTGGCTGACGGCGAACACGCCGGCGAAGACGCTGATGCACAGGCCGATGACCAGCAGCACAGGCAGGACGGCGCCGGCCGTCTTGTTCGTGTCATGCTCGCGGCCCAGGGAGTAGCCCTTCTTCAGGAAAAACGTGCCCGTGGCGACGCCTAGGACGAAGCCGATGAGGCCGACCCAGGCGTTCAGGTCGCCGGCGGCCATGCGCAGCACCATGCGAAGCGGGCAGCCCAGGAAGATGAGGGCGCCGATCATCATGATGAAGCCCAGGACGAATCGGGTCATAGGGGAAGAACCCGCCGTGGAGCGATACTCGCGCGTGGCCAGGGCGATCAGGAACGAGCCGACGACCAGGCCGACGATCTCGGGACGGAAGTACTGCACCGTCTCGGTGGTCTGCAGCTTCATGGAGCCCGCCATGTCGCGGATGAAGCACGCGGCGCACATGGCCATATTGGCGGGGTTGCCGGAGAAGGCCAGAAGCGCCATTCCGAGGCCGACCAGCACGCCGACCAGGGCCAAGCCCTTTTTGCTGTTGAGGAAATCCAAGGAAGTCCCTTTCTGTATATAAAGTTGAATCGTTCGCATTCGATCCTCCGTCGCGCATGCGCACGCACGGGCCCACGGACCTGCGGGGACGACAAGGCAGAACACGCCCAAAACGCCATTCGAAACGGAAAACAATGCAAGCCGCGTCAAAGCGCGGCGAAACCGACGCCTTGCAGAATGCGTCGGATGCGGGCAGAAAGCCCATAGCAGAATGATTGCGCTAGCAGAATTTGCGCAAGCAATGCCGTATTGTAAGAAGAGGTTGCTTCCCTGTCAAAGGCGGCAGGCGTTAATCTTCCCCGAGCGGCGGGGAGGGGCGTCTGGGCAGGCATCGCTCATAAGGTTGGCGCGGGTTTGCCCATAGGATCCTCGTGGCATTGCCGCTGCGTCGCCTATGGGGTTCCGCCGAATCGCCTACAGAGATGCCGCAGATTCGCCTGTTAAGGTTCCCATATCTTCGCCGCAGCCTTGCCTATAGGGACCCTTTTAGCGTTGCGCGACATTACTCCGAAGTGCCGCCTATTTGTGAAGGTTCTGTGACAGGAAATCATTTGCTTGCATTGAGACTGGATGGCGCGTATAGTTCTTTCTCGCAGCTTTTCCGAAACATTCAGTTCCGCGAAAAGCGGGTTACATATTGCGGGGTGGAGCAGTCTGGTAGCTCGCCGGGCTCATAACCCGGAGGCCGTAGGTTCAAATCCTGCCCCCGCGACCAACTGTTCAAGCCGCCCATCGGGCGGCTTTTTTGTTGCGCGGAACCTTGTCCATAACTGCAGTTTTGAATCGGGAAATTGCTCTAGCTGTTCATCAAGGACATAGTCAACATAATAGCTTGCTACACAAACTCATTGCGCTGGATAAACGGGGCTTTAAGCCCGGAGTTCATTCCGAATGCAGGGCACCATTGGTCTACACTGCAAGGAAGGGCTTTGTGAGGAGACAACCATGCAGCAACCCATAGCAACAAACGACGTGAACCTGTTCTCTGTTCTTAAGGAGAACCAATATTTCGATCGCAAAAGCGCCCGAAAGGACGACAGAGAGATCGCAAAGCACATCAGCGCGTTTGCCAATGCCGCCGGCGGCAAGCTGGTAATCGGAATCGAGGATAACGGTGAGGTTACAGGCTTCAAACGCAACGGCGCGCGCGATATCGAAAATTTTGAGCGCGCCGCGCTTACAACATGCACACCAAGCCCAATCGTCCGTAAAGAACGCATCCCTGCAGTTAATTCATCTGGCGAGGACGATTTGATCCTCGTTTTGGATGTCGAAGCCTCGACCAGCCATTCTGTCGCCCGCATCAGCGACGGCGAAGTGTTTTTACGCCAGAACGACAAAAGCGTGAGGCTCAGCCGTGAGCAAATTCTTGCTCTGGAGTACGACAAGGGGCAGAGAGTCTTCGAAGACGAGCTTGCCGAAGACTCTTCCATGGAGGATATCGACCACGACGTACTAGATCGATACAAGGAAATCCTTGGAACTAATGCCTCAGACGAGCAGGTTCTAAGGAGCCGCCGCTTCATGCGCAACGGAAAGCTAACCGTAGCAGGCGCCCTACTTTTCGCACAGGATCCGTCCGCTATGCTGCCACAAGCACGAGTTCGCGTCCTTCGCTATGACGGCGTGAAGATGAAAACAGGCGAGCACCTCAACATAACTAAGGAGCGCAGCTTCCACGGCCCACTACCCAAAGTTATTCAGGATGCGTACACACTCATTTCGAGCATGCTCAGGGAGTTCCAGTTTTTAGGCCCCGATGGTAAGTTCCAGACAGTCCCCGAGTATCCAGAGTTTGCCTGGTTCGAAGGGCTCGTCAACGCAGTGACCCATCGTGACTACGCATTTAGGGGAGACTATGTTCGGGTGTCGATGTTTGATGACCGATTGGAGATAGTCAGTCCGGGTGCCTTGCCCAACATTGTGACAATCGACAACATGAGAACTACCCGCTACTCACGCAATCCTCGAATCGCCCGCACATTATCCGAGTTCGGTTGGGTTCGGGAATTAAATGAGGGAGTGCAGCGCATTTATACCGAGATGCAGAATTCGCTTCTCAACGATCCAGTCTATTCTGAGCCAGGCAAGGTAAAAGTGCAGTTGACCCTTGAGAACAATATCGTGGCAAGAACAATCAGGAGGAGCGAGGCCCTTGAAGACCAGGCGTCGCCAGAGGTTATTTCCTCCCTCAGCGAGTATGAACTTGCAGCGGTAAGGCTTGCATTCGCAAATGGAAAAGTGACCGCGAGGGAGCTCGCCGCCCACATCGAAAGAGACCGGCGAACCGCCAGCCGCGTTCTTAGCAAACTGACGAAGGACGATGAACTACTCGAATGGCATGGATCTTCGCCCAACGACCCTAAGCAGTTCTATACGATGAAGTAAGCTCTACCCACGAATCAACGCCTTTGTCGCACCTTTGTCGCAGTAATGTCGCACCTTTGTCGCAGTAATGTCGCACCTTTGTCGCAGTAGCTCGCAGCAGCGATCGGGGGATGCGGACAAATGCGAAGTAAGATGGCAACAACGTGCTTGTACGCATAATGCACAAGCGGAGCCGAATTGGAGTCGAATCGTCCCTCGGAGCCGAACGGGAGCTGAACCATTTGACAAATGCTGGCTGCAGAAATGCACATAACAGGCGCGTTAAGGGAAGCGGCAACGCTTGAATAGCACCCAGATAGCCCTCTTAACCCGGAGGCCGTAGGTTCAAATCCTGCCCCCGCGACCAAATGTTCAGGTCGAAGACGGTAAATGTCTTCGACCTTTTTGATTTCGATTGAGCAACCCTGTATTTTATCCTGTCACTTATTTCAATCCCTTGCCCACGGCGCGAGGAGGGACGTGCGGGCCCCTCACGCTTCGCGCTCGGGAAGCCGCATTGCACGTCGGGCCTTCGGTCATCCGCGCGCAAACATGTTCCACGACGCCGATGATTAGAAGATGGCATCCGCAGAGTCGTACCCTATGACTTCGACCTCGATTTCATGAAGCATCACTGGGTCGAGGTCTACCGTCTCGATGGTGGAGACCTCGCCACGACGCGGATTGAAGAAGCCGAGACGGGTCACCTTCTGATACTGCTCGGCGTTAATCGAATGCAATCCCATAAGCCAGTACATGCAGACCTGAAGCGTATGATCCTTCGTTGGCTTGGTCCTGTTAGTCTTAAAGTCCCAGACCGTGTCGCCGGTCATGAAATCGCCGTCGCCGGTTTCCACAACGCGCGTGTAACCGCCTCGGAACGTAATTCCGTCGACGACCACCGGCCCGTACTCCTCGAAGAAGCCCAAACCACGCTGAATCATGATTCGGATGTTGTCGCATGTCCCGGCGTCCGGGTTAATCGTCGCTGGCTCGGGCAGAGGACACGGCGAAGACGGCGTGCCAACACCGGCACGATAGACAGCGTCGAAGTTTGCGAGCCGACACGCCCACGTGATGGATTCGTCGTCGAGGCCCTTGATGCGCGTCGCAAACAGACGCGCCTCATCTGCACGCTTGATGATTTGCGCACCGAGGAACGAGACGCGGAATGCCTCCTCGACCGGCGTGCCGGACATGACGCGCGTCATGTAGTCGACGACCATACCGACCACGCCAGCGTTCACGTTCTCCTTGATGTCATGGAGCGGCGCACCACCCGTCTCGACCACAGTCAGCGTGCGAGGGTTGATGTAACCGCCACGAGGTTGCTTGATTTCCTTGATGCGTTGGGTAACTGATGGCACAACGAGCTCCTTTCGATTAGTAAGCGTAATTATCTCACGCCGACCGGACAAAATTTTATAGTGCTACCGCGAACGGCTATGCACCAGGGCACCAATCATCGCCCGATGGTTCGTTATCGCGAATCCCTGACGCGAACGTGATGCCGTCGCGCCCGCAACCGACAACCTCGACTCGCACTCGTCGCAAAACTCCTCGGACGCCTTGTCGCCGGACATCGAGCTCCTCGCGGACTCGCCGCGAGCGTTGAGCTTCGTGGCGGCAACCCCGCAACCGAAAGACATATAAGCAAAACCTCTCTCGTTCATTCGCCGTACCGGCGGCTTTGCTAAGTACTAGGGGGGGTGCCCGTAGGCCTTGCTTCGCAAGGCCCGGGCCTCACTCTCAAGGGCTGCGCCCCCGCCGCGAGCCCGCGGGGACAGAGGCACCCCGGGGGCCGAGTATCCCCGACCCCCGGTTTGTCCCCGGAACTTTATCAGCGGTTCTTTTGCTTTAGGTCAAAACTTTTGGCCCAAATAGGTTGTTTTGGGCCGATCATTCATCCCTTTGTCGAGAGCAATCCCGAGGAGGTGTTCTGGGCAGTCGCCTAGGGCGGCACGCGCCGGCATAGACGCGAATGCCGACCCACTGACCGTCACGGTCACCGAGACAGTCAACGAAACCCTCGAGGAACGCACCGTTCCCGTCATGGACGAGCGCACGGCCAACCACATCCAGGTTCGTCCGACAGACGCCTCCAGAAAGGGCCTCTGTCGCGAGACGACCGACGCTCTGGGCATCTCGACGCATGTCCGGCGCGCCATGCTCAACACCGAACGGATGCCCAAGGACGCCTCTAACGCCCTGCGTGCGGCACTCTTCCACCGCTCCGAGGAGATGGAACCGCCAGTTCTACACCGGCACGAGCGGTACGGTCTGGCTCGTCAAACTTATCCACTAGGCTTGTCGTTTATCCTGTCTATATCATTGGGCAGACCAGGGGGGTATGCTCGGGCAGACGATGGCGCTTCGTGCCGAGAAACCAGTAGGGTAAAGCAGGTACAGATACGGGATACGCAGAGGCAATAACCCTAACGGTGATACATCCCGGAGGCCGTAGGTTCAAATCCTGCCCCCGCGACCAAATGTTCAAGCCGCCCATCGGGCGGCTTTTTTGTTGCACGATACGCTGGAGCCATCGCGTCAAACAATCGAAGAGCTAGCTAAGCAGTTCTGCACGATGAAGTAAGCTCTACTCACGAATCAACGCCTTTGTCGCAATAGCTCGCAGCAACCAGCGGGCGGAACGTTTTTTGGCATGCAAATCAGCCTCAAACGCAGGGGCCGCGGAGTTAATCCACGGCCTCAAAACAGTCGTCCTTCTATCGCTTTCCCGATTTACCTATGACGCATCGGCAATCTCGTAGCCATCGGCTACGATCTTCACCGTCGCCGGAGCCTCCTTCTGCGACGTGTAACAATTGAGCACGATAGCCTCGCCGTTCAGCCAATGGTTTGCGTACAGGCCCGTCGTCTCCACTTTGACGCCGTTCGCATCGAACAGCTCGACCTTGAAGTTGATGTGGTCGAAATCGTATCCGGTGTTGTTCGAGACGGTTGCTTGGCCCGTGAAGGTCGAGTATTGTTCGGTAAACTCAAGGTTTATCGTGCCTGCCAGCGATTCTACTGCCGCCTTCTCGTTATTGTCGCGCTCCACCTTCTTGCCGTGGCTGACCAATTTATCTAAGCTGTCTTGGCATGAGGATGACACCGTAAGCCCGTACTCGTCCACGAACGTTTTTAGCAGCGTGGTGCGCTTGTCGTAAGCTTTCTGCCAATCCTGCTGAAACTTTTCGTTATCTGTCGCGCACAACTCCGCGGCTTCGCGCTGATCTTTCAGCGAATTGATGTATGCGATAGCATTTTCCTGCAGCTTGCTGTCCTCAAACTGCGAGCTCTGATACTTCTCTACCTGATTCAGCTCGGCGTCGACCAGCTTCTCATAATACTCGGTAGACTTGTCAGTCTTGGTGGACTTTTCCACCAGGGCATCGCGCGCCTCGTAGCCTTTTGCGAGCGATTGCATGAACGCCTCGTCCGCATACTGGGGCTGATCTTGGCCGTTCTGCTCAGCGCAGCCGGCAAACATGGCTGCGCATGCGGCCAAAGCGCAAGCCAGGGCAGCGGCAAGTATTATCTTCGATCGGTTCATTATGGTCTCCCTGCTAATTTGCCGTGAGCGAATCGCGCTGATCTTGGTCGAGCGCGTCTGGATAGGTCGTGCTAGCAAGTTCCGCGCCGCTCTGGTCGACGATGCTTACAACGCAGCTGACCGGCTGCCCCGCGAACTGCTGATATATACAGGCAATCAGCCCCGCCTGCAACGGGGCGAAAGCTTCGCTGAGCCCGACCTGGCTGTTGCTGGTGGTCAGGGTCACTTTGGAGAACTGCTCATCGTAATCAACAGCGGTGATGGTTGACCAGGTTTCGCTGTTGGGCATCTCGTCAAGCTGCTTTGCCGTCGAATCATGCCAGGAGTCCACAAGCTCGTTGTACTTGTCTATAGGCATCGTCGCGGTATAAGAGCCGTCCTCGTTGGCGACGATGTCGGTGCAGCCCCACTCCTGAAGGTTTGCTTGCACATCTTCAGCTGCCGTATCCTGGAAGAATAAAGCAGGGAACGTGACTGTGCGCGTTGCGATGGTCGCCTTCTCAACGGCGCTGTTCTCGTCCTGCTCGCTCGTCACGTTACCGGAATTCTGCGTGGCACATCCCGCCAGTCCAGCGCACAGCACGCACATCGCCACCGCAGCTGCGATTACGACACCTGCGCGTTTGCCGAAAACACCTGTTTTTCCCATCTCATTCCCTTCCCATCGAGATTAAGCAGCGCCAACAAAGATGTTAGCCGTATCGAAGGTTAGACCTCTACCCCTTCCGCAACCTCGGGAAACACGTCCTTGAGCCCCTTCAGAACCGCGAACGGCGCGAACCGGCCATCCAGCCGAACGTCATGGATGCTGGAACCCTCGCGCCCGCCCCTTCTCCCCGCCGCGTAACGCGCAATTAACGCCGTAACGCGAGCGTTTTCCAAATCGAAACAATTCTGCAAACTGGCTTCGGTAGCGTTTTCCCTGTCATGTACGCGAGGAAAGCGCATGCGTTAGGGACGAGCTATTCACCTACCGCGCGGTCGAGGCGTTCATGCGCGGGGATGATCCCGACCGTGGCAAACGAGCGGAACCGAAAGACCGGAAGGCTGTGGTGGGGCAAACTCGCCGCGAGAACCGTAATAGCCGCGTTCGTCGGGCTTTGCTTCGGACGGGGGCTTGCGAGCCTTCTTTTCAAGCTCATCGGCTGATCCGTCAAGAGGCGATTTCCGCATTTGATGAGACCTAGCATATTTGAATAAAGATACGGCAAGGAAGGAGAAGAGCGATGAAAGAGCGTTTCGTGGAGGTCTATTCCCAGGGAATAGACTCCGCCTGATTTTCTCCAATTTCGGTCATTTTTTCTAGGGAGGTGCGGCGGACAGAGACTCGCTTTTTTCCTCGGCTTGTCTTGACGGCATCTCCCCTGTTGTAGTACCTTGCCCCTGTTTAAAAACGCGTGGATTTTTCTGGGCGCCAGCCACCTTTTCGCCACGCAACCGAGCAGTCGGTTGTGTGGCTTTTTCGTCTCGGCAGCAGGCGCCACAAGCACCGCCAGAAGACCGGACGAACCCCACCTTCCGACTGCAGGGAACAGACGCACGAGGCGTGCGTCTGCGAGACAGCAGACGGAAGGAAGCATGATGGCAGGAACGGACACAATCAAGCAGCAGGGCGCCGGAGCAGGAGCCACGAGCGCGGGGCAGGCCAAGGCGGCGCTCCAAGTCTTTGCGGGCGGCGCCTGCTACGGTGCCATGGCCACGACCTACAAGCTCGCCTACGCCGCGGGCTTCACCTCGGCGCAGGTGGTGGCGAGCCAGGCGTGGTTCGGCTGCTTCTTCTTCGCCCTCGCCACGCTCGCGGGCCACGCGCTCGGGCACCGCTGGCAGCGCGTGGGCTGGAAGCTCACCCTCAAGCTCATGGGCCTGGGGGCCCTCACCTGCCTCACCTCGATTCTCTACTGCTACGCCATGAGCGTGCTGCCCGCCCCAGTGGCACTCACGCTCCTCTTCCAGTTCACGTGGCTGGGGCTCGTGTGGCAGACCGTCATGACGCGCCGGCCGCCGAGGCCCCTCCAGGCGGTCTCCGCCCTGGTCGTCGTCTTCGGGACGGTGTTCGCGAGCGGCGTCTACAAGACCGGCATCGCCGGGTACGACCCCGTGGCCCTGCTCTGCGCGCTGGGGGCGGCCGTGTCCTGCTCCCTTTTCGTCACCCTCTCCGGCAAGGTCGAGGCCCCCTGCTCGTCTGAGCAGCGCGGCGTCATCGTGTGCGCGGGCTCCGTGGTCATGTCGCTCACGGCGTGCCCGGACTACGTCGTCTCGGGCGTCCTCGCCCAGGGCATCCTGCTCTTTGCCGTCATCGCCGGCTTCTTTGGCCTGCTCTGCCCGGTCCTGCTCTTCGGCATGGGCTCTCCACACCTGCCCGCGGGCCTCTCCACCGTCATGGCCGCCGCGGAGCTCCCCGCCGGCCTGCTCGTCGCCATGATCGTCCTCGGCGAGCCGCTCGGCGTCGTCGAGTGGCTGGGCGTCGCCATCATCCTCGCCGGCGTGTGCCTGGCGCAGGTCCCCCCCTGCGCGCGGGCCGCCTGCGAAGGGATGACTAGCTGACGGCTCGTTCCGCGACGGCGGAGGGGCCGACGGCGGCGAGGAAACTCTCTGCCGACTGCGAGACCCCGACGAAGCGCTGCATGTCGACGCCATCCTTCTTGCAGACCACAGGAAGCAGCACGTCCCTCGTGGTCATGCCCGGAACGTCCCTTATCGCGCCGATCAGGCCGAAGGCGACGAACCACCCGAAGCTGAGTCCCACCGTGGCGTCGATGACAGGCAGCATCGCCACGGATGCCGCGGACACCAGATCCGAGACAGCGGGGACATCCCGCCTGTTGAGGACGTCGAGCACCCCGCCTCCGACTTGGTGCCGTGGACGGTGCGGCTGGGCTACTTCCTGTACTTGCCCGTCACGGGGTCCTTCCCGAGCGAGACCCTGATGCGCCGCGTGTTCTTCTTGCCCGTCTTCTCGATCGATCCTATGCCGGATAATGAGCTTCTTCCTGACATCGTTTGCCCTTTCCCTTCTCGTCTTTATGGGAAAGAAGACCACCATTCGAGACACCTCCTGCCAAGTGTTTGATACGGTCTTCTTTTCCCGTCTTCGGTCACGGTACGGAAACGTACTGTTTTGGGCAAATTTGGGCGAAAATGCTGAAACATCCTGAAACATCATGGGTATCAGGATTTTTTGACGGGATTCTGAACTGTAAAACAGGGAAAAGTGAAACAATCTGACCACTTGCAAGGTGCTCTCATAACCCGAAGGCCGTAGGTTCAAATCCTGCCCCCGCGACCAAATGTTCAAGCCGCCCATCGGGCGGCTTTTTTATTGCCAAAACGTTTTTTCTTCACCAGGCCGACATGCTGCTTCGACAACAGAAGCGCCCATTAACGGAACCGGCGATTCTGCCTGACGCGTTTAAAGCGCCCCTCCTGCCGCATAACGCGCAATTAATGCCGCAACGCGTTCGTTTTCCAAATCGAAACAATTCTGCAAACTGCCTTCGGTAGCGTTTTCCCTGTCATATACGCGAGGAAAGGGTATGCGTTAGGGAGACCCGCTCCCCCTTTCGGTTCTCCCGAACGCATGCGCTCTCCCCAATGAGAAAGGGGGAAGGCCATGGAGGATTTCCTTACATCGTTCTTCATCACGCCGTTCACCGGACTTGCGGAGGGAATCGCCACCGCTACCAGCCCGCTTGACGTCATCGATGCCGTCGATGGCTTCGTGTGGGGCCCTATCATGATTTTGCTGCTGCTTGGCACGCACATCTTCATGACCATCCGCACCGGGTTCATCCAGCGCAAGATCGGCACCGGCATCAAGCTGTCCGTCACCAAGGACGACCCCTCCAACGCCGACGGCGACATCACCCAGTTCGGCGCGCTGACCACGGCTCTTGCCGCCACCATCGGAACGGGCAACATCGTCGGCGTGGGCACGGGCCTGCTGTTCGGCGGCCCTGGCGCCATCTTCTGGATGTGGATCACCGGCATCCTGGGTATCGCCACGAAATACTCCGAGGTGTTCATCGGCGTGAAGTACCGCGTGAAGGACCACTCCGGCAAGATGCTCGGCGGCGCCATGTACGCCCTTGAGCGCGGCTTCAAGAACAAGAAGGCCGGCCGCATCCTGGCCATCCTGTTCGCCCTGTTCGC
>ERZ1035027.1460-NODE-1460-length-10965-cov-4.512282_pt1 | contig 10965 bp, 7 predicted proteins | sample MGYA00520604_ERZ1035027 | MGnify/ENA primary metagenome ERZ1035027 (study PRJEB33766, sample SAMN09781743) | gut metagenome | biome: gut microbiome | host: Homo sapiens | place: Madagascar | study: EMG produced TPA metagenomics assembly of the PRJNA485056 data...
GTGCAAGTGCGTACGCAGGGGGATGCCATGGCACTTTCCGGGGCAGAATGGGGCAAGCTTACGCTTTCCCGCGTGCGCAGCTTCTCGGATGCGTTGAAACGGATTGATTATACGTTTGCAGGGACGGAGGGGCAGAGGATTGGGTTTTCACAGATCGGAACGATGCTGGAGGATTTTACAAAGCAGTTGGACAGCCCTGTTGCGATGCGTAAGGATGCGGAGACGGCGATCGTGTCGGAATTGGGCAGGATGGGCGTACATGTGAAATCGCTGACGCTCTTAAAGGCGCAGAATGGCAGATACCAGCTCTATGCGGATGCCCGCGTGGGACGTGGCAGACTGGTCGGCGCAGAGGCGGTGCGCAAGATTGCAAGCAAGGAGACGGGAATCCCGTTTGAGATCGGGGAGGACAGCCGCCAGATGGTTGGACGGAGCTATGACCTTGTTATATTAAATCAGAAGCCTGCGTTCCGCATTCAGACTGCCGCCCGTCGACTTTCCTGTCAGGAAGATGTGATATCGGGAGACAATTTTTATATTGGGAATCTGAAGAATGGACAGGCGCTTTTGATGATTGCTGATGGCATGGGAAACGGTGTGCAGGCGGCGAAAGACAGTGAAGCGCTGCTCTCCGCGGTCGAGGAACTTGTCATGACCGGATTTGAACAGGAGATGGCAGTGCGGCTTGTGAATGCGTATCTGGCAGAGAAGAATAAGGGAGAGCATTTTACAACACTGGATATGTTGTTGCTGGATCTGTACACAGGAGTTGGACATCTGGTAAAATACGGCGCCGCAACGACTTATGTGTGCCGGGGAAACTGGATGGAGTGTATCAAATCGACATCGCTTCCGGTTGGGGTGATGGAGGATGCTGGATGCGAGTGCAGCAGTAAGAAATATTATGCCGGCGATCTGATTGTCATGGTGAGCGATGGCGTGCTGGACAGTATTTTGTTTGAAAATAAAGACGACTATATGCGTACACTGCTGGAAGCGTTGAAGGATGAGGAGCCAGAGACTGTGGTGGAGGCGGTCATCCAGGATATCCGAAGCGTCTGTGGAAAACGATTGAAGGATGATGCAACGATTATTGTGTGCAAGGTCATGAAAAATCTGTGAATCGCTATACGAAAGGTATCGTTTGTGCTAATATAAGGATGGTAAAAACTGACAAATGACGGAGTATGTATGAATTATTTTGAGCAAAAAGTCTACAATTATATACAGACACACGGATTGATCGAACCGGGAAATCGACTGGTAGTCGGTGTGTCGGGTGGTGCGGATTCCGTGTGCCTGCTACGCGTGTTAAAGGCGCTTATGCCAGTGTTGCATATCCCTTCGCAAGGCATTGTTGTGGTGCATGTGCATCATGGCATCCGGGGAGCGGAGGCAGAGCATGATGCGGCATTTACAAAGGATTTGTGTGCAAAGTTTGGCTTTCTGTATCAGGAATATCGGAAAGACATTCCGGCGTATGCAAAGCAACGAAATATGACCGTTGAGGAAGCGGGACGGGAGTACCGTTATCAGTGTATGGAAGAGCTGGTCATGCAACTGAAATTCGATAAGATCGCAGTCGCGCACAACCAGGATGATGTTGCGGAGACAGTGTTGTTCCATATGCTTCGTGGCAGTGGTTTGAACGGACTTGCCGGAATCGCGGCGAGCAGGGGAAATATCATTCGTCCGCTGCTCGGTGTGTCGCGTGCGGAAATTGAAGCATATCTGGAAGAATGTGGACAGGATTTCTGTCAGGATTCGACAAATGCTGAGCTTGCGTATGCACGGAATAAGATCCGTCACAGTATATTGCCAGTGATGAGGGAATTAAATGACCGGGCAGTGGAGCATATCTGCCAGCTGGCGCAGGATGCGGCACAAAGTTATGACTATATTCATACGCAGGCGATGGAACAATGCGATACAACAGAGGATGAGGATGCCTTTGGCAGAACGGTGACACTTTCGATTGCAGAACTGTATAAAGTAGGACCGGTGCTGCAGGAGCATATTGTATGGGAAGCAATCGGACAGGTCGCACAGCGCAAGAAGGATATTACGCGGCGGCATATACAGGCGGTTGTGGCACTGATCTATCAGGATTCTGGAAGCAGTGTACAGCTTCCATATGGCATCCATGCGAGAAGAAATTATGGGGAGCTGATCCTTTCGGATAAGGTGCAGATAATGACGGACTACCGGTTTGCGATTGCGCAGGCAGGTGATTATGAAATCCCGAATCAGGGAACACTTTCCGTATCCATTGAGGATTTTACTTTTACGGAGCCAATTCCGAAAAAAAACTATACGAAATTCATTGACTATGCTAAAATAAAAGGTACTCTGTGTGTCCGGACACCGGAAGACGGAGATTATATCGTGATTGATACAGCTGGAAATACGAAGAAACTGTCGCGTGTATTTATCGATGCGAAGATCGACCGGACCAAACGGGCGGGATGGCCGGTGCTTGCATGCGGACAGGAAATCGTATGGGTAGTTGGACTGCGGTTTTCGCCAGCGTATCATGTGGATGAGCAGACAAACAAAATTATGAAAATACAGTATGGAAGCAAAGGAGATCAGAATGGAACAAAAGATTGATGTTATGATTGATGAGGCAACTGTGGAGGCAAGAATTGCAGAAATCGCACAGCAGTTAAGCAAGGAATATGAGGGAAAGACGATTCATATTATCGGTGTTTTAAAGGGAAGCGTGTTCTTCATGTGTGAGCTTGCAAAGCGTCTGACTGTACCAGTGACGATGGATTTCATGTCTGTTTCCAGCTATGGAAATGATACCAAGTCTTCCGGTGTTGTAAAGATGATCAAGGATCTCGATGAGAGTATCGAGGGAAGAGACGTGGTACTGATTGAGGATATTATGGATTCCGGTCGTACACTTTCTTATCTCATCAATATATTGAAGGAGCGCAAACCGGCAAGCTTTAAGGTAGTCACATTACTGGATAAGCCGGATCGCCGTGTTGTAGAGTTGGAGCCGGACATCACCGGATTTGTGATTCCAGACCGCTTCGTTGTAGGATATGGTCTTGATTGTGCACAGAAATACAGAAATCTTCCATATATCGGTGTGATTTCTGAGTAATACATAAATTTATCCAGAAGGGAGCATAGCATGAAGGGATTAAAAAAAGGACTCGGAATCTACCTGATTCTGTTCTTTGCGATGTTCTGTGGCATTATTTGGTACATGAACAAAAACTCAAAGACAGATTCCGGTTATACGATCGTCGATTTTCAGGCAGAAGTATCCGAGGATTTGATAGGCTCCGTTGAGATCTATCAGAATAAGGAGATACCGACAGGAACGGTATACATCACGTATCGTCAGACAAACGAAGAAAAAGAATTCTATGTGTCGGATGTCAATAAGGTACAGCAGATTATCATGAGCAAAGGAAACGGAAATATCCGCCTGGAGTTGCATGATGTCAGTGGTCAGAGCAACGTCTGGACATGGTTGCCGACAGTCGTGCTTATTGTAGTATTGCTGGTCGTTGTTATGATATTCATGGCAAATATGTCTGGTGCCGGTGGCGGTGGTGGTGCCGGTGGCGGCAAGATGATGAACTTTGGCAAGAGCCGGGCACATATGTCAAACGAGAACGATCAGAAGTATACATTCAAGGATGTCGCTGGTCTGGAAGAAGAAAAAGAGGATATGGCGGAGATCGTAGATTTCCTGCGGAATCCAAAGAAATATAACACGCTGGGTGCACGTATTCCGAAGGGCGTTCTGTTAGAGGGACCTCCGGGAACAGGTAAGACACTGCTTGCAAAGGCAGTTGCCGGAGAAGCTGGTGTTCCGTTCTTCTCGATTTCCGGTTCGGATTTCGTCGAGATGTTCGTCGGTGTTGGTGCGAGCCGTGTGCGTGATCTGTTTGAGGATGCAAAGAAGAATGCACCATGTATCGTGTTTATCGATGAGATTGATGCGGTTGCCAGAAAGCGTGGCTCTGGTCTTGGTGGCGGTCATGATGAGCGTGAGCAGACATTGAACCAGATGCTTGTTGAGATGGATGGTTTCGGTACGAACGAAGGTATCATTGTGCTTGCGGCGACAAACCGTGTGGATATTCTTGATCCAGCGATTTTGAGACCGGGACGTTTTGACCGTAAGGTTATGGTCGGCAGACCGGATGTTAAGGGACGTGAGGAGATCCTTCGTGTCCATGTCAGAAACAAGCCGTTGTCTGATGATGTCGATCTGCATGAGATCGCAAGAACAACTGCAGGCTTTGCTGGTGCGGATCTGGAGAACCTGATGAATGAGGCAGCTATCTGTGCAGCTAAACAGAATCGGCAGTTTATCAAGAAGGAAGATGTTGACAAGTGTTTTGTCAAGATTGGAATTGGCGGTGAAAAGAAGAGCCGTCTTGTACCGGAGAAGGAGCGGAAGATTACCGCTTACCACGAGAGTGGACATGCGATCTTGTTCCATTTACTGAGCGAGGTTGGACCGGTGCATCTTGTATCCATTATTCCAAATGGACGTGGTGCTGGCGGATATACGATGCCATTGCCGGAGAATGATAATGTGTTTATGACGAAGAAGCATATGCTGCAGGATATCATGGTCAGCTTTGGTGGAAGAATCGCAGAGGAACTGATCTTCGGCGATATCACAACCGGTGCTTCTGCAGACATCAAGCAGGCAACCCAGACCGCACAGGCGATGGTTGTCAAGTATGGTATGTCTGAGAAGGTTGGGCTGATTAACTACGAGGTAAACAGCGAGGAAGAAGTATTTCTCGGCAGAGATCTCGGGCATGCAAGAAATTACAGCGAGAAGTTCGCCGGATCATGGATGAGTGTTATCAGGAAGCAAAGCTTATCATCGAGAGTCATATTGACGTATTGCATCGTTGTGCAGCTGCTTTGCTGGAGAAAGAACGTATCAACCGTGCAGAATTTGAAGCACTTTTTGAAGTAAGTCCAACAGAAACTTATCCGGATGGACTGGATACAACCGGATTGAATCTGTAATCGATTGTGAAAAATGTAGTGATAGAAACTATGGAATTGTGCAAGATACACAAAAAGACGACAAAAAACGAATTTTTGCGACATGATTCAAGAGAATATGCACAAAAAAAATCTGAAAAAAATTAAATGTTTGGGCAGACTTTTTAGGGTTTATATGTATAATAATACTTGTAACCCCCCAATACATTATATAGTTTTTTGCTACACCCCAAAGTAACAAAATACCTTCTCCGAAAAGGACAGCCGATCGTTGGCTGTCCTTTTCCCTTTCTATTTTTATTTTTTTATTGTGTAAATTCCTGTCCTGTATTAAAATAATAGATAGTCGTCAAAAAAGAATTAGGGAGGATACTCTTGATGGTGGAGAATCAGAGACAGGCTCTCAAAGTATTACAGTATGTATATAATACAAAGACTGCATTGAATTTCGGTGCATTGTTTGCGGACGGAACGGATAGCTACCGGCATCCGGCAGAGTTAAAGATTGGAGATTCGGTGACATTGCGGTTCCGTACAGGAAGAAACAATGTAGATGCTGTCTATCTGGTTTACAATGGGGAGCGTTGTAACATGCAGGTGGAAAGCAGTGACGAGTTATTTGATTATTATGCATATACCATTTCCGAGGTAACGGATGACATAGACTATTATTATATGGCGCTTGCCGGGAATGTTATCTGCTATTATAACAAGCTTGGCACACAGAAGGATTTGAATCCAGATTATAATTTCCAGATTGCGCCGGGATTCTCGGTTCCGAAATGGGCGAGAGGTGCTGTGTTCTATCAGATTTTCGTGGATCGTTTCTACAATGGAGATCCGTCCAATGATGTCGAGGACAACGAGTACTGCTATGTCGGGGAAGGCACGCGCAAGGTCAAGGACTGGTTTAAGTATCCGGACAATATGGATGTCCGCAGCTTCTATGGTGGTGATCTGCAGGGTGTTATGGATAAGCTTGATTATCTGCAGGGACTTGGCGTGGATGTCATTTATCTGAATCCGATTTTTGTTTCTCCATCCAATCATAAATATGATATTCAGGATTACGATTATGTAGATCCTCATTTTGGAAAGATCGTCAAGGATGGCGGAGAATGTCTGCCGGAGGGCTGCAAGGTCAATAAGGAAGCCAGCAAGTATATTATGCGTGTGACAGATAAGGCGAATCTGGAGGCCAGCAACGAGTTGTTCGCACAGCTTGTGGAGGAGATTCATAAGCGCGGCATGCGTGTAATCTTGGACGGTGTATTTAACCATTGTGGTTCTTTCAACAAATGGCTGGATCGAGAATGTATTTACGAGAATCAGGAGGGCTATGAGAAGGGCGCTTATGTGGATTATCAGAGCCCGTACAGAAGTTTCTTCAAGTTCCAGGACCCTTGGCAGTGGCCATACAACGGCACATACAATGGCTGGTGGGGACATGATACCCTTCCGAAATTAAATTACGAAGAATCTGAGAAATTATATGAATATATTATGCGTATCGGTGAAAAATGGGTTTCTCCGCCGTACAACGTGGATGGCTGGCGTCTGGACGTGGCTGCCGACCTTGGTTACACTGAAGAGTTTAACCATCGTTTCTGGCGTGATTTCCGGACAAGAGTGAAGGAAGCAAATCCAGATGCACTGATCCTTGCGGAGCATTATGGTGATCCAAAGGCATGGCTTTTGGGCGATCAGTGGGATACCGTTATGAACTACGATGCATTTATGGAGCCGATTACATGGTTTTTGACCGGTGTGGAGAAGCACAGTGATGAGTTCCGCGGTGACCTGCTTGGAAATCCAGATGCATTTACTGGTGCGTTGCGCCACCATATGTCGCGGTTTAATCAGAACTCTCTGGAAATCGCGATGAATGAGCTGTCCAATCATGATCATTCACGATTCCTGACACGTACAAATCGCCGTGTTGGACGAATCCATACGATGGGACCGGAGGCCGCTGGTGAGAACATCAACAAGGGTGTATTCCGTGAGGCAGTTGTATTCCAGATGACGTGGCCGGGCGCACCGACAATCTATTATGGTGATGAAGCCGGACTTTGCGGCTGGACCGATCCGGATAACCGGCGTGGATATCCGTGGGGCAGAGAGGATCAGGAGCTGATTCAGTTCCACCGTGATATCATTAAGGTACACAAAGACAGTGCGGCGCTGATGAAGGGATCTGTGATGTTCCTGCATGGTGAATATAAGGTAGTCAGCTATGGACGGTTCCTGCCGGGCGAGGCAGTGGTTGTGATTTTGAACAACGATTACGAACCACATGAGCTGAACCTGCATGTGCGCAGACTTGGTGTACAGGATGGTGCGGTGATGAAAGCCTGTATCACGACGACGGAGAGTGGCTATCAGATGGATGAGACAGAATATGTCGTTGCAAATAACAAGTTGAAAATTACAGTTGGACCGATTTCAGCGGTTGTACTGAAATATACAGAGCCTTCTGTATAAATTAAAAATGATATATAATTTGAGTCCCTGTTTCGGAAACGGAACAGGGATTTTTTATACCCATAGTTGCATCAAAAGGAACTTTAGCTAGTTTTATGCAAAAACCCAATATGTGAGAATAAAAACAGATTGTTGCGAAAAGCGAGGGTATGCATAAAGTGGTGCTAATGTCGTTAAAACTATATCTTGCATGGGGATGCCTGACGCTTGTCGTTTTGATTTTAGGTATTTTGATATATATGATGCTTCAGGAACGAAAGCGGGGAAAGAAGTCCTGAGTAGTTTGCCAATATATATAGACACAGTGGAAAACGAGGTGTAAAAACATGCAGGATCGTGCTTTTTATGAGCGCATAGGAGCAAAATTTCAGAGTGAACGGGAACGGCAGAAGATAACCAGAGAGCATATGGCGGAGCAGATCAACATTTCATCCAAATTCCTGTATGAGATTGAGAGCGGAAGAAAAGGTTTCTCGTGTGAGATATTTCGGAATATGTGTAAATATCTGCATGTAAATGCAGATTATATTCTGGAGGAAGATGATGTCGCCAGCAGTCAGATGCGGATTGAGACGATGACACGTGATTTCTCCATAGAGGAAATGAATTATCTTGTGAAAATGATCGAGGGAATCCGGGAAATGCGCAAAGCATATGAACAGAACGATAAAATTGGTTGACAGCCAGAACATCCTGTGCTATTTCTTATACAGATAAGAGATACGATTAAGGAGGCAATTATGGTTAAACATATTATTTTATGGACATTGAAAGAGACGGATGCGGACAAGAAGGCAGAGATTCTTGCCAATATGAAAGAGCATCTGGAAGGACTTGCCGGAAAGGTACCGGGACTTCTGGAAGTGCATGTAAGAACGAATCCACTTGCGTCTTCGAATGCGGAGGTAATGTTGGATACGACATTGGAGAATGAGGAAATGCTGAAGGGATACCAGAAGCATCCGGCGCATGTAGAAGTTGCAAATACGTATGTGCGTCCATATACAGATGTGCGTATGTGCATGGATTACGAAGTGTAACGAATAAAAAGAATGGAAAACGCAGAGGATAACGGGAGTGCAGGGCATTTCCGTTATTTTTATGTGTGTGGAAGTCAATAGTATGGAGATCGAAGTGCATTTTATCGGGAAAGAACATTTGTTCTATACAAATAAAAGAAGATGTGGTAGAATGATATGTGTTATAAACAGTTAGGATAAATTCTAAGAAAGCCATGCGCTTTCGGCAGTGGGTAACAAAAACATAAAAAAAATGATTCAAGCACAGTAAAAGGAGAGAATCTATCATGGATCATTTTGAATTAGTATCGGAATATGCACCGACCGGAGATCAGCCGGAGGCGATCGAAGGATTGGTAAAGGGCTTTCAGGAAGGAAAAAAATGCCAGACACTGCTCGGTGTCACAGGTTCCGGAAAGACATTTACAATGGCGAATGTCATCGCCAAATTAAATAAACCGACGATCATCATATCGCACAATAAGACTCTGGCGGCACAGCTTTACAGTGAGTTTAAGGCGTTCTTCCCGCACAATGCGGTTGAGTATTTTGTATCGTATTATGATTATTATCAGCCGGAGGCATATGTGCCGTCGACGGACACGTATATTGCGAAGGATTCGGCTATTAATGATGAAATTGATAAGATGCGGCACAGCGCGACATCTGCCCTGATCGAGCGGAAAGATGTTGTGGTTGTATCTTCGGTATCGTGTATTTATGGTTTGGGTGATCCGGAAGAATATAAGAACATGATGCTCTCACTCCGCCCGGGTATGGAGAAGGATCGGGATGAACTGATTCGGCAATTGATCGATATTCAGTACACGCGGAATGAGATGGATTTCGCGCGTGGAACCTTCCGCGTGAAAGGAGACATCGTAGATATTCTCCCGGTATCGACGTTCGAAGACGGAATACGGATTGAGTTTTTCGGTGATGAGATTGACCGGATCGTGGAGTTTGACCCATTGACCGGTGAGATCAAGCGTGCGCTTTCCTTTGCCTGTATCTTCCCGGCATCGCACTATGTTGTTGCACCGGAGAAGATGAAGCATGCAATCGTGGAGATTGAAGAGGAATTAAAGCAACAGGTGGCATATTTCAAGGAGAATGACAAGCTGTTAGAAGCACAGCGTATCCGTGAACGGACGGAGTTTGATATGGAGATGCTGCAGGAGACAGGCTTTTGTTCGGGAATCGAGAATTATTCCCGGATACTGGCGGGCATGAAGCCGGGCGCTACGCCGAACACACTGCTGAATTTCTTTGATGGCGATTATCTGATTATCGTGGATGAGTCGCATATCACATTGCCACAGGTACGAGGCATGTATGCGGGTGACCGTTCCAGAAAGACGACATTGGTTGATTATGGATTCCGTCTGCCGTCAGCGCTGGATAACCGTCCGCTGAATTTTCAGGAGTTTGAGTCTAAGATCGATAAGATCTTATATGTATCTGCGACACCGTCCGATTATGAGAAGGAACACGAGGAGAACCGCGTCGAGCAGATTATCCGTCCGACCGGTTTGTTAGACCCGGAAGTAGAAGTACGACCGATCGAAGGACAGGTGGATGATCTCGTATCAGAAGTCAACAAAGAGGTTGCAAAGGGCAATAAGATATTGGTAACGACGCTGACGAAGCGCATGGCGGAGGATCTGACGGACTATATGAAGCAGCTTGATATCAAGGTCAAATATCTGCATTCCGATATTGATACATTGGAACGATTGGAGATCGTGCGTGATCTTCGGATGGGCGTATTTGACGTGCTGGTCGGAATCAACCTGCTCCGTGAGGGACTCGATATCCCGGAGATCACACTGGTTGCGATTCTAGATGCAGATAAGGAAGGCTTCTTACGTTCGGAGACATCGCTTGTACAGACGATTGGGCGAGCTGCACGTAACGTGGATGGGCATGTGATCATGTATGCGGATACGATCACGGATTCGATGCGGCATGCAATTGACGAGACCAACCGCAGGCGGAAGATACAGGACGCTTATAACAAGGAACATGGCATTACGCCGCAGAGTATCAAGAAGGATATCCGTGATCTGATCAGTCTGGATACGGGTGAGAACGTGACAACGAAGAAGGAACGCGAGAAAGATCCGGAATCCATGACGAAGAAGGAACTGAATGCCGAGATCGCACGTCTGACGAAGAAGATGAACAAGGCGGCGATGGAGCTTAACTTCGAGGAGGCAGCAGTGCTTCGCGATGAGTTGAAAGAATTAAAGATTGCCTTGCGGGATTATGATGATTAGTTTACAATTATTTTTGATATACTATAGGTAATTGTATGTGATTTGGGTGTAAATGTCTGTATCAGATTCTAATGATATAAGATGTATTGAAACTAAGAAGTACTAGATGTTCTGATGCACGTAATGATAACGGACGCAACCGCCGCCAATTCGCCGTCCATGGCTCAGTGGCGGCTTGTTTGAACATC
>ERZ1035027.1464-NODE-1464-length-10956-cov-4.115402_pt1 | contig 10956 bp, 11 predicted proteins | sample MGYA00520604_ERZ1035027 | MGnify/ENA primary metagenome ERZ1035027 (study PRJEB33766, sample SAMN09781743) | gut metagenome | biome: gut microbiome | host: Homo sapiens | place: Madagascar | study: EMG produced TPA metagenomics assembly of the PRJNA485056 data...
TTGTGAATCATATTAGCACCTCAAACTAAAATATTTCCAGATACATCTATCTTTGTATCAGATGGGACGATGAAACAGGGACGAACATATAGAGAATCACTTGCACTTCTATTAGTAATATCTCCATCAATAGCTATGCAATATTGATAACTGTATCTATAATTAGTTGTTCTCGTCCAATAGGTATCAGCATTAGAAGTTCCGCTCACATAAGCAATGCGCTTAGCCTTGCTTTGTGTTTCATCCGTATATTCATATACAAAATAATCCAGCTTCTTTCCCTCTGTTGCACCATACTGATTTTGTACGCCCATTTCTGTAACCGATAATGGGAATATTGGAGAAAGAATTTGAGTTGTATGATCTTGATAGTTTCCATCGTAGCAAGGAACTTTCGCTTCTTTTATAATACTACTAATATCTAGTTTTGGACGAAGCGTATTATTCAAATATTTCCACAAGTCTATTCTTGCTTCATATGTGTAGTATCTGTCATAATAGATAGATTTATCGCTCAAACTCTTTGCCAACAGCCATATACCATCACAACTAGAATCATAGATACTTGTATCTGGATTTCCCTTTTGCACAATCAAAAATTCAGTGCGTACACCATCAATTTTACAATAAACAGACGAGCCAACCTCAGCGTCAAAAATTGGTGTCGCCTTTTTCTTGGGGCGAATAACATTGTAAATCATATTGCCCACCTCTTATAAATCATGTCTATTCTCCTTTTATTGGGAGATAGACTTAATTGCCTATCTCCCAATTATCATCATTAGCTAATTACAGTCTGATAAGTCACATACACACTGATAGCCGCAGTAGGCACAGTAGTAGCAGTAAATGTCAAACTATTAGCCGCTTGTCCAGTGCATTGAATACCAGCATCGTTGTATGCCGTCATGGATGCAGTTGCAGGCATCGGAATAATAAGCTGCTTGGATTCGTCAGCTAGAATGCCAGATACTGTGACTGTCTGTGTCTTTGCTGTGGAGTTCCAGCCAGCAACGGTGAGGGTAACAAGAGTGGCATGAGGGGCGTATTGGTCAACGTAAAATTTGGGGGTTGCTTCCTCGTCTAGTGTTGGCGTTCTTAAATTCTGAATTGAAACATTTCCATTTGGATTAGAAATTATAAACGTTTTATTTTGTGTAAACAACTTTGCTGTTGTAGTTTCAGCTAGATTTTGCATATTTATTGAACCAGAAACACCATCAATAGTAGTAAGACCACTTCCAAAACTAACAGTTCCAGTTACATTGCCACCAGCTAATGGTAGATAATTAGCGGCTTTTGTGTCAACATATGATTTATTTACAGCATCAGTATTAGCAGTTGGGTCGGCAAGATTAGATATATGAACACCTTTTGCTTGTTTAGAAGTTACATAAGTTGTTTCATTGTCGCATTTGAACGCTTCGTTATCGGAAACTCCAATTTTTATAGTACCATCTTGACCAGACGCAATATAACTTCCAATTTCCAGTCCTTGTAATGCAAATCCTTTTATCAAGGCAAAGTTGATAAAATCATAATTATTAACTTGAATATCGCCCGAACCGCTCAGCTGTAAATACCGCGCATCGCCAGCTGTCTGAGTGATAAAGCCTGAATCATTAGTTAATTCACTAGTTTTGGTAGGAACAGTTGGAGCAGGAATATATGGTTCAAGGGCTGAGTAGACGGAAGAGGTAATGTCTGTGCCAGAAGTGGAGGTTAGGGTGTAAGAAGAAGCTCCTTTATTTGTCCATGTGATACCATCTATAGATTGAATAATTGATTTGCTATCCTTCAGTATGGAAATAAATTTTCCATCTCCATATGTAGAATACCACATATTCCCAGATACAGGTTTGGTTGCAGTTTTCCACGTATTTCCACCATCAGTCGAATATTTTATATAATCTCCAAATGTTACAAATGTTCCATTTCCAAAACAAAGACTTGTATATTCTCCATAAGGCAGATTTGTTTTAATAGTCCACGACATTCCATCTTCTGAATATGCGTATGTTGTTCCGTTTTCATTTACAGCTACGAATCTATTATTCCCGTATGTGAGGTTAAATGCACCTACGAGGTCTGTGTTCGAGATTGTTTCCCATGTAATACCGTCCATTGAATAATGAATATCATAATTGCCTTGGCCTTCAAATACAACAAATCTATTGTTTCCATAAGCATAACCTCTTGTACTTACACTAGGCCAATTCGTTTTTGTTTCTATGGTCCAATTTATACCATCTGTAGAATAAATATTTCCATCATGCTCTGCAATGGCAACATATCTACCATTTCCATACAAAACTCCGTATACGGATACACTACTTGAGCCAAAATTGCCAATTTCCCATTCTACACCATCTAAAGAATATGCATAATTATTGCTTGTTTTTCTAGTACCAAAAAATCTGTCGCCAGCAAAATTGATAGTTTCAACATCTGTTGGTAATGTAATTAAAGTCCAATTAAATCCATCATTGGAATATGCAGCGGTCACACCATATCCAGCGTTTGCTACAAATTTTCCATTGCCGTAAGCAACTCCATTCCAATCATCAGAACTTGGCATTTCAATAGCACTACCCTCAACAGTTCCAAGTAGTACACTATCATCAAGCCCATCAATCTGAGTTTGAATATTACTAGTAACGCCATCAAGATAACCAAGCTCAGTAGCTGTAGTCTCACTAACAGCAACCTTACCATTACTGTCAGAAACAAGCGCTCTACTAACAGTAAGATTATCATCTGTAATCGTACTAGCGCCACCAGTAATTGTATTCTGTGCGCCAATATCAGCGGCAGTTAGGACAACAGCGCCTGTTTTGGTGTTGACAGATTGAACAGGCGCTTGATCCGCCGTGATTTTCGTATCTACTTGCTGTTGAAGATTGGTAATAGCGCTTTGTTTAGCAAGCTCAAATTGGCCATCAGCAACAGCTGCATCGCCAATAAGTAGCGAATGATTTGTTTTATCTAAAAAGAACTCTCCGTCTTTAAGCTCAGGCTTGTATTGAAGCTGGCCACGAAGAATCTGTAATCTTCTCATTTTTATTTATCCTCCTTATACAATGATTCCTAAATCGGCAGAACCAAGTTGCAATCTGCCTTGTTCGTCAAAATCAAGCGTGGACATATCCGGTAATACAGAAATTGTATCATTATCAATCTTTATGCCATTCCCGGCCTTAATATCCGCAGAACTACCAGAATATGGAATGTCTGTTAATTCATATCTATGTGTTGATGGATTCCAAACGCTCCAATATCCAGACTTGTCGATTGTAGGAGGATGTTTGTTGATTTCGTCCAAATTCGATTCAATCTGATAAAATTCGGATGGGATAAAGCCCATTTCTTGATAAGCGCCACATTGGCTTAAAATCGACTTCTTTACCCAAACATCAACCCTATCCGACACCCACACTTGGTCGTTATCAATCATGCGAATCTGGACAATATTTTTGCCGTTAAACAGCATACCGGCCTTTAGCAAAACATGAGGATATTCATCATCATCGCTCTTTTCAAGCGAAATTGTATTATAATGAGAACACCCATTTCGTTTAGACTCTAAGTCTAATTTATAATTGGCGGCGGCATCAACAATCAATACGAAATCAATAATATCATTGTCAGATTCATAGCATAAAATATTTCCATCAAGCAACTGAATTTGCCGGTTTACATCCGGATTGATAGAAACTCTGAATTGATTTATATTCATCTACACCACACCCCTTTCAATTAAGATAAAAAATTAGGCGATATAGGATTTTCGCCCCATATCGCCTAATTCGCTAGTTATTTAGTTTGTTAAATGCGCTAAGATTGTTAAAAATTAGCCGATTTCGCCACAATCGATTGAACCTACAGCAAGAACACCAGAAGTGTTGAGGATTGTCGTCCCATCAGCCTTGACAGCGCCGGGAGTTGCCTCTGTAGCAATGGACATGGTAATGCCATTGTCGGTAAGGCTTAGACCATTGCCGCCAACAACCTTAGCAGAGATGGTGTTGCCAGTGATGTCAATACCCTGACCAGCAGCCATGGAAGTAGGAGTTGCAACGTAAAGACCGTTCTCATCAAGAGCAAGAGCGTTGCCAGCAGTGGTAGAAACACCAACCTTGACAGTAGGAGCAACAGTCGTTCCACCAACGACAATAGACTTGTCAGCGGCCTTAACAGAAGCAACCTTACCATCAGCAACAGCCTCAGCGGCGGCGGCAGCATCTACGCCCTTCTGGGCAAGAGCACGAGCGCCATAGACAGTGGCCTTAGTATCAGCATCACCATCTGCGCCAAGAACCTTAGCGGCCTCACCAGCGGCGTCAAATGCGGTCTTATTCTCGTAAGCGGCAGTGCCTAGGCCATGGACGGCGACCTCGCCATCACGAACCTTGATAGTACCATTGGTAGCACCCTCAGCAACATCAGCAACCTGAAGAGCGGTATCAGCAAGGCCAAGAGAGGTCTGAACAGCCTCAGCGAGCTTAGTCTTGGTAATTGTGCCATCACCAACAGAAGCCTTGATGGAATTGTCCTCACCAATCGTAATGCTAACAATGTCGCCTGTAGAGCCAGTGTAAACATCAACTAGGTCTTGAACATTGAGATAAATGTGATCCTCGTTGCCAGTGCCAACCTTGGTGTTGATAACAAAATCAATGTACTTAACGCCCTGAGCAAAGCCAGATGGGTCATCCGCACCAGTAGAGGTCTTGATGGAAGCAGATTTTACGAGGTAATCCTTTGGAATGTCGATGGCAGCGCCAGCCTGAACGCCGTCCTTAGTGAGGGTGTAGGTAGCGAAGTAACCCTCAGTAGCAGTCTCGGCCTTAACGATAGTATATTCCGCGGCAGCAGGAACTTCAACCTTGAGGCCAGCCTCAGATAGAGTCAGCTTGTTAGAAGCGGCGGGGTCGAGCTTAACAGCGACGGTCTTTTCAGTCGTAGTACCACCAACAGTAACAGAGTTATCGGCGGCAGTTAGTGTATTAACAACGGCGGCCTTAACACCATCAGCAGCCCCAGCAACATCATAAGCATCAGCATCGGTGTAGGCGGCAGAGCCAAGGCCATGAACCTTTACATCAGTGCCATCAACAGCAATCGTGCCATTAGTCGCGCCCTCGGTAATGTCAGCCTTTTGAAGAGCAGTGCCAGCAGCATCAATAGCGGCCTGAAGGTCGGCATCAAGAGCAGCCTTATCGACAGAGCCATCCTTAATCGTAGTGCTGATAGTAATATCCTTAGAGCCGTCAAACGCAACACCAGTACCCTCGACTTCACCAGTTAGGCCAATCTTACGAGCAGTAGCAAGAGTAGCGGCAGTAGTAGCAGCGCCACCATTAGCAACAGCCTTGATGGGCATAACACCAGCGGCAGTACCATTAGTACCAATGTAAAGAACGCTTGTGTCGGTAGCAAAACCGAACTCACCGGCTTTTAGTGCATAGGCTTTTACAGCAGCTTCAAGGCCACGCTTAATTTGAATAGAAGGCATAATATTATTTCTCCTTTTTATAATAAAAATTTTTATTATAACCCATCAAACAGATGGATTTTTATAGAATTTCTCCACAGTCCATTTCAATCGGGCCGTGGGCTTTAGGGTCATTGTTATGTTCTGATACACTGCCACCAGTACCACCAACAATGTTTACAATAGGACGTCCATACTTATCTCTTGTGATAGCAAAGTTATCGCCATTTAGCAAATAACCGCCATCAGGAGCCATAATAGGAGTTTCCATTAACTTCCACTCCCTTCGGCGTCGCCATACCAGTTCAATTCAGTAAATAAAGCCCATCTTACTTCGCCATTTTCTGCAATAAGCAAATATTGCTTATCATTGCTCGGCACGGCAGGTAGCTTCATTACATCTATTGCACTGTCGACATAGCCTTTTGTAGCCAGATGATTTATGTTATTTGGACTCCCAGCAAAAACAGGCACATATGTGTTTTGTGTATTCGGCTGAATAAAGGCAGCGGCACCCTCGGTTGTGCTGGTCAATCTAATTCCATTAGCAGACGATTCGATTGTAGAGCCAATATAAACAGGCGTAGTTCCATCAACGTGCAATTTCTGTAGATTGGTAACAGCATAATCGTTCATATCAATATTGCCTTCCATAGTGCCGCCAGATAGCGTCAATTTTGTGGAAATTGCCTGTTCTACATCGCCAACTCTTGTATTAAATTCATTCAAATTTTTCTTACAATCGCCAATTTCGTCGTCAATAGCCTGAACGGTCGTTTGCAAATCATCTACAGATTTCTTTGTTGCAACATCTGCATCACAAGTCATAGCACCTAGCGTCTCGCAAGAAATATTAACATCTCCGGTTTGACCATTTAATGACGTTACGCCAACCGTATTACCATTCTTTTTGAGAACAATAACCGGCCTATTAAATTCATCCCTTTTGATCTCGACCTGTTCATCATCAAACAAATATGCCCCGTCAGGAGCCTTAAAATATCCCATAAAACCATCCTCCTTTCTACTAAAATATCTATGTAAACATTAGTCAGCTAAGAATATCTTTTAGCTTGCTAATGGAATCAACAGAATATCTTAGAGTAGCAGTAAGGAAAGCGCCAATAATCACAACGCTGTCAATTAGTTCGATTGTGTCTTGCCCAATCTCAATGCCAACATATGTGGCGTATTGAGGAACGGCGCTAATAACAATAGATAGCATTGCAATCCCAACGCCAAGAATAATATATTTTAATACAGACTCAAGAACGAGTCGCCAATTAAACGCATATCCAGAAATTTTTACATTCTTCCAAATGCCAAATAGAATATTGGAAATATAAGCGCCGAGAAATAGCGCAGCTCCAATTCCTACTTTTTCAAGATTTATTAGAATATCCATGTTAAATCACCTCATTTGACGTGTAATAGGTCGTATTGATTTTTGGCGTTCCAGTAAATGTTCCACCTGTGCCGGTAAACATATCATAAAGGGCATCGCTATGTTGATAGTCGCCATTTTTATTATAAGGGATTGCAAATTCGTTTACATATTCCCCTGTTTTTTCCAATGACAGTTTTATTTTTTTACAATCTCTAAACATCCCGGCAAATCCATCCGTTTCATTGCTTTCAGCAAGAATCTTTGGCAATGTTTCTAAGTTTACACACCCGTTGAACATATCTCCAAACGCATCGTGACTTATATATACAGTAGACATTTTTGGTGCTCTCGTCAAATTTTTGCATCCATAAAACATTTTCCGACATCCAGATGTGCCAACAATTCTAAACGGAATGTCTGGTGCTTTTGTAATAGAAGTGTTCATAAACGTCCCAGCGCACGAACTACCTGAAATTTTATTTGCTAATGGGAATTCCGGGGCAGAAACTAATGCAGAGTTTCCGCTAAACAAAAAAGCAAAAGCATATACAGCCAACGTTCCTTTATATCCATATGAATCATCATTAAAGTTAAGCAAACTCGAAAGATTCCCATCACATGAAATATTTTCTCCGTTTAGAATCAACGTTGATTGTGATAATATATTTTTAGTATTTGCGATAGCCGTATTGTTTATTCCTCTAACATAAATCTTGTTTTCCGTATTTGAGGCCAATTTAGTTTCCCCGTTCCAAAGCAACCATTTTTTTGTGTCTAAAGAATAATGAATCTCTCCATCCCAACTCTTTTGTCTCCAAGCGCTTGAAATTGTAAAGGGCTTTGGAGAGGAAAATGTAAGATAATTATTTGAAGAAATCTGTGGTAATTCAAACCATAAATCGCCATTTTTTTGCCATGTCGGTTCAGCCATACTCACCACATAATCTGGAACTTGCCTATTATCAAAGAAATCCTGAACAGCATAGCAAGTGTCCAGCATATCATTCATAAATCCATTCGTTAGCAGTTTATTCTTTAGTTTGGATATGCCTCTGAGCGCCTGTTGTGCAGTGGCAAAGTCGCTATCAGCCATAGCTTGTCTATACTGCGACAACATCTCCCAATCATTATATGTCATATCCTGAAACCGGCCAAACGTCTGGATATTATCAGGAAATTTTGTGCTCATTGCGCACATCCTTCCATATATAATATAAATATAGAAAAACAGGTGGGCGAAGAAATAACGCCCACCTGTATATTTGTTTTATCTTACTTTAGGCCAAGAGCTTGCTTAGCGTAAAATAGATATGTCTCCTCAAGCTCGCCAGCAAAATCAGCATACTTGACCTTTCCCGTTACAGCGTCGATATAGCCAATCTCGTTAGCAGCACCATCCTTAATCGCCCACGTCAGTCCGTCCTTGGTAATGGCAGTACCAATAGCCATATCCGTTCCTGTGACCTTGTCAATTCGCGTCCACTCTGGATGCTTGGCAAAAGCCTTGTTCTCAAACTCAATACTCTTGTACTCGTTTACAATCGACATATTATATCCTCTTTTCTTTTAATCGCCTATATGGCGTTTAGTTATCTGACTTATCTGGAATTTGTTTTGTTGCGTATTCTTCTATAAGCGATGTTTCTTGACTACTCAATGCTTCTAGAAATTCAACTGTTTGCCAAGCCGAGCTTGCCCAAGTATATGAAGAATATATACTTTGAACCGCAGTATCATCATAATATATATCCATATTCCATCCACCACTAGCTGTTTTATCTGCCGCACCAGAAAGCCTCATAGATGAAAATTTTTGCCCATTTGAAATAAAGGGCTTAGAAATTCTAATATCCGTAGTTTGTGAAGGCGCAAATATTTCATCCTTAAATTTCCATGTTTCAACCACAAATTCTGGCTTCTCTATTTTGACAATCCCACCGCCTAGGCAGTCACAGCCAATGCCCCAACGCGACAATTCGCTCATCTGCTAATCACCACTGCCACTTGGAAATCGACTGTTGGCTTAGCTGTAGCATACACACGCGCCGTCAATTTGCCATCCGTATCACATGAAAATCTATTAACCATCATATAGGCGGCATCTGTTAGAGATTGCTCATCAGAGCTAGTCGCATTGCCAACCGGCACGACACGAGTCCTATAATCATCGGTAGCAAGCAAACCAACGCAATCTACAGTCTGTGTATATCCATTATATCCGCTTGCATAAATTTTCCCATCATCTTGCCAATTCGCCGTAGTAAACGTGCAAATAACCGGCGTGTGGATAATTCCAGATAGCGCCGCATCAATACTACTGCCAGCAGGAATACCGAGCTCATTAACGATTGTGGAACTAGCAATGACCTGTGAGCTAGTAGTGGCCGGATTCAGCGTATCATAATCTGTGCCATTGTTTTGGTGCATCGTAATACTATATGTTGTTCCCATAAGCATCACCTCCGCATTTTAAGTTTCCAGAGATTTCAGCATTGCAAGCTCATCTTCATCAATAATCTTCAATGCGTCCTCGTCTGGGAGATAGAGATGGAACCGCTTCATCTCATTATTTAATCTAAAGCCCTTATTCCAATAATAAGCATTGGCCAGCGCCCGTGCTTTATGCGTACAACAAATATATGTCGCACGATGATTCGCATCACCAAAATGCTGATAATTATATGCAGTACAAGCACCACAACCAGACGCAATCGGGCAGTTCCAGCATTCATCTGTACTTTGCGAACGACGGGTAATCGACCACAGGCAATGCACACAATCACATTGTTTCTGTGTTTTCATAATGCCATCATACACATTACCGATAATCATCGGCTCTACATCATCGCCGACGCTAGACTCCATATATCGAATGCAAGGGTACATATCACCCTTCCAGTCAATAGCAAGCATTGCGCCATTGCCGCCACAATAGTTCGTGTTGTCTGACTCGCTCAGTGGATGGAACATAGATTGCTCAAAAATTGACAGATACACTTTATCCCATAGGTCATTCTCAAAAATATAGTCGGCCAATTTTTTAAGTTGTTGATACATAATTTTCGCATCATCATCAGTCCAGCCCTCTTCGTACACACAATTAAGATTGACCTCATCATAGCCATTCTCAATTAGTGACACCACGGCGTCATAAGTATACATAATATTTTCCGGGCATAGTGTCATTTTAGAGCCAATTTTATCAGTAAAATGTTCTCTAAAATGTTGAACTGCGGCCATAGCCATATCATAGCTGCCAGAACCATCAGGAAATACACGGCAAGCGTCGTGTAATTCCTTGTTTCCATCAATGCTAATACCAAAACTCAAATGAGCTGCATTCTTCCTCAAATATTCTTGCACCTTTGGCTCGAAATATAACACACCATTACTAATCATGCTAAGACGGAATCGAGGTAGCCATTTATGATTCATCAAAATCATTTGTTTAATGAAATAATCTGTAATCTCATCAATAATGTCGATTGCTACTAATGGCTCTCCGCCAATAAATTCAAGGATAATACCATCTGTATCATTAACATCAATATATTCGGCATATTGATTTGTTAGTAGCTTGTCGATAAACGTCTTGGCTGTTTCGATTGGGATAATGTGCTCACCTTTGTTAATTTGATAGCAATTATGGACAGCAATTCCGTTAGCAAAATATGTGCCAGAAGTCGTTTCAATGTTATAAACGTCAATTTCGCCATATGGCTCGATTGATTTAACCTTAGTTTTATTCATTAACTTTTTGCCAATAAATTTGTCATACGACTTCCTTTTTATGACGCTCGAAACATTTGATAAAAACCTGAAACTGCCAGCAGAGCCATTTGTAATACGAATATTCCACTTATATTCATGATTTTTTGTTCTGCCACTTAATTCTTCGATATATTCAATATTGAGATAATCGAGACATGCTTCAATTTCATCAATAATTTTTCTATCCGTATTTGTAATACGAATAATTAAGCTATTTGCAATGTGCCCTTCTGCATCATAAATACCAGCCAAAAATCCACGTCGATATTCATCGCTTTGATTCTTTCTGAAGTTGTTATCAATT
>ERZ1035027.1467-NODE-1467-length-10941-cov-4.975657_pt1 | contig 10941 bp, 18 predicted proteins | sample MGYA00520604_ERZ1035027 | MGnify/ENA primary metagenome ERZ1035027 (study PRJEB33766, sample SAMN09781743) | gut metagenome | biome: gut microbiome | host: Homo sapiens | place: Madagascar | study: EMG produced TPA metagenomics assembly of the PRJNA485056 data...
TTTGGAGATTTGGCGAAGACAAAGATTGGCACCTAGTTAAAACACTATTTAAGATGAATTCGTCAGGTTGGAAACAAATAGATAATTGAGGTGATTAAATGAAAATAGAATGCAAATCTAACCAATCGCTATCTGTCAATCAACAAGTAAATAGAGTAGGAAAATTTCTATATAAACATATTGATGGAGCTTTCAACTATAAGAAATCATCAAACATGTATGATGTATATATGACAATTTTATATCAGCTTCCGGTTGAGAGTCAAGATGAATCAAAAGGAAAAGAATTCAATGATCTTCATGAAATGACTCTTGATATCAACATAACAACATACATGAATAAAGTTCGCGTAAACATAATTGAACTGACTCCAGAAGAAAAAACAATAGGTTACGATTTATATGAACCTGAAAAGCTTGAAGACTTAGTTGAAGCAAGCGAAGGTATAATGAAAAAAATTCATAGAAGAATATCAAGAGAATTTAGAGAATACGAATTCTTATTCTGATTGAATCGTTATTGTATTTGAATAATCAGATGAATACGATGAAGAAGTAGAAGAAACTACTTAATCATAACCTCTGCTGATATATGACCTGTGTTTTGTAAATTTCCTGAAATCCACAGGTGAAACAAAAATAAAGGAGCAATATACATATGAATAAAATAAAACAATTCATTGTGACAGAAGCAAAGGACTACAAAATCCTACTACGAAATGCTCCAACTGTTACAATGATTTTCTTTACCCTTAGCGTAGTTCTTATGAACATTTTTGCATCAAAAGAACTAATTAACATTGAACATATCGCACTTGATTGTGGATTCCTTCTGTCATGGATGAGTTTTCTTTGCATGGATATGCTTACAAAAAGATTTGGAGCAAGGGCAGCAATCAAGCTATCTCTTTTTGCAGTATTCATGAATCTTATTTGTTCAGGAATTTTCTTCTTTATTTCTAGAGTTGGGAATAACTGGAGTGTATTTTATGACTTCAATGACAACATTGCAAATGATGCATTGAACGGGTTATTCGGCGGAACATGGTATGTACTAGTAGGATCGATGACTGCATTCATCGTATCTGCTGCTGTAAACGCTGTTCTAAACGACGGAATTGGAAAACTCATAAGAAAGAAGAACTTCTTTGAATATGCAATGAGATCATACGTTTCAACAGCTGTTGGGCAATTTGTAGATAATTTTGTTTTCGCTACAATTGTTTCTAAAGTTTTCTTTGGATGGACATGGGCTCAAGTTGTATTTTGCTCGCTTGCAGGTGCAGCAGCTGAGCTTATTTCTGAGGTCATATTTAGTCCAATAGGATTCAAAGTATGCAAGCGGTGGGATAAAGAAGAGTTGGGGAAAGAATACATTGATTTTACTAAGGAGGCTGCTAAGACTTGATTATAATTGTTACAGGTTCTTCTAACGGTATTGGCAGAGAAACAGCTAAGAAATTTCTTGACAGTGGAGACATTGTTCATGGCATTGACATCAGTCCTGAATATGATAAGGAGTACCTAAATAATAAAGTAGGAATGTATTTTCACCATGTAGCAGATGTTGGAAAGTTTGATCAGCTTCCTACACTCTACGATCCGGCTATTCTTATCAACAATGCAGGAAGACAGAACGGTCCTGACGATATAAGAACAAATCTTATTGGTGTAATGAATTGCACAAAGAAGTATGCTCTGTCAAACAGTAAGATTAAAGCAGTTGTAAATCTTGCATCAGTTTCTGCTCACAATGGATGCGAATTTCCTGAATACACAGCGTCTAAAGGTGGTGTTCTATCTTATACTGTTTGGACAGCTAAACAAATTGCAAAATATCAAGCAACTTGCAATAGTATTTCTTTTGGTGGTGTAGAAACTGAACTTAACACACAAGTAATGAGCAATAAAGAAAAATGGGATGACATAATGAGCATGACTCCATTGAAGAAATGGGCAATTGCAAAAGAAGCTGCAGATTGGATTTACTTTGTTGCAAAGGTAAACAAGTCTATGTCAGGTCAAGACATCATAATTGATAATCTTGAGATGCTGAATCACAGATTTGTCTGGTAAAGTATTCAAAGAGAGTTTTGTATTCCTTTGAAACCCTCTCTGAAAATAAAAATAACAAGGAGTAATACACAATGTCTGAATCAAACAAATCAAGGACAGCTGAAGAGCTGTCAGGAGTAACTCTACTTGGCAACAATAATACCAAGTATAGCTGCGACTACAATCCAGAAGTACTAGAAACATTTGTAAACAAACATCCTGACAACGATTATGTTGTCACATTTGATGCCTATGAATTTACATCAAAGTGTCCAAAAACAGGTCAACCCGATTTCGCAAAAGTTGTAGTTAGCTACATTCCTAATGAGAGAATGGTTGAAAGCAAATCTCTTAAGCTCTATCTTTTCTCCTTCCGGGAGCATGGTGATTTTCATGAAGACTGCATGAACATTATCCTGAAGGATCTAACGAAGCTAATGGACCCTAAATACATTGAAGTGAAAGGTATTTTTTCTCCTAGAGGAGGTATCTCTATCTTTCCTTTTGTTAACTATGCAAATCCAAAATTCGATTATCAGGATTTTGCAAAGTCTCGAATGCTTGATGCACTCAGAGATGCAAGTAACAGAAAAGTAAGATACGATATGTGAAATAGGAGGAAAATATAATGAAGAAAGCACTTGTTTTGTCGTCCGGAGGTGTGGACTCAACTACTTGCGTAGGTATTGCTGTAAAGGATGTAGGTTCAGAAAATGTAAGCACTGTTTCTGTCTTTTATGGGCAGAAACATAATAAGGAACTTGAATGCGCTGACAAAGTTGCAGAATTCTACAATGTAAAGCATTATGTTCTTGACCTGTCCAATGTCCTTCAGTACAGCAATTGTTCTTTGATGAAGAACAGCACTGAAGACATTCCTATGATGAGTTATGCAGAACAGATTGAGAAGAACGGTGAAGGCAAAGTTTCCACCTATGTTCCCTTTAGAAACGGCCTGATGCTGTCTGCAGTGGCTGCTCTGGCTCAGTCTATCTATCCTGATGACGATGTAGATATTTATCTAGGTGCTCATGCAGACGATGCAGCTGGCAGAGCTTATGCAGATTGCAGCGAAGAATTTACTTCTGCAATGAATACAGCTATTGTCATTGGTACTTATGGAAAGGTAAGAGTTTTTGCTCCGCTTGTTAATTTGAACAAGGCTGGAGTAGTTAAACTTGGTCTTTCTATTGGTGTCCCATACAAATACACTTGGAGTTGTTATGCAGGAGGAGATAAGCCTTGTGGACATTGCGGTACTTGCATTGACAGGGCTAAGGCCTTTGAGGCAAACGGAATTGCTGACCCGGCTCTGGAGGACTAAAATATGTATATGGTTAAGACAAAAGTTTCGTTTGAAGCTGCTCATCGTTTATACAATGTAGACACTTATTCATCCGAATGTAGAGATAATCTTCACGGTCATTCGTACAAAGTTGAAGTTCTTGTTGGTGTAAATGATTTGAATAACGCTGGAATGGTCATTGATTTCAAACTTCTGAAGAAGATAATCAAAGATGTAATTGAAGACAAATACGATCACTCTTGCATTCTTAGAAATAGCGACCCTATTGCAAAAGTGGTTAAAGAAAACTGTAAGAAGGTTATCATTGTTGACAACAGTCCTACAGCTGAATGGATGGCTAAAGAGTTCTATGAAATGATTGAATCTAGAATAAATATTTTGTCTTCTGATTTACATGTTGTTTCAATAGGAGTACAAGAAACAGAAAATAACATTGCATATTATCTTCCGGAGGAATAAATATGAAAGTTGTTGAAATATTCAAGAGCATTGACGGTGAAGGTAAGAGGGCAGGTATGCCAGCAACCTTCATTCGACTTGCTTTCTGTAATCTTCGATGCAGTTACTGCGATACTTCATATGCATTTGACGATAAATGCGCTGAAGACATGACAGTTGATGAAATTGTCCATAAGTGTATTGAGAGGGATTGCCCATCTATTACACTTACAGGTGGGGAACCGCTTATTCACAAAGATGTTGAAATTCTGCTTGCTGAACTTGACAGAAACAACTTTGATGTAAATGTAGAAACAAATGGAACAATTGACCCATGTTACTACCATAAGCTAAAGAATGTTTGGTTCACTATTGACTACAAGTCTCCGTCTAGTGGATGCGAAAATGCTATGAATCCTGAAGCATTCAAAAAGCTTCGTCCTCAAGATGTATTGAAATTTGTAGTTGGCAGCGATGAAGATCTTGAATCAGCACTAAGAGCTATTCGAGAATATAGACCTTCTGCGCAAACATATTTTAGCCCAGTATTTGGCTATGATGCAAAGAATATTGTAAACTTTCTTCTTTTCAATAAGTTGAATAGCTGCAAGATTCAGCTTCAGATACACAAATACATCTGGCCTGTAGATATGAGAGGTGTATGATGGACAAAGAAAAAGTACAAGAAGCTGTAAGAAATCTGCTTATTGCTTTATGAGAGGATGTAAATAGGCCAGGCCTAGTAGAAACTCCTAGAAGAGTAGCTGGTTATTGGGAAGAACTGCTTGAAGGTGAAAACTACACTAACAAGGAGATAGCTGACATGTTTAGGAAGGATTTCCAAGTAAGCTATGATTCAATGGTTATTAAAGAGGGTGTAGTAGCATGAAAAATATTGATAAAAATAAAATTGAAGAGCTTACAAGAGAGTTCTTGATAGCTTTGGGCGATAATCCTGACAGAGAAGGATTGAAGAAGACTCCAAATCGAGTTGCAAGAATGTGCGATGAATTGTTTGAAGGTATGACTTATACAAATGAGGAAATTGCACATAAGTTTGATACATGCTTCGAAGATCTAGAAACGGGAGATCTTGTAGTTGAAAGTAACATCCCTATTCATAGTTTTTGTGAACATCATTTAATGTTGATGTATGACATGACTGTTGCAATTGGATACATTCCAAACGGAAGAGTAATTGGATTGAGCAAGCTAGCAAGAATTGCAGATATGGTGAGCAAGAGACTTCAGCTTCAAGAAAAAATTGGAACTGACATAGCAGAAATTCTGTCAATAATTTTAGGAACTAAAGATATAATTGTAGTTATTCAAGGGAAGCACGGATGCATGACAGCACGTGGCATAAGATCAAGAGAAGCAGTAACTAGAACTGCTACACTCCGAGGAAGATTTGAATCAGATTCAGATCTAAGGTCAGAGTTCTATTCGCTTATCAAATAAATTATTTATCACCTCCTTCATCTATCTGCTAAATATAGATAAATAGCTTGAATCGTTATTGTAGACGTACTAAACAATAGTGCGTCTACAATTTTTATAGGTGAAATATTATGAAAACTGTTAGAATCTATACAGATGGATCATGTTTAGGGAATCCAGGTCCAGGTGGTTGGGTAGCTTGCTTGAAGTGCGATAAGCAATACAAAGAAATATCAGGTGGAACAAAGCATACAACAAACAATGCAATGGAGCTTACAGCTATTTTAGAGGCTCTTAAATGCCTTAAGAAATCTCCTCTGATTGTTGAAATCTACTCAGATTCAAAATATGCTGTTGATGCTTTCAGGAAAGACTGGATAAGTAATTGGAAAGCGAAAGGATTCCTAAAAAATCCATTTGATCCAAATTCTGAATACATACCTAATGCTAAAATTTGGATAGAAATTCTAAAAGAAATAGATAAACATGATGTTTACTTCAATTGGGTAAAAGGTCATTCAGAAGATGTAATGAATGAAAGATGCGACCAATTGGCCAAAGCTGCTGCACGGTGGTATCGTGATAATTGATTAGGAGCTAAAATGAAATTTACAATAACGCTTGATCTAGACGACATTCATAAAATTGAAAAAATTATGAATAGGCAAAAAGTAGAATTGATGAAGATGAGATATCAATCAAAACATTCCGATTATCCTGACAGATTTGCTTACAAAACATTTTCTAGTGAGATATCAGAAATAAATAGATTGATAAATGAACTTTATCAATTCACTAGAAACTATAAAAAGAATAAAATAGATGAAAATAAAGGAGAAAATAAAGATGTATGTTAAGAAATTTATGATTGGATCTGCTGCAGAGGCAATTCAGACAATGACTGAAAATTACGGCGGTCCTTTTGGAGCGGCTGTTGTGAAGGACGGTGAGGCTATTTCTATCTGCTCGAACACCGTTCTACGAGACAGCGATCCTACAGCTCATGCAGAAGTAAACGCAATTCGTGAAGCTTGCAAAGTCTTAGGTACGCATGATTTAAGCGGATGCGAGTTATACGCTACAGGTGCACCTTGTCCTATGTGCTTAAGTGCAATCATCTGGGCAAATATCAAGACTGTTTACTACTCTGGTAAGTACGAAGATTGTAAAAAGATTGGGTTCAGAGATGATCACATCTTCAAATTTATTCAAGAAGGCGCAAAGGATGAAAATGTAGTCAAGCTTGAACTTCACGATAATGATATCGCAAAGGGTATGTACAACATGTATGAAAAAATTTCAGGAACTATTTACTAATTAAGTTATGAATAATTTACAGCTGTGATAATTAAATTTATCACAGCTAATTTTTGATTTGTTATCGTTATTGATAATAAATTCAATTTAGGAGATATTCAATATGTATGATTTAATGACTTCAAAATTTGATGTAGATGAACATATCAAAAACTATCCTTTTTACACAGAGATTGTGATCTTTCCAGACGGGCATATTGAATATGCTATTCCATCACACCAAGAAAAGCTCTGTCAAGTCCTAGGTAAAATAAAGAAATGGACAAGACAAGAAGTTATTGACAATACTCCAAAAGAGTATTATTTTGACTGGATGACATGGTTGTTAAACGAAACTGGATGTATTTCTGTCTGGTATGATTTTATCATGACACCAGAAGAAGTTACAGATGCACAGACAGCTACAATAGCAATGCTTATTCAGAAAAAAGCAATCAAAATCTCAAAAACAGTTCAATGAACCTCATATAATTGTAAATAAGAATGTAATGAGGTGAAATGATTTGAAAATCCTCATAAGATATCCTGAAATACTCTGCTGTCAAATATTTGATTCAAATTATAGGAAAGAAGCAATAAAATGTGCAATTTCCACCAGAGATATCACTAAAGGCTTAACAAGATGCAGATCGTCTAATATGTGGGGATATACTTTGAATGTACGAAACAAGGGTGATAGAGAAGGAGATCTATTCATACAGTTCAAAGGGAGAAATGGAGGACCTGATGATATCTACATATACTATGATGTCCCAATAAGGTTATATAGAAAATTAGTAAGCGTTCCTTCGAAAGGGCATTTCTTCTGGCAATACATTAGAAACAACTATAAATATTCTAAGTTGACAGGAAACAAACGGGGAGTTCTACCTAATGCGATAAATTGAGGAAAACGAAATGAAAATGCGAAGATCTAAATCAACAAAGCTTCAATCAGTGACAGCTGCTTCCAATATAGGAACAACATATTACAGAGCAACATTAGACAATGTTATTCAAACGCTCACAAGAAACGATGCAAACATTTTTCTTCTTTATTTAATTGAAGAAGATGGATTCGATGCTCTAGACTTCAAGAGTCATATGTTTGGAAGTGCAGTTGTTGAAGAAAACAATGAAGATGTCATTTACATTTGTGTTACAGACGGATATGAAATTGAAGTAGACGGAGAAAGGATTGACCCAGAAGACGCACTTGAAAATTATGATCCTGTCTATCTTCAAGATCATATTCAAGAAGCGAATGACGATGTTATAATGAGAAACATAACTCCTTATGAACTATCAGATTTTGACGAGTCTTCAGTTGCAAAAGGAATACTACGAACTTATGATGTTAGCTTCAAGAAAGTAGTTTCTGATTTTGAAGAAATTGAAAATACGAAAAGATAAGAATCGTTATTTTATTTGAACATATCAAAACAATTCAAATTGGAGGATTCAAATATGAACAATGAAGTGTTTCATATCAAGTTCAAAGGCCATGTTTATGAAGACGCTTGGAAGGATAAAGCGGGTCATATTTGGTTCGGAGATAACAGATATGAATATGTTCCGTTTAACAACATTTTCAATAGACCTGAACATGTAATTATTCATGATTTCGTCCAGACTGAATTCGGTTTTTCTTTGAAACCAAAAACATCATACGCAAAGATCAAAATTTTAGATTAAAATAAGAATCGTTAAATACATTGCAAGCAAAATAGTTTGCAATGTATTTTTATTTTGAGGTGATGCTACTAGAAATTTGAAAGGATGGCATAATCAATATAGGATTACACATCAATATCTTAACTAATGATCTGCGCCAAGCTCGCAACGATCGCAACCTATCAAGAAAGGAAAATTTATCAATGGATGTAGTAAAGAATATGCGCGGAAGTATCTGGTGGTTGAAAGACGAATTCGATAAGTACAAAGGTGAAAGAGGAATCCTTAGAGGTTCTAGACCTATTATCATTATCAATAATCCTGCAAATGAGTACAATGACTGTACTATCACATATCTGCCTATTTCCAAGTGCGAATCTCATGCAGGTGATGATAGTCGAATCCAAATGTTTTATCAAGTACCTATCCAGATTCCTGGAAACAAATCAAGTTATGTATGTTGTAATAGTATAACAACTACCTCCCATCTTGGAGAATATATTGGACAGATTTCAGAAAGTAAGCTAAAAGAAGTAGAAAACGAACTTATGCGTTATCTTTCTCTTTCTGAAAAAGTCATTACACGAGAGGCTACTAAGGAAACTACAGATAAGGAAAAGACGCATAAAACAACATCCTTTTCTATTACGGATGCTGTTGCTTGCCCTGAACTTAAGAAAGTATATTCTAATTGCACTGAGATGGCTAAAGAACTTAGCTGTTCTCCGGCAGCTATCAGTAAAGCAAGCAGATGGGGAAATAAGCTGATGCACAAATACACTGTGTTTAAAGTAGCAACTGCTACTGGAAATTTCATAGATAAAATTAAGGAGGAAACCAAATGAGCGAACTACTCAATATTCCTGGTATTCTTTGGCAAGATCTAGGAACAAGAACTGATCCAGAATGCACAACAATTGACAGCTTGATTAAGAAATCCGGTGCTAACTACACTGTATCCGCATACAAGATGTATACAGAAGTTACAAAAAGCGTAGAAGGTTATCATGCTGTATACAGAGATGATGACAAGCGTCTGATGTGTGTAGTAAATAATTACTACCCTCAAATCATTCAAAATGGTTTTACATTTTCTATCATGAAACCATTGCTTGCAGCAAATCTAGTATCTCTTGAATTTGTATCTGTTGCAGCTGGAGGGCTTTATCATTACGGTGTATTCAAATCTACAAAGAAATACAAAATTCTTGACGAAGACATTGAGCATTATTTCCTTGTCGTAAACGACCATAGCAAGCCTGATGGAAAGGTTTCTGTATTTAACCTGCCTGTACGAAAAAAGAATAAAACTATTCTTTTCTGCTCTATGACAAACAGTGCTTATAAGCTTCGTATGCCAGTTTCAGAAGATGATAAGTCTAATGAAGCTATTGCAAATATGATCATGTCATCAGTTGACGATGCATTTCTTTGGTGTGAAATCAAGCTAAAAAAGCTTCATGACAAGCAGATTGAACTAGAAGAAGTTACTAAGGTTATTGACGAATTGTTTCCCTATGTTTCTACATCCGACGGAGAGATTCTAGATACAAAAGCAAATGAAAAAGTTGACGAACTTAGAAGCACTTTTCAAGAATGCATTGATTCAGATGACAATGACGAATACCGTCAAACAGCACTTTATCTTTACTTCGGTATTCTAGATTATACACAGCATTACTGGAAAGATGCAGGAAAGGGATATGACATCGACAAGAAGATGACTATTGTACCTGGATTCATCTCTTCTATTGATACAGAGGGTGCAAAGGTAGGAAAGTTAATGAAACTTATCTATCCTAAGAAATAAAGATTTCAAAAACATAAGAGATGGACTTTTAGTCCATCTCTTTTTATTTATGTAAATTAGAAAGCTTCTCTAAGATCTTGACTTGATCTTAATCTAGAATAAAGTATTGTTTCTGCTGTTTTTATTTTATCTCGAATAGTTCTATCATCTATTCCATATATATCGCAAATTTCAAAAATATCATTGTTTGTTAGTTTTCTTTCTCTGTCTATCATTTCTCTTATCAACAATTCTTCTACTGTATCATACTTATCAGTAAGCTCTTCATCAAATTTGCTGAAAGACCCTTCTTCTGAAGATAGAAATGGTTCATGCGTGTCTAAATCTGCTATATATAGTGTTCCGAATATGGCCTTCAAAGAATTCATCTTGTCAGCAGGTAAATTTAGTCTTGGATCCATTAGATCATCGTACTTTACCTGCCCCCAGTGTTTACCAAGTTGTTTTCCAACTTCCATACATAAAGATCTGCGTATAGAATATTTAACTTCATTCAGCTCCCTTTCTATCATCTCTCCTACACGGAGTTTAAAGAACACTGTAAAAGAAAGATCGCACCTGTAGCCCTTATGAGTTTCATCTCCCTGCCATAGATACCACCACCAGCATTCGCAAAAGTGAAGCAATGCTGACTGAAGCTTATCTTCATATGTAACAGAAGTATTGTTTATGAATGTATGCGATGCTACATATCCGAAAAAAGAATAGTTAAGCTCAATTACTCTGTCACGGACATCTGTACGTTGAATGCGAAGTTCTTTTTCTTGAGGAAGCGATTGATATAGTCGTATAGTTTCTTCTTTGATTTCTTTCATATTCATAAACAACAACTCACTTCATTTCTTCAATTTTGTATTCGCACCTAGAAATACAACCTTTGATAATCTTGAATGCATAATTATTGTCTTCAATATTATTATAT
>ERZ1035027.1472-NODE-1472-length-10890-cov-6.371574_pt1 | contig 10890 bp, 20 predicted proteins | sample MGYA00520604_ERZ1035027 | MGnify/ENA primary metagenome ERZ1035027 (study PRJEB33766, sample SAMN09781743) | gut metagenome | biome: gut microbiome | host: Homo sapiens | place: Madagascar | study: EMG produced TPA metagenomics assembly of the PRJNA485056 data...
ATACGCTTCTTCCATATACTCCATAATTCTTTCTAGCCATTCTTTTCTATCTGAAAAAGTAGGAATAAGTGTATATTTCCTTGTAATAGTAATTGTATTATTATCCATATTGAATCCTCATTATATATAATTTCAAATATATCTAAAGCTATGTATAACAGCTAACTATATGGTGTTACGTTTTGTACCTATGTAATTTCACATATCTCTAAAACAAAAGGAGGACTAAGTTAAATGATAATAAGTTTTGTACCTATGTAATTTCACATATCTCTAAAACACCACAGCAACCGAGCAAGCCGAAAGCACTGTTTTGTACCTATGTAATTTCACATATCTCTAAAACCTCAAATTACTAAGTACCAATTACATAGATTTTGATGAGTGGCCACACCCTCACCATTCGGCGTATGCTTATATTTTCTATAAACATCGTACAATTTGTACACAAAACACACCGTAGCCAAATAACTTGACTAATTATTCTGGAATAGATAAAACAAATTAAAATTTATATTATCTATTCCTTTTTACATACAATATATAGTATATACTTCCATCGTAAACACTATATACTGATTAAATTTCCTGTTGAAATTTCGATTTCAACTATAAACTCTTATATCTCTTCAGCATTTCAGCATAAACATCGTCTTTGCTTGCATAATACTCATCATCCAGCTTCTCCCGAATCTCTTTCTTACGCTTATCAAGTTCCTTCTTCAGTTCTGCTTTTTCCTTACGCTGTGCCAAGCGCTTTTCATATGCCGAAATATCAATTTTTCCAATGACTTCTGCTGTAATGCATCTTTTATATCGTTCTCTTGATTCTTCTACGCTGATGATTTCATTAATTTTTGCATTAGGGTTATTATCGCTTAATGCTACCATATCCCCTACCTTATAATCATTTCCATCATCATAAATAGCAAAATGATACTGTGTACAATAACCCCATTTAATAACTGCTACCTTACTAAATCCTTCTAATTTTGTCATAATAATTTCATCTACTTTCTATTAACCCATTCTTTGAACTGTTCAAAATCGTTCTTATCCATGCAAACCTCAGAATAGTAATAATCCTTATTCCGAATAATCGCCCAGATTTTCTTTAACTTCTCTCTGAATGTACATTGTTCTCTGTAATAGTTGCTACTCGTATGTGTTACAAATGCATAATCTCCATCTTTGTAATCACAAATTGCAAAATGAATACCTTCATCACAACCACATTTGCAACTGATAATCAGTTCATCATCTTTGAAATTTTTAAATACTGCCATGTTTAACCTCTCTCATATTTCATTCTTCTCTCAACTTCTTTGTCATTATCCTCGTCATTAAAATATTTATAAGCAAGTAACATAGGATAATCCGAACCTTTTGCTCTATTCCATAATAAATATTCACACCAGTTCGGCTCTCCATCAGAATCTTTGTACCAGCTTGGATATTCGAATAATGCACTAAACACACTTCTATACGAATATTTCTTTTTCTGAATATTTCTATCATTGATAATAGTTGACTTTGTATATCCTTTGATTTCTACAAGAACATTTTCACAACCTATTCTCTTACAAAGTCTTACAAACCATTTCATAAATTCTCTATAAGTTTGTTTAAATTCTCTGTCTCTTAAAGCAGCATCTACTACGAGAATATATTCATTTTGAGTTTGTAACCAACCTCTATCGTAGCTTTTATTACCATGCCTATCTTTTAAATTATTGGTTCTATCTCCGAATTCATCACATGAGCATGAACTGTTATAACCATTCTTCTGAATAACATATACATCCATATCTCCTTCAGATCCTGTTACTCTTGGCAAATGATCCAAAACCGTATCAATGATATATCTTTTTTCAGCCTGAGTTCTTCCCATAGGACTAACTGTTACGGTTCCATTTATATAAGTCCAATATGACATTTATATCCTCCTATGCTACTGCTACCGTTTTCTGTTTTGAATTTTCTTCTACATTTTTAACAAATTCATCAAAATCACGCTTCATGTATGTATAGTTAACTTTCTGATCAGGACTGAAAGACGAATTATTACTTTCATACTTCTTAATCCAGTCCTCAAAACGTTTATCATTGTCCTTATAACAAGCATAAATCGCAATAGCAATTAAAGCAGTTTTACAGTACTGATATAATGGTGAATTTACACTTATTTCCTGTTTATCGAAACTTGTATCAACCATATCTTCGCCTAATCCAACATATTCTTCATCTACTGTAGGATCTACATTACTTTGAGCAAATCCAAGGATAGTATCTTCATTATTTCCAGAATCTTTGTCTATAGGATCTTCGTTAATATGTAAATATTCATTCATAAGCTTTACAAGCAAATCAATCTTTCCGGTAATTGTAGTTTTCTTCTTTGTCTGCTGATCCTTAAAATCTGCCATGGAAATCCCATCAACTTCCTTATCCTTCAGTTCAGTTCTATATGCATTCAGAAAATCGATGAATCTGGAATCATCCATGTTATATGTAGTAAACTTATCAAATACAGCAATCCACATAGGCATCGTTGTAGGAGTCAGCATATCATTTAATTCCTGGTTATTGTCTCCGATTGCCAACTCTAATCTGTTGAGATGGGAATTGAGTTTCATAAACTGCTGTTCTGTTGCATTTTCATCTACATATTTATAAATGGTATCCAGTTTTGCACTCCAAGAATTTCTGAAGAATAACAGCATCATTGCTTCAGCAACAACTCTTTCAAGTTTACCTTTGATCTCATTGCTTCTTGTAATCTTTCCGCAGTTCTTAAAGAAAGAATTCTTCTGAGAAATATGCTTAATATAACCGGCAGTCTCGGTAGATACATTTAACAGTCCACCTTGTTCCTTATTCATACTAGCATGGTTGTTATAATCACGAATATGATCCGCAATCTGTTCATCTGTACAATCAAAGAACTTTGTAACATTTACATTGAACTGATTAAATCTTTTTTTAAGGTCTTCAGGAAGATCTCTGTAATATTTTCCTACAACATCAAATATTTTCATCTCATATTTTGGAAATCCATCTTCATCAAGAATTCTATTGCCATTTTCATCTAATTCAAACTCTCTATACTGAATTAAATGACGTTCCGCACCAGATGCACTGATTTTCATTCTATTCTCTTTAAAAGCTTCAGCATAAGAAAGTCTCTGCAATCCATCAATCAGATGAGAAATAGTTAATCCTTTCTTTTTCTGTTCGCAGATAATGATTTCAGGAATAGGTAAGTTACTAAGGATACGACAAAAATATCTATTTGCTTCTTCTGGTGTCCACTGAAACGGTTCTCTTTGAAGAATATAGTTACAATCCATATCTCCATTTTTCTTATCCTGTAACAAAGAATAGATACTCATCTTGTCCATGCGATAGTTTTCAGATTCGCTAATTTCAATAACTCTTTCTGCCATGTTTTTGTCCTCCATTTTGTAATTTCCATCATCCTTATTTTTTGTGAATGCAGAAAATCCTTTATTCATTTTAATAGCTTCAACTTCTCTTTTATATTTACTTTCTGTTATGCCAAGCTTTTGTTTGATACTCTCAGATGAAGTTTCTAACATTCTCAAACGCACAATCTGTTGCTGTATTTTACTCAAGGACTTAATAAAATCTTCTACCTTCTCATCGATTTCAAAATTAAATTGACTTTCATCTTCTACATTGAAATCCGAGGCAACTTTTTCTTTTAAATTACCATCATTGCCATCTTCTTCTGTAGGCATATCGAATGAGGTATCGTAGATAATAATCGGGTTCCCTTTTTCATCCTTTGTTATATTTCCGTCTTTATCGACTCTTATGATATTTCCGTTTTTGTCACACAATAAATTCTTACGTTTAGCTCTTTTGTAATTGTCTCTATACCAATCAGCGACTGAATTTTTAATATTATTCGTCAGAAAAGTATTGAAACAAGTATTTTGGCTTTCGTCATATGAAACTACACTTTCCAAAAGAACTTTCATTGCATCATCATATAAATCATCGTGTTCAGAAAGAGGAATATTGTAACCACGAAAAGCATTAAAGCTTATACTTTTCAGCTTTTTCATATCGTTTTCACAATATTCATTAATTATCTTCTCCTGTTCTTCAGTAAGTCGTGATAATTTTTCTTTAAGCTCTAAATCTTTCGTCGTCACTATATTTCCCTACCTTTTATTTTCTATCAATAGCCTTATGTAATACTTCTCCAAAATCCAAATCAGATTCACGTAACTTTACATGCTTTGTTTCCGCATAACACTTTGGACATCTATTAAACTTCTCATTACCTTCATTTGAAAATGACATGGCAGCTACCATAGGAATTCCACAATCTTTACATAGAATCATACGTATTACCTCCTAACATATTTAAAGCCATTGAATAGTACTTTGTTCTACCTTTATAAGAAGTATGAGTAGCTTTGCTAAGTTCAAGCTTTATTTTACTTATGTTATATTGTCTAGTAATGGCATCTTGCATTACCTGTATGTATGCGATACACTGTTTGATCCGTTTATGTCGATCTCTAATATCGTCAAGTAGATACCCTACCTTTGCCATTTTATGAGCTTGTGGTTTCTTTCCTCCATTCTCTTCCTTATATGTCTGAAGAGCATGTTCGATGTCGGACTCAGCACTATCGCACTTACTCAATTCTGTATTCAAAAGATTTTTATATGTATTAAGCTGTTCAATATCCCAACCAGCTAATCCCAAAATGGAATTTGTTTCCTTTATAATATCTTCCAAAATAGAAATATCTAAATCAGAATCATCATCAAGATAAACACCCTCATTACCTTTATAAAATAAAGAATGTTCTGATTCCTCTCCTGTGTCTGCATCTACAAGATGATATCCATTCTTTATCCAAGAATATTTCTTCCCACTCTTTTGTACTAAAGATCTAGCCTGTTTATATGTAAACTTTTTGGCCTGTATGGGAGAAGTCGTTGCTAAATATTCTCCAATTTTCATTGGATTTTCCATAACATAATTCTTACCATCTGTTAGAATATACATGTTGAAATTTTCCTTTCTTCTATATTTGATAATGCACCATACGGGGTTCGAACCCATGACATCCAGATTAAAAGTCTGGTGCTCTCCCAACTGAGCTAATGGTGCTGGGCGCTACCTAAAGCGAAGCCATGCACGACCTCCAATGAAGTAATATTCCACATATACCTTTTCGCCTAATTTAAAACATAAGACATACGATTCTTATGCTGCGATATCCTCTATACTTCCTATTAAATAAAGTTGCATACTTCAGGTAGCCAACAGGGCTAGCTGGATTCGAACCAGCGAATGCAGCAGTCAAAGTGCTGTGCCTTACCGCTTGGCGATAGCCCTATAAATTTATTCTCTGTATTAAGTTGTAAAATCCTTGAATTTCTTAGCAGACTTGCCCGAATTTTCCAGATGAAACCTGACTTTGATCAGTTGACATTTATTGGAAAAATATGTACAATATAATATAGTAGTGTGCAAGCACTGCTCTTTGGAGTATTCTCCGAAGTTGTTATGTAGTGCAGTCTAGTAGAAAGGTGCGCCAACACCGGTTGAATCGCTAGGCTGCATTTTTTATTTTGTTTGGAACAATTATGATTCTACACCCGAACATCTGTTCTGTCAATATAAAAATCGAACGTTTGTTTGTTTTTCTGTTCGATATTATTATTTTATCTATCTATAAGTCCTATTTTCAGGACTCATTAGTTGGTAGTCGCAAGAGTAAAACATCATGCATAATACCTTTTCTAGTAATATTCTCAGGTGATTGAACCATGGAAAACAACTGCATATGAGGTACATATGAATCATTGTTCATAATGATCGTCTTTGACTTCTCAACCAAAATGCATACACTCTCAGGAGTAGTTATTTTATGAGATTCCAAATTCCTATCAAAATCGAATGTATAGATAGTAATATTGCATTTAGCTCCACTTTCTTTTAATCTTTGTAAAATAGCAATGGCTTCATCGTAACTCTCTACTTTATAAGTCTCAGTATTCATAATACTACCCTCCCTTAAATACACATACTAACTTTAAGCGCATTTAATACTCTATTATTATCGTATTCGCTGATTTTTCCAACCCTATCTTTTATTCTCTTTTTGTCGATAGTTCTAAGCTGCTCTAATTCAATTGTAGAGTCAACTTCAAGACCATTCTCTTCGCTACTCTTTAGTAACACATGCGTAGGAAGGGATGGCTTCTCTTTAGAAGTCAGAATAGCAACAATAGTTGTAGGGCTATATTTATTGCCAACGTCATTTTGAATGATAAGCACAGGACGAATTCCTCCCTGTTCAGATCCTACAACTGGTCTCAAATCTGCGTAATAGATTTCTCCTCTTTTCATGTCGTAGTCACCTCTCCTTTCCTAGTATGTAAATCCTACGCATTTATCTTCTTGTCTCCCTTTGATAGTTTATACTATACACTCTTTAGATTATATTGTCAAGGGTATATTCTTAAAAATATATTTATTTTCTTAAGATTATATGTTAAAGTATATAATGTCAAGGAGATAAATATATGAGACTTAATATAAAATCATTAGTTGATGCTAAGGGTATGAATCGAAACCAATTATCAAAAGAACTTAAAATAGGATATAAAGCAGCATGTAATTTATACGAAGGTAACACAGATCGTATTTATTTTGATACCCTTGAACAATTATGCAGAGTTCTTAACTGCACTCCCAACGATATTTTATTATTTGAAGATGACTCGAAATAGATATTTTATTCTATATATACTCCACCGCCTTTACAATTTCAATTGCTTTTTCATATGCACATTCTTCACCGCAATAGTAATTTGCTGATGATCCGCACATTCTTGCAATCGCTTCTGCCTTTGCTGATGCATTTATTTGTCTTGCTTCTTACAACTGCTCCACAACCTTCTTCTGGTCGTAGGCGGTTGGCTGCGCATCAATAACAGAAGCAACGCGTAAAAAGTCTAAGCAATCCATATCTTCGTTCTTTGATATTGCTTTTTCTAAATCCGTTTTTAATTTATCCGCATCAATCAATCTTCCCATTGTTCGCCCTCCTGTTCCACGCTTCTACAGCTCTATTTTTGTAGTTTTCAATACTCTCGATAGTCTCGTCTTCGTTATTTGTACTCGGACAATATCCCTCGGTTCTTGCATTACATTTTTTACATTGACACCAAATAGTAAAACCATAATTTTTATTAACTGCCTTAATTATTCCTGTTCCGCCACAAAACGGGCATGACTTAAGTTCTTCATTCATTCTTCCACCTACTTTCGTAACATTCTTCAACATCGTCAAATACACTTCTTTTTTTGCAATAATACCGCCCACCATTGTATGCGTTTAAATTACAATGCTTACAATTTTTGCAAGAAACCTCTTGCTTTTGCCGTTCTATTTCTTCTAGGATGGACTTGTTTTTTATCATTCTTCATCGCTCCAATCAAATTCGATTTCTTTTGCGTTATCAACGCCTAACTGCTCACACTTTGCTCTTGTGGATGTACCGCCGGAGTGGTGCGTACCCAAAAGGAACAATTCTTGTACAATGTGGAAGTATGACTTTCTAAAGCAAAACCTCTCTTCCTCGTCAAGTTCCTTAATTGCATCCTCTCCATGTTGCCATCTGTACCACTCTGCAAATTCATTAACCACTTCCTGCATAAGGCTGATACAGCATTCAAGAATGTGTTTTTCATCGTGACTTTCCAATTCCTTGTTGACGTTCTGTCTCTCCACCGCTACCCGGCATTCTTCCGGCGTGCCGATTGCACGGTACTGCTGCACCTCTTCAAGTGCGCTTATTGCCATTGCATAAGCATTTTCAAAGGATTCACCCCATGATGTATCACATGGAATTGCTTTTCCAAGTTCATTACAATCATATTTTAATTCTTCAATCGCTTTATTCTCCGTCATTTCTACTCCTCCAACAGTTCTGGATTGTCAAATGTGTTCCCGACAACCTCATAAATACAATCCCTGTTTATACGTGGCTTTGATAATCCATACTCATTACTTGTCCGATAAAATCCAGCATAATTCTCATCCCAAAGTACAGTTCCGGTGCAATAGCTTTCTGGATGTGCATCATCATTGTAGTGTTTAATGATATCATTCTCCCAAATCACCCTGCCGTTCTTGTCCTTAAGTCCTGTACACTGGCAGATTGTGGATGGTGCTACCTCAAATGCCACAAACTGCAAACACCCTTCTTCTCCGACCTTATCACTCTCATTTACCGAGTTATCAACTGCATGAATAAATACTTATCCTGTCACACCATCATCAATACAATTTCCAATTACCCACTCTCCGTTATCAATCCGCTTTCCGCGGAATAAATATCTATCCTGCATCCTCATTCCTCACTTTCTGCTTTCAACCACTGCTCCACCTCTGCCACAGAACACATTGCAACACCGCCATCAATTGTCTTTGCGCTACCATCATCATATGTTTCGATTGAACAAATGAAATCTAAAAGTTCCTCATCAGTCATACTCCTGATCCGGTCTGCATTGGTCATGGATTTATAATGTTCGCAGTCACGCTCAATGTATAAATGTGGGCTGTCGTTAATCTTTGGGCACCACTTCCCGATTATTACATCATCTTCGTCTGATAGATTATATAAATTCTTACAGTTATTACACTTCACCATACTCTTCCTCACTTTCCCGGTACGGTTCCGGCAGTGGCATCCAGGCAATGACTTTTAATCGTATCCACCCACTTTGCCCATTTACAAATCCTGACCATTCGCCATTGTATGTGTATGATATTCCCATTGTCTGAAACAGTCTGTTATAATTTCCGTATCTGTAATATTCAAACCATACCAATACATCAACCTCATCTTCCGGCAGCCTCTCGCTCACTGGAATCCACTTGCCGCAGATGCCCTGTTCCTCAGCATCCTCATAGTCAGCTAATTTTTCTGTAGGACTTCCGTTGCCGTAATCAGGCAGTCTCCAAATTGTATCTCCGCATCTTTCACATTCAAACGGATGCTTATATACAGCCACTCCTGCTATATTTCTAGTTGTCAGTCTCTCCATCCTTGCTCCTTTCTTTTACCTATTCTTTAGTGCAATAATCAGGTCATTATATGTTGCTTGATTCATATATATGGTCATATGTACCTGATCGACAACCGTTTCTCCGCGTTTTTGCCAATCCTTGGTGATGTATCCATACCGCTTAATCCACTTTTTATTGATGCGCTTCTTTTTGTGTCTGCGCCGCTGGACATACTTAGTCGTAACTATAACGGTATATCCGGTATATCCACCCATCAGATCGTTCATTTTACTTAACATGCCTATCTCCTTTCGTTACACAATTTTTCTGATATTTCAGTTTACTGAATTATTTTTCCTCGGATGATTCTATCTTTATCATCATAGTCCGCTTCATATGTTCTACCACATTTTGGGCAGATTAACTTAATTTTATAATCCGAATCATCAAAAGATGTATTAACCTTTATTGTTTTATCACTTAATTCTCCATTATTTGTAATTGCTCTTTCAACCTTCCAGTACTCACTACGAAAAGCATGAAGAAATGTATTACAGTCACATTTTGGTTTTTTATAGTCCATCATCTTTTTTTACCTCCGTAAATCCTAATATTTCAGTTTACCTATGCATTCGACACTATCTCTTTGACCTTTTTCTCGTAAAATTCATCCGAAATATACTTATCTCCGTAAGGAATCTTACTATCCGTCAGCACGGCATACGCTTCAGCCCAGGATAGACCTCCTCTGGCTGCCAATCTGTCTAATGTCTGACCACAGTGATTTTTTAATGCCTGTTCTTCATGCGGTTTAATGACATTGTATGGAATGTATTCATGCCCTTTGTTTGTCATAATCGGAAATTCTTTCATCTTGCTTCTTTTCTCCAATTCCTCTGGACTGTATTTCCGGTAGCTGATCCCATAATTTGTAAATCCACCGGACTGATATGTTATAAGTCGTGACATTTTATACCCTATTTCAGTTTAGTTATTTACTTCTTACTGGTAATCCTGTTTTCAAGTCAAACTTATAACACGCTTCAAAACACCTACATTTATCATCCATATCGTGTAATTTCTTATCAATATTGCAACCGAGCATTGCATTTCTCCCATCTATTCCTTCTGAATGTTTGCAATGGCAACAAGTATTTTGTTTATTATCCATCTATATTCACTCCTTTTCTAAATTCTAATTAACAAGTTCCATCGTGTCTGTATAAACTCTTACGTTTCCATATTTTTCATCTGGATGCGTTAATAATCCAATAGGACGAGTATGATCATATTTTTCATCTGGGAATGCAGTTCTACAAGATTTGCAACCACAAACATAACCAATCAGCCTTTTTCCTGTTTGTACTTCTTCTGCTGTTACAAGTAAATCTGTTATTTTCATTCTCATTCTCCTTAAATCCTAAGTTAGCCAACACATACAACGGCAACTACAGAATTCTTTTTCAGTCCATTATCCTTGCAAAAATTATTCCAAAAATCTTGCAATTCATTTTCTGCTGTTGATGCAGAGTTAACTGTAAATTCTGTTTCCGCCATATCTTTGTTTTCCATATAGCTTATCTGGTATGTTGGCTTATATTTTTCTGCACATTCACAGATCCTTTTCTTAAATGCTTGTTTTATAGTAGCCATCTTGCCACTCCCCTATTCGACATATTAAGCCATATTAATTAATATATGTAATGCATACGCTACATCATATTCATCACAAATATCTGGATCAATAAGCTCTTTCAATCTTTCAATTTCTTTTTCTGATAATTCTAAAACAATTTTCATACATTTTTCTCCTTTAATT
>ERZ1035027.1475-NODE-1475-length-10876-cov-16.050827_pt1 | contig 10876 bp, 9 predicted proteins | sample MGYA00520604_ERZ1035027 | MGnify/ENA primary metagenome ERZ1035027 (study PRJEB33766, sample SAMN09781743) | gut metagenome | biome: gut microbiome | host: Homo sapiens | place: Madagascar | study: EMG produced TPA metagenomics assembly of the PRJNA485056 data...
AGAACGCCAGCGCACCCAGCTTTTTGCTGTGGGTGGCCTTGGCGGTCAGCCAGGCCGTCAGGGCGATGTCCGCATAAGTCCAGGCCAGGATGTACAGCCGGTAGACCACCAGGTCGCCCAAAAACCAGCTGTTGAGAGAGCGGACCGGCGGCGAGGAAAACGGCCGGAACCGGGGGCTTTGCAGGGCCAGCTGGTTCAAAATTTCCTTGGCGTGAGTCAGCATCACCTGCCACCAGGGAGTGTGGGTGATGTAGTAGTAGTTTTGCAGGTTGATGATCTCGTCATCGCCGCCCAAGGGTGCGCAGGTGGTGATGCTGAGATACCACCACCCGAACACGAAGGACACCGCGCAGACCACGGGCAAAAACCAGCGGCTCCCGGTAATTTTTTTGAGGTTGTTACGCTCCATCGGTCATCCTTTCCCCAGCGGGATGTAGCACAGGGTGCCGCCCTCGCTGATGATGACATCGCTTTCGTCACAGCCCGCGGCGTTGATCAGCGCCTGCAGGGTGGGCTGCTGTTCTTCCTCGGTGTAGCCGTCCAGGTCCAGGTAGATGCCCGCCATGCCCTGGGCGCACAGTTCGGCCACCATGGCCTCCGGCTCCAGCTCGCTGGTCGCCTTGTACCAGTTATCGTTCTCGGTACCGTAGCCTGCGCCGTAGCTGAATTTCAGCGTTTTGCTGTGCAGCGGGCCGCGCAGCAGCGTGTAGTCCCACATTTTATTCTGGGGGCCGTTCTCGAAGTTCTTCATGTAGGGCAGCTGGAAGATCATAGCGCCCTCCCCTGCCGCCGACTCGACCTCGGCCATAAAGTCCTCGTCCTGCTGCCAGGTCTCCTGTACGGATTCGTACTTAGGATTGTAAAGGCCCTGCTGCTCCCAGAAGCCGAAGACCAGCAGCACCGCCAGCACCGCGGCAAAGGCCGCCCTGGATTTTCCGGTACGCTGGGTCAGGCGCTTTTCTGCCGTAAGGCCCATGGTGAGCAGCGCGAAGAAGATAATGTACGGGCTGATGCGGTTGTACCCGCGGATGAAGCGGATAAAAATGCCGATGATGCTGCCAAAGCCGGCCAGGGTGGCCAGCAGCAGCGCCATAACATTCAGGCGGCTGAGCAGCCAGACACGGTCGCCCAGTTCGGGGCGCTCGGTGCGGCCGGCCTTCCAATCCCAGTTACGCAGCAGCATCAGGATCAGAAACAAAAAACCGATGATGCCCATGATGCCGAGATAGCCGTAGCTGTTCTCGTTGTACATGGGGCCTTCGTCGGTGGAGAGGATCTGGAAGTAGCGCTGGATCCACCGCGCCAGCTTGCCGATGCCAAAGCCGTTGGGCGAAAGCAGCAAACTGCTGATGCGCAGGCTGTAGATGTCCGCACCCACCGGGCTGCGGTAGACGCCGTTGGTGATGGTGCTGCCAACCCCCACCAGCTTGCCCAGCACCATGGGGAAAAAATCCGGCACCATCCAGGCTACGATCTCGCCGATGGTGACCAGGCAGGGCACGGCGGGCTTCCAGGCGTGGTCACGCAGCATCAGGCAGAGGGCCGTAACGCAGAGGAAGAAGCAGGTAAAGTACGGGTAGTAGGCCGCGCCGTTGTTGGCGATGCCCCAGGCCATAGCCAGAGCCAGCCAGTTGCGTTTGTTTTTGAAGAAGCCTTTGCCGGGCTTGTTAAAATTGAGGTCCTCTGCGCACCAGAGGCAGAGCAGGACCGAGAACGGCACAAACTCCACGGCGGCCAGCATCATGTGGCCGCCCAGGCGCTGCTGCACATAGGCGCACAGGCCGAAGGTCATGCCGAAGCCGTAGGACAGCCACCGGCGCATGCCCACCATGCGGAATACCGTATACCCGGCCAGCGCATTGGCAAAGGGGATGGCCAGGATGTACAGGTTGAACACCGTGCCGGTATCCTTGGTAAACAGGCCCACAAAGGCCACAAAAATGTCGTAGACAAGGTCATAATTCGGCTCGTAGGGGCTGGGGGCCTGGTAGAACGGCCATCCCAGGGAGCCGGTCAGTTCGCCAAAGCTGCGCTGGATCTGGCCCACCCAGTAGATGCCGTCGCCGCCGTAGAGCATGGGCACCTTCCAATCCAGCCGCCAGAGCTGGAAAAACCAGTATTCCGCCAGCGCAACGCTTGCCAGCAGCAGCACCACTGTCAAAGCTTCGCGCAGAATATTCTGTTTTTTATTCAGCATAGCGTTCCTTTCATTCCCCGCGCTGCATGGCGGCCACGTAAGCATCGCACACTTCAGCTGAGGGGCCGTCCCCCCGCAGGTGGCCATGATCGATCCAGATAGCGCGCTTGCAGAGCTGCTTGACCTGGTTGATGTCGTGGCTGACGAAAAGCAGCGTCGTACCGCCGGAAAGCATCTGTTCCATGCGGTCGTGGCATTTCTGCTGGAACATGAAGTCGCCCACCGACAAAATTTCGTCGCAGGCCAGAATGTCGGCCCGCACCTCGGTAGCGATGGAGAAGCCCAAGCGGGCGATCATGCCGGAAGAGTAGTTTTTCACCGGCACATCGACAAAATCCCACAGTTCGGCAAAGTCGATGATGTTCTTGAAGTGCTCGTCCATATAGGCACGGTCGTGCCCCAGGACGGCACCGTTGAGGTAAACGTTCTCGCGGGCGGTCAGCTCCATATCGAAACCGGCGCCCAGCTCGATCAGCGGGGCGATCTCACCATTGACCCGCACCGAACCTTTGGACGGATACATCACACCGGCAATAAGCTTGAGCATCGTGCTTTTGCCGCTGCCGTTGCGGCCGATGAGCGCGACAGATTCGCCGGGCTCGATGGAGAAGGACACGTCCTGCAAAGCGTAGAACTCGTTAAAGAAAAGCTGATGTTTCAGCAGTTTTACGGTGTATTCTTTCAGCGTCTCGGTCTTTTCCTGTGCCAGGTTGAACCGCATCGAGACGTTATCCACCTGAATGATGGGCATAGGGGGAACTCCTTACAGATACAGAATAAAGTTGCGCTGCAGTTTGCGGAAAGCCGCCAGGCCCACCACCATCATGCCCACAGCACAGACGATGCAGGCAAACCAGGTGTTGGGGCCGGGCACCGTGCCGTACATGACCAGGCACCGCATGCAGTTGATATAGTGGTACAGCGGATTCAGCTTAACGATCGCTACCATAAAAGGCGGCAAAGCCGAGATGGGGTAAAACAACGGTGTGGCGTACATCCAGGCCATGGTAACGATGCCGTACAGGTATTGCAGGTCGCGGAAGTAGACCGCCAGCGCCGACAGCAGCAGCGCCATGCCGCAGGTGAACAGAAACAGCAGCACCAGCGGCGCCCATACCAGCAGAATGGTCAGGTGGAAGGGCGAGCGGGTGATGAGCATGACCAGAATGATGGCCGCCAGACTGAACAGCAGGTTAACAAAGCTAGACACCACACGGCTGATGGGGAAAATAAACTTGGGCACGTACACCTTCTTGATAAGGGACGAGTTGCCCAGCACGCTGCCCATGCCCATATTGGTGCTCTCGTTAAAGAAGTTGAACAGCGTGTTGCCGCAGATGAGGTAGAGCGGGAAGTTCTCGATCTGGAAGCGGAACATATAGGAAAATACCAGCGTTTGCAGCAGCATCATCAGCAGGGGGTTCAGGATGCTCCACACATAGCCGAGGAAGCTGCGGCGGTATTTTACCTTGAGGTCGCGGGTGACCAGCTCGCGGATCAGCGGCCGGTACTTGGAAAAGTTGTGCCAGCTGCCGCGCAGCTGGTCGGTGGTTTTACCTTGCATGGGAAAATGGCTCCTAGTAAAGTTTTGATTTTTTGGGGGCAGACCGCGCCGCTTTGCGCCCATAGGGCGGCGGGCACAGGGCTGCCGTTACTGTTTAAAGGGGGTATCCCCGGTCAAGCCGTCTGCACGCAGCATGTTCTGCATCACGTCGATGTCGGCGCTGATGTCCATGGCATCGGCGGCAAACAGCTGGTCCAGCTGGGTCTCGAAGGCATGCACCAGCGTGTCCATCGTCTGCTCAATGCGGCGTTTGGACTCGGTGATGTTCTCGCCCTCGACGCCCTGGGAATCCAGCTCAGCGTAGGTTTGCAGCAGCTTCAGCGAGGTGGGCAGGTAGTAGTCCATGAACTTGCGCATGCGGGGCAGCTTGTCGGGGTCGGTCTTGGCCTGCTCAAAAATTTTGGCCGAGACAGCCTCCAGACGGCTGATCTTGTCGCTCATTTCCTCGTCGGGGATGGCATCGTTGACGCGGCGCAGTTCGTCCAGGATCTTCTGGTACCGGTCCTTGGTCTGCGCGGCCTCTTTGGCCGTTTGGGCCTGGGTCTCCTGCGTTTTGGCGGGGGCCTTGGTGGCAGTCGTTTCGGGGGCTTTGCCCTTGACCACCAGGCAGCGGCGCTTCATATCCAGGTAGGCGTCCGGGCCAAAGACACCGGCATCGATGCAATTTTCCAGGTGCTTGCGGCACTTGTCATAGCCGCAGGGGATGGCAGCGGCAATGTCCTCGATGTACATATACTGCGAATCACCGACGATATTGACGATCTTTTTGCGCAGGCGGTTGCCGGTGCGCAGCTTGCGCGCACCAAACAGGCATCCCAGGCCGCCCGCCGCCGCAATCAGCATCGGCATGCTGTCCTCGATGAGCCAGCGCCAGTAGTAGCCGCCCTCGGCCAGCGCATCAGGCAGCCAGAAGATGCCATCCGGCAGGGCGATCAGCGCGCAGATCAGCAGCGCAACGCCCGCAACGGTCAGGGCCGTGGCGATACCGGCTTTTTTGTCCTGCTTTTCGGCGGCCTCCACAGTCGATTGCGGCGGGACGCTGCGGCCATAAATGGGGGTGTTTGCGTCCGCATTCCGGCTGGTGGACGTTCCGCTCTCGTCCACGCGGCGGAACTGGGCCTCGTAAACGGTCCGGCCGTCCGATCCGGTCGTGGTGCGGGAGGTATGGGTAAACTGGGATGTCCGCTGTCGGGCACGCTCCTCAAAGTCGGCCATCTTGCCCTCTTTCATCAGCTTGTTCATGATGATAAAGGCGATGCCGACAGGCCACATCCCGATGCAAAACGGGATGACGATGGCCCACCAGGGGAACTGGAACGGCTTGTCTGCCGGGCGGGACCGGTTGGAATATTGGTTTTGGTAGCGGCCGTCACTGCCGCTGTAGGGGTGGCCGGGGTCTGTGTAGCGCGGCCCCTCATCCTGATTCTGCATACGATGCTCCTTCTGCAATACTTTCCTTTTAGGCAATACCGCACAATTCTAAGTGCCGATATGGCATGCCGCAGCCGCCGGAGCGGTGCTTAGGCCGTCAGGCTGGAATTGTGCGGCATTACCTTTTACGGCAGATCGGCCAGCTGGTTCTGCATCTCCTTGCTGAGGTAGTAGGTGCTGCCGGGCTGATAGGGATTGTTTTTGCTGTAAGGCGTGTGGGTACACAGGTAGCTGACCCACTTGTTGTAGCCCGAAACCGTCAGATGGATGCCGTCCGGCTGTGCGTAATCGGTGAGCAGGTAGCCGTTTTCGTCGCTGAACTCTGCATTCAGGTCCAGGTAGTACAGGCCGCGCTCCTCGCACAGGACCTTGATCTGCTGGTTGATGGAGCCGATGTGGTCCGGCGAAAGGCCGGGGGCGTCGTCCTCGACGGTCTCCTGCGTGGCGCACAGAATGGATTGCACGTAAAAGGTGGTGTTGGGCAGCGCGGCGCGCAGCTCGTCCAGCATGCGGCCGTAGTAATTGATGAAGCTGTCCTCGTTGCCGGTCTGCACCAGGGCGTTGGTGCCCAGCAGGATGTAGAGCTTGGCGGGCTGGTTGGCGGCCAGCACGTCGAGGGCTACTTCCTCGCCGCGGTCAGGGTTGGTGACAGTGGTGCGGTTGACGATGGTGTTGGGGCTGATGCTGCGGTAGCCGCAGATGAGCGCACCGCCCACATCGATGTTGTACTCGTTGGCGCAGAAGCCTGCGGTGAGGGAGTCACCCAGGAAAGCGGCATCGGCAAACCAGCTGGTGCTCACGCGGCCAAACTCGCCCAACTGCACAGATTTTTGCGGTGTGGCGGTGTAGGTGTAGCCGGTATCGGCGCTTTGCTGCTGCGGGCCGACTGTGCCCCAGTTGAGAGTCTGCACGGTGCCGCTGGTATCGCTGCTGTTGGTGCCCGCGTAGGGCAGCGGGGCCACCAGCTGGGTGGTGCCCGTTACTGCCGGGGCTTCGGGTTCGGTCTCGCCTTTCACACTTTTGGGCAGGATCAGCGTGATGATGCCGGACAGCGCCAGGATACCCGCTGCCGTGCCCAAAAAGGCGGCACGGCGGCGGCGACGGCGCATTTCCCGGCGGCGGCGAGCAGCTTGCCTCCGCTGGCGGTCGGTCGGGGCCGGGCGGGGAGGCTGCTCAGGCGGCGGAGTGGGGCGTGCCCAATCCCCCTGCCAGGTATATTCAGTTTCGGGGCGCGGGCTGCGCGGTTCCTGCGGCGCTGGCATAGGCGTGCCCTCCTTTGTTTACAGATAGCTATGCAGTATTGATTATAGCACAACCCCTGTAAGAAAAACAGTAGGAAGAGGAAAGTTTTTTGTGTGGCCTTGGGATGCAACAAAAAGGCTCCCCTTGAGGAGAGCCTTTTTGTTACCGATACAACTTTTTCTGCTGCTGATGGGCCGCGATCTTGATATAGGCGGAACGCGGCAGATAGCGGCCCAAGGTCATGCCAGCGGCCACCAACGGGCCGGGCACGATGATGGTCTTGCGGCGGTGGATGCCGTGCAGTGCGCATCGCACGCAGAATTCCGGCGTGATGCCCTTTAAGGCAAACTGCACGTTGGCCACGGCGTTGAACTCCGTGTTCACCGGTCCGGGGCAGAGGCAGCCTACATAGACCGGGCTGTGCATCTCCCGAAGTTCCTCGGCCACAGCGCTGGTCAGGCTGACAACATAGGCCTTGGTGGCGTAGTAGGCAGCCATGTACGGCCCGGCAGGCATCAGCCCCGCGCAGGAGCCGACGTTGAGCAGCGCGCCGCCCCCCTGCTCTTCCATCTGCTGGACGATGCGCTTGGTCAGGATGTGCAGCGCCCGGACATTGGTCTCGATCATCTGCAGTTCTTTTTCCAAATCGGTCTGCAGAAACGGCCCGCAATCACCAAAACCGGCGTTGTTGATGAACAGATCGATGCGGCGGTCGGCCAAAGCATCCGCCAGACGCAGGCACTCGCTTTTGCGGGCCAGGTCGGCGGTGAAAATTTCACACTCGGTGGTCAAGCTGTTGGAAAGCGCCTGCAAACGGTCGGCCCGGCGGGCCACCAGCATCAGGTTATAACCACGGGCAGAAAGCTGACGCGCGAGCTCGGCCCCGATGCCGGAGCTGGCACCAGTGACAACAGCAAATTTAGGCATAGGGATGTTGCCTCCTTTTCTAAAAATGCCCCGGCGCGAAGCCGAGGCACTGTAAAACTGCTTAATGGTGACGGCCTACACCGCCGCCACGGCTGGAACCGCCGCCGGTGTGGTAGCCGCCGGATGGACGGGAACCGCCAGAGGGGCGCGATGGACGAGAGCCGCCCGAACGGCCTGCGCCGCCAAAGCCGCCCATGCCACCGCCGGTGCGATAACCGCCGGTGCGATAACCACCGGGTCGCGGCCCACCGCCGGGGCGGGGACCACCGCCAAAACCAGGGCCGCCCGGCGGCGGGGGCGGCGGACGCCGCGGCCGACGGGAAGCACGGCCCATGCTGTACCAGAACATATCACGGCCAACGCCCCCACCACGGGGCCCTCCGCCGCGGGGCGGACGGGGCGGTCGAGTCAGCGTGGAGATGACCCAGATGATCAGGATGACCGCAATGATAACCATGATAAAGCCCATGATGTTGCTTTCTCCGTTTCTGCCAGATGTGTTGTTGGCTACGGACGAAGTATCCAGGGTCACACCATAGATGCCACACAGCTTATCCGCAATCGCGGCCACGGTAGCGCACACGCCGGCATCGTAATCGCCGCTGACCCAGTTGGGTTCCATCTTATCGTCCAGGATCGTGCCCAGGGTGCTGATGGACAGGGCCGATTCCAGGCCGGTGCCGCGGGTGATGTAGTAGTCATCCTCGCCGGGGGCCAGCAGGAGCAGCACACCGTTGTCCCTATCACTGGAGCCCAGGCCCCATTCGTTCAGCACGCTGTAGGCGTAGCCTTCCATGGTGGAGTTGCCGATGTACTCGGTCGTATAGACGCCGATCTCTGCGCCGCAGGTGCTTTGCAGGGCGGACGAGATCTCCGTAACATAGGCAATGGTATCCTGGGAAAGGATGCCGGCATAGTCGTTTACGGGGGTGGTTTTATTCACCTGGGGGGCTGCCGCAGCCGGCAGCGCCAGGACCACCACCGCAAACAAGCTGACCAGCACTGCCGCCAGGCGGCGCGCCAGTTTATTTGCAGATACGTTCATTTTCAGTTTCCTTATCGTGTCACGGTTCAAAGGTCGGAATGTCCTTTACGCCCCACAGCGCAGCCTGCACCCCGCCGGGGAAGCCGGAGGCCAGCTTCAGGTAGCTGTCGGCTTCTTGATTATAGGCAGCGGTCTCGCGGTCCAGGATCATCTGGCTGGAAACAAAGCTGTCATACAAATCGGTCAGCTGCCCTTTGGCCTTGCTGTCCGCTTCGTCGGCGGCGGCCGTGTACAGGGTATCGACGGCGGTGTACAGCTGCCGGTTCAGCGCGTACTGCTCGTTGGCATCTTTGCGGTCGGCGGCTTCGTTCCAGTTATCCAGCGCAGTCTGGGCGGCCTGCAGGTCCGCATCGTCGGTACCCACTACGGCAGATGCAATGCGGATGAGGCTGGCGGCGGCATCGGCCTGATTCGAAAAATCCTGCTGGATGCCGTTGCCGTAGTCATCGATCTGACTGGTGTAGATCTCGCTGGTCTCGCGCCACTGGCCTTTTAACTGTGCGCCGCCGATGCCCAGCACCGACGCCACGATCGCCACGGCCAGCACGGCCAGGGCGGCGGGGCGCTTTTTGGCCGCAGCGGGCAGCCTGGTCTCCGCCTCGCCAAAGACCTCCAGCTGGGGGCCTTTGATTTCGAAGCTCTCCTGTTGTTCCAGTTGCATAGTTTTATCCTTGTTATAAAATGCCGTTCGTTAGGGGCTCCCCCTGAGAGGGGGCCTTTCGAGTGGGATCCTTTTACGCGTTGATCTCCAGCAGTTTGCTGCGGAGCTCGCCTTCGATGCGGCCCAGCTCCTGCTCGGCGTTGGCGCGCTTGACCTTGCCCTCGGCGCGGATCTTGTTCAGCTCGTCCAGCGTCTCGATGAGCTGCTTGTTGGTCTGCCGCAGGGTCTCGATGTCCACGATGCCGCGCTCGGACTCCTTGGCAATATCGATGGTGCCCTGCTTGAGGGTAGCGGCGTTCTTGCGCAGCAGCTCGTTGGTGGCGTCGGTGACGGCGCGCTCGGCCTGCATGGCCTGCTGGCTGTGGGCGATGCCCAGGGCCAGGACCATCTGGTTTTTCCACAAGGGGATGGTGTTGACGATGGTGGTCTGGATCTTCTCGGCCATCATCGTGTCATTGCTCTGGATCAGGCGGATCTGCGGGCCCATCTGGATGGAGACGTTGCGGGTCAGCTCCAGGTCGTACAGCTTCTTCTCAAAGCGGTCACACAGGTCGGCCAGGTCGCGGGCAGCCTGAGCATCCTCGGGCAGCTGGGTGCGCTGGGCTTTTTCCTGCGCAGCCTTCAGGTCGGTATTGCGCACCTGCTCCAGCTTCTTTTTGCCGGCCAGGATGTACATCGTCAGTTCTTTAAAGTAGACAAGGTTCAGCTCATACATCTTGTCCAGCATGGTGATGTCCTTCATCAGGGTGACCTGGTGGTCCTCCAGCTGGGCCTTGATGCGCTCCACGTTCTTGTCAGCACTTTCGTAGCGGGTCTTGAGCTGTTCCAGGTTATTGCCTGCCTTTTTGAACAGACCCAGAAAGCCCTTGGGCTGCTCGGCGGTGGCGTCAAAGCCCTGCAGCTCAGAGATCAGGCTGGTGATGAGTTCGCCGGTCTCGCCCATGTCCTTGGTCTTGACGCGGGAGAGGGCGGTCTCGGAGAAGTCGCTCAGCTTCTTCTGGCTGGCGGCGCCGTACTGCAGCACCATCTGGGAGTTGGTGATGTCGATCTTCTCGGCAAAGTCATTGACCATCTTCTGCTCTTCGGGGCTAAGCGGGGTATCCTCGACCTTGACAGGCTCGGCCTTGGGGGTTTCCAGCTTGGCAGCCTCGGCGGCTTCGTCCGCGATAGGGTCCAGTGTCAGGGTAGGGGCAGCGGGGGCGGTCAGGTCCAGTTCATTGTTCAGTTCAGCCATGGGAGATCTTCCTTTCCATTTCAATATATGAATATGATCCAATCAGGTTGCGGCTCAGGTCAGGTTCTGGCTCTTCAGGATGCCGTCCAGCACCTCAATATCGGTGGAGATGTCCATCGCCTCGGCACTGTACAGGGCGTCCAGCTGGTTTTCAAAGGCTTTGGCAATCGTAGTCGTATTTCTTCTCACTTCATTCAAAATTTGCTGGGAGTTCTCGCCTTTAAAGCCTGCCTGGACTACCGTTTCATAGGTCGTCCGCTCTCCCATATCCATTCCGACATCGGCGAAATCTTTTTCAATACGCGCATATGCAGCCAAAATCTTTACAGCTTCCGGCAGATAATAGCGGGCAAAACGGTCTACCTGCTTTGCCTTTTCCGGCTGCCGTTCGACCACTCTCACAATACTGCGCCCGGCCTTCTCCATTCTATCCATTTCATAGGAAAGTTGGGCATCCGGGATTTCATCGTTCAGTTCATGCAGTTCATCCAGCTTTGCCGTAATTTCTGTCAGCATGGCATCCACATCCTCACTGCCCGTGGCGTAGGGCACCTGCTTACGGATGACGCGGGTGG
>ERZ1035027.1476-NODE-1476-length-10868-cov-3.397762_pt1 | contig 10868 bp, 20 predicted proteins | sample MGYA00520604_ERZ1035027 | MGnify/ENA primary metagenome ERZ1035027 (study PRJEB33766, sample SAMN09781743) | gut metagenome | biome: gut microbiome | host: Homo sapiens | place: Madagascar | study: EMG produced TPA metagenomics assembly of the PRJNA485056 data...
GTATACTTATCTTGCGTAACGGTATGAATCACCTTTGCAAAATCACCACAATACGAAAAATTGATGCCGTGAAACCAGTCAACGCATGAAAATGACAGGGCATCAATCTTCATGCTTTACACCCGCAAAGTCTGCTTCGGCCGAACTGTATGCGGGCCGCTTATCGCTCTCTTTCGCTAGTGTAGGCGCACCCATCGGCCTTACGATCTGATCCTCCAGCAATTCGCCAAAGTGCTTCTTGCCGATGACCTTTTCCAATTCGGAGAGGCTTTTCGGCTTATAGTCGTAGATCAGAGCGCGGTCAATACCGCTGTCCAGCAGCGTTTTGATGGCGGTATCCGTGTCCGCAAAAGAACGGACACTGCGGCCAGCAACACACTTATAGCCCTTGATGGGATGACCCTGCATCAGCCGTTCCAGCGCATAGTCCTTGATGGAACCGTACCAGTGGATGAGGTTTTCGCCCACGGTCAGCAGATCACCGATTTCATCATCGGACAGGATGGGCGGCAGACCCAGCATCTTACGGCCAGCCGGATCAGCGCATTCACCAGCCGGAATCTGACCGACAGGAACGCAATCCTTAAACTCAGCCAGTGCAGTGTTCTGTTCAGCACGGGCACGACACTGGGCCTTGCCACGGCAGAACCGACACCAATCACCGGGATTGAACTGCGCACCGTTGCCCGTAAAAGCGGCCTGTGCTGCGGGCTGTACGATTTTCCGGCCCCATTCATACAGAGCCTCGACAGTCGTTTCATAGGGGTGAACATCCTCAGTGATGCGGGGCTGAACGATGGTCATTCGAACACGCTTGATCGTGTCGCCGTACATCGCCTTATACTTTTCCACCGCGCCGATGGCGTACAGCTTCATCTGCGGATTTTCCACAGGAGAAACGGGAACGCCCTTTCCGTGCTTGTAGTCGGTGATGTCGATGATGTCATCACCAATCATCACGTTATCGCAAGTGCCGAAACCGTCCGGCACAAATACAGAAAAGTCAACGTGTACCTCGCTTGCCGTGTACGGCATCACAGAATAGCCATTCGCCTTTTCCATGAGGTGATCCGCGTAGAACTCAGCACAGTGGAGCATCTCGTCAGCGTAGTAGGGCTTGCCCTGCAACTTTTTGAGGGCATTGTTGAATTTCTTCTTATCCAACTGCCCAAACTTGTACCGGGCATACAGTTCGCAGAACTCATGCGCCAGTGTGCCTTCCTCGGCAAAACTGCTGGTGCTGCTGGGGAAATTCAACTCAAAACGCGGAGCGGCGGTGCAATTCAGCCAGCGGTGGGCGGAACTGCTGGAGCAGAGAGCGTGTTTACTCGGTGTAGGCATATCCACCAGCCTCCCTTAGTCAAACTTACCGCCCAGAGCGATGAGCTTTTCAGCGACCACGGGATACTGCTCAGGACGCAGCTGGGGAATTGCCATAACGCCCATCTCGTTCAGGATCGCGGACAGCTGCGGCATCATACCCTTGTCCAGCAGTGCTGCGCCGACCTTGGCGATGTCCTGCATGGTGTACTGACGGGGCTGGGGCTGTTCAGTAGCAGGGGAACCCGTAGTAGCAGGGGGGATAGTCTGCGAAACGGATGTGACAGGCGCGGCAGTCACCGACTGCTGAACAGCCGGGATAGGGTTTGCCACGGGAGCCGGAGCCGGAGCAGGCGCGGCGGGCTGCTGGACTACGGGAGCCTGTGCAACCGGGGCAGGGATAGGAGCCACGGGCTGCTGCGCTACGGGAGCAACAGGGATCTCAGATGCGGGGGTGAGCGGCGGAACGGGTGCAGGGCCGGGAACAGTGTGCGGCGGCTCAACGGGGGCCGTAGCCGGGGTATCAGGATTCTGTACGCCGGGAGCCTCGACCTGTGCAGGAACGTCCTCAGCAGCGGGCTTATCGCTCTTACGGCGGCGGGTCTGCTTCACCGCCTTGTCAGCGACATCGGCGGCGTTGATGACGGGCTGAACCTTGATCTCGCCAAAGTTAGAAACGGCGGTAGCCAGATTGTTCACGGCAGCGGCCAGTTCGGGGGCCTCAATGAGAATCTTAATCTCCATAATGATTTACTCCTTTTCTTTCACGTTCGGCTTTCCACGCCTGATACCGGGCCTCGTTCTGAGGGTCAGCGTAGAACGCCTTTGCAGACTGCAAAACGGTAGCGGCCAGCAGATTAACTTCTGCCGGGGGGATCAGCTTCGGAATGATCTTCATGGTTTGCTTCTTCCTCTCTGACTTTTTCCTCCAGACGATCCAGAGCCGCGAAAATGTGCGCCTTGGTCTTTTCGGAACAATCGTGACCATTCAGCACGCGCGACAGGTACGTTGGAGAGAAGTCACAGGCGGCAGCCAGATCATCAATCTTGATCTGTGCCACATGGCAGCGACCCTTAATCTCACCCGTCCATACCTCAAGCATGGCTATCACCTCGCTTTCTTTCCTGTTTTTTTATATAATTCAGTTGAATTTTCTGCTCTTTTGCGCTATAATCGAGTCACCACAACACAATTTAATAGCACAAAACAAAACTCAGGGAATGGGGATTCCCGATGGGTCTTGTTCCGTTTTGAGCATTTTTCTGAACTACATCTCTATTATATTCACTTTTCTGCTCATGTCAATACTAATTGAGCGGAAAACTAAACAAAGTTGCTCTTTGCGGCCTTGTGCGGAAAACTGAACAGGAGGGCGCATGGCTTTTTTCGACAGGTATAAGGCCTGCTGTGATGAAATGGGTGTAAGCACACATTCGGAATCGCTGGCCAATCTTTGGGGTGTTTCAAGGGGTTCTATTAGCGGATGGAAGAAAAACGGAATCGCACCGAAACAGGCCGAACTGGTAAAGATCGCGGATTATTTTCATGTATCCACCGATTATCTGTTAGAGCGCACCGATGATAAAACTGATTACAGTAAGGGCGTACCAGATCAAGCGGAAACCGATTCCAACGAGGATCAGACTGGAATCAAGATTTTAGATATGTATTTAAGCCTCGATGACGAGGATCGGAAAAAGGCGGAATCTTTTATTGACTACCTGCTGACAAATGAAAAGTATCGGGTGGCGCAGCACACACAGGCGGGTGCGTAAAAGAATCGGCAATCTGATTTATATAGACTTTGGGAAATGAATGGGAGGACTATAAAATGGCAAACTATACAACTAGCACCAGCGACAAGTCAAAAGACAAGGCAATCAGGCTCTTACTATGCGGCGGAATTGGGCTACACTACTTCTACGTTGGCCGAATCAAGGCCGGGTTGATTCATGTGGCCATCGGTCTTGTATTTTGGATGGGCGTACTGGCTGCACTTTTCGAGGGCGTAGGTAGTGAAAAACTCATTTCTTTGTGGGTATTGTTTCTGCTGGCCTGCATCAACGTACCTGACCTGATCCGGCTGAAACTGGGCAAGTTTCGGGATAACGTGGGCGCCTATCTGCGGCAATAAAAAAGCCCGCACACTGGCGGGCGGGTGATGGTATGAAAAAAGAGAACGAAATCCGGGCAGTTGTCTATGCCCGGTACTCATCCCATTCGCAAACAGAACAGAGCATAGAGGGCCAGATAAGCGCAGCTCAGATATACGCAAAAGCCAAGGGATACACCATCGTCAAAGAATATGTTGACCGGGCTAAAACGGGTAAAAACGACAACCGCGAGGCTTTCCAGCAGATGCTGTCCGACACGGCAAAGCATGAGTTTTCGGTCATCATCGTCTGGAAGGTAGACCGTTTCGGGCGAAATCGTGAGGAGATCACGTTCAACAAATACCGCTGCAAAAAGAATGATGTCCGGGTGGAGTACATCGCCGAGGCCGTTCCAGACAGCCCGGAGGGTGTCATTCTGGAAAGCGTTCTGGAGGGCATGGCGGAGTATTACAGCTTGCAGCTTGCCCAGAACATCCGCCGGGGTATCCGTGCCAGCGCGGAGAAGTGTCAAGCCATCGGCGGGCATTGTTCGCTGGGATATGCGATTGACCCTAAAACGAAAAAGTACGTCATTGACCCGGACACTGCTCCCACGGTGCAGCTGATTTTTGAAAAATATGCAGAGGGCTACACTGGCATGGACATCGTGCGGCTGCTGAACGAGAAAGGGCTGCGCACCGTCCGGGGCAAGCCGTTTACTAAAAACTCCCTCTGGACGATCCTCAAGAATGAACGGTATGCGGGTGTATACCTGTTCAAGGATGAGGTGCGCGTAGAGGGCGGAATCCCTGCGTTGGTCAGCCGTGAAACATTTGACAAGGTGCAGGAGATGCTGGAGATCAATCACCGATCCCCGGTGAACACATGGAACCGGGCAACGTATCTGCTGACTGATAAGCTGTTCTGCGGGCACTGCGGCTCTAAGATGGTGGGCGAATGCGGTACATCCCGAACGGGCGCAACGTACAACTATTACATCTGCGCCGGGAAAAAGCGGGAACGGAACTGCTCTAAGAAAGCGGTTCGGCAGGGCTGGCTAGAGAAAGTCGTATTAAAACAGATTTGCCGGGTGCTGTTCGATCAAGAGTTTTTGGAGTTCATCGCGCACAAGGCCTACACCTATTATCTGGATGAAAAGAAAAAGCTGGATCAGTCCGCCGCGATAAAGGCGCAACTGTCCAGCGTGGAAAGTTCCATTGATAATCTGATCCGGGCGATGGAGGCGGGTATTTTCAGCGCATCTACAAAATCCCGGCTGGATGATCTGGAAAACCAGAAAGCGGCCCTCACCCGGACGCTGGCCGAAATTAAGCTGTCAGAAGAATCTTTCGACCTCACAGAAGATCGCATCCTGTTCTTCCTTGAATCCATGCGCGGGCTAGATATGGATGACGTAGACAGCCGGAAACGGCTGGTAAAAACATTCGTGAATGCCGTGTATCTGTACGATGACAAAATCACACTGGCGTTCAATTTCACGGATTCATGTGAAAAACCAGAGATTATAGAGCTGGCGGACATCGCGGATGGTGTCGTTGAAAAGTTCGTACACCGTGCGTCATGCTCCACCATAACACGCACATACGAACTCAATGTGCGGCTCATCAAGATGTGTTTCGTGATGACAGTAGAAAGGCCCGTAGGTTAAACGCCTACGGGCCTTTTGCTATGCTTTAACTTAGAACTGCGAGAATCTGTTCACGCTGTTCTGCGGGCGGTTTACGGATGCCGCGCCGATAGACAGAAATCAGACCGGGATTCAGCCCTGTCAGTTCTGCCGCTTCACGAACGCCGTAATGCGAAAGAACCGCAATCACTTCATCATTATTCGGGTTAGCTACCGGGAGCAGCGCACGACCGGGGCGGCGGTTTGTTCGATGGGTAGCTTGCGGGATCAATGCCGTGTCAAAGCCGCCACGATCTAGCAGGGTCAGGACAATGGGCAGTCGGTCACTCCGGCAACGGGAAACAATCTGCGCGGCGGTAATGTAATCATCCGTGGTTAATCCGCGTGTAGCTTCTTGTGTCGGTTCTGGCTCAGGTACAATCTGATACTGTCCAGTTTTCCGTAGAGCGGGTAACACCTCAGATGTGACCCACCGCTTAAACTGCTTCGCAGCGGGGAGCTTGCTGGACAGAATAAGCGAGTACAAACCGCTCTCGTTGATGACGTTCGCTTGCTGTTCACCGGAGGGGGTGGTAATTCGCCACCCCCTCTTATCTTCATCGTCAACGTGTGATTTTAGGGCATTAACGCTATCTTTGTATCCCAGTGCAACGGCTATATCTTTTCCAACAAACCACGGTGCGCCCTCAATAGTAAGAGTGCGGATGTTTCCAAACTCTGGGCGGGAGAACACTTGCAATCCGTCCATATCTCACACCGCCTTTTTCAGAATGTCCGAAATGCAGGAAGTGGTTTCCATGATTTCGCGTATCATTGCATCAGCGATACGACCCATGTGCGGCTCATGCTCTGTAATGACACAGATCATGCAGTCGATGTTCTCAATCTCTGCCATGACTTTTTCTTTTACGGTAGTATCCATAGTTTTTTGACCTCTCGATATTGATTGCTACCGAGAAGCATGGTACAATAGTAGTGGATTTTGTACCGTGTTTTCGGTATGGGTTCAGAACACAGGATGCTTACTTTCCACGGCTGGCATTCTGTGTTTTTTTTTATTTGCGGAGTTCTTCGTCAAGAACTTTTCTAAACCATTCAGCACGGCTTTCGCCCTTGCTTTCCAGTTTTCTATCAAGTTCTTCTGCCTTTTCTTTATCGACTAGAAAAACAAGCTGTTTTTTTGTCTTTCTTAGGCCGCGAAAATACTCAGCGCGACTTTTGTTAGCCATGTGTTCACCTCCATGTGTTGCTAACAACATGGATTATACAGTGTTGTTAGCAACAAGTCAATAGAAAATCGTAAAGTCAAAAAATCTATACAAAATGCGTTGCTCAGTTCAAAAAATTGCTCATGCTTTCATTTGACGGATACCCTTGCACATGATATAGTAAAGACAGCCCATGCGCCCATCTTTCAAATGAAAAGGAGTATTGTTATGAGGAAAAAGATTGTTGCGGCCATAGCGGTTCTTTTAATGCTGGCTTGCTTTGCTGGCAGCGCGTTCGCCGCTTCGCCGCAGGAGTATGACCCCATCGGGATTAAAAGCTATGGCGTGTACCCGCTTATAAAAGATGGCGTTGTGCGCATATTCTATGCCGTTAAGATTGAGAACACAAATAAAAATTTAGCAGTACTGTTTCCTCACATCGAAACAACGATTTCGGCAAAGGATGGGAGCGTCATCAAGGTAGAAGATCAGGTACTGTCATGGATTGCTGCGGATGACAGCTACTGGTATGCGGACTATTTTACCTATGAATACGATGGAACCGTACCCTATCGGGTTGATTTCCGTGTTTGGGCAGATGACGATAACTATGTTTCACCGAATGGATGTGACATTATTCGTTCAGGTGAACTGGTAACATCTGACGTTGCCCGGAGAGGAACCGGGGCAAATGTCTATTACACCGGAAAAGTCACCAACAACAGCCAGCATGATACAATGGCGCGAGTTACTGTTATCTACCTCAAAAAAGATCAGGATGGCGTAGAAAAGCCCATCGGCGGAGATTCTACGTTTGTTGATAATCTGAAAGCTGGAGAAACCAGAGCATTTGAAATTCAACCGTCCTCTGGGATTGATAGCTATTCCAATGCGTCCATCTTAGCTATTCAGTGGTAAACCATAATACCCCACTAGAAACTTGTGTAAAGGGTTTCCAGTGGGGTATTTTTATCACACATCCCGGCCAATCGAATGATATGCGAACCAGTTCAAAGATGAGTTGCCAGCCCGGTAACACGGGTGAAGTTCTCCTGCAACGTGTCACAGAACACGCCATTGACCACCTCAATATCGGTATCCTTGGCATCAATCCACCGCCCAGTGCGGGTGATCCGGCCATTGGTATGCCGGATGAACCGCATCGTGTAATCGTCCATCGGGGTCAGGGTAACGTAAAGACGGTTCGCCTTGCTCGCGTTACGCGGCAGGGTCATGCGGAGCGTGTTACCGTCCGAAAGGAAATTCTTGGCCCCGGTCATCATAATGAATCCCGGCCCGCCCAGCTGATCGAGAATAGTAGTTGCGATGCTCATGGTGAAACCCTCCTTACTGTTCAACGGCGGTCAGCTCTTTCAGCAGAGCCTCCAGCACACGGATACGGGCAACGTACCACAGGCCGCCTTTGATGCCGCCGCAGTAGCGATTATAGGACAGCTTGGCACTCTTGATGGCTTTCTTACAAGCGGAAACGGGATCAGCAGCGGCGCGGACTTTGGCGGGTTCTGCGAACTTGTCCTCGCTAAAGGTTTCCTGATACTGACCGATCCATACGGTGACTTCAATCTTTTTCATGGGTTCTTCCTCCTGCTCTGCTTCAAGTACGATGCCCAGTTCTTCTTCCAGACATTCCTTGGTGTAATCGCCATCGGAGAAGATGAACCGCCAGCCCTGAACGCCTGTATAACGCTCGTAGTAGTCCACGCGATACAGACCGTTGGAAAGTTCGTAAACCTCCTGCATCGTGCCGTTTTCCTCGTCTACGATCTCCATAACCTTGCCGTTGTTCATCTGCATCATGGTGAAACTCCTTTGATTTATTTTCTTTGTGGGTACAATCTAATTATAATGTGACCACAAAGAAAAGTCAAGGGATTTTCAAAAAAATATCCTCCGAACCTAAACAGGCCCGGAGGACGGTTTCACTCTATGACGGATTCCCAGATTCTTTCTATGCCCATACGGATGATCTCGCTTTTCGTTTTGCCCAGCTTCTCACAGCACAGGTCTAGCTGCTCTCTGGTCTGCTGATCTGCTCGAATCTTGATATAAGCGTCTTTCGGGGTGTCCGTCAACTTTGTTCCCTTGTGGATTCCCATGATTGCCTCCTTTTTCTTTGTGTACACATATTATCATAATGTGACCACAAAGAAAAGTCAAGCATTTTTATCCGGCCTTGTATTTGCGCTCACAGAATTTAACGGGTATATCGGCAATCCGCGCAATCTCTTTGAGCTGTTCAACGGTGCATTTTTCAAACACTCTCGTATTCATGGCGATTGCGCAACGTAGCCGCCGCGCATCTATGGTGTTGTAGTATTCTTCCGGGTCTAACACAACAACCCTGTCCGGGGAATATGCGCCGTTATCTACAAACCCGGATTCAATGGCGAATCTTCCCTTGCTATACCCATCAAACAGATAAGTAAATGTAATCCACTTTTTGCGGACAGATGTAACAGTTGCAAGATTTAATCCGCCGTTCAGGTTTGTTCTCACGAGGGAGCCGATGTAGATAATCTGTCCAGCATGAAAATCTGTTTTATTCATTCCACGCCCTCCAGAATCCAGACACGGTGCATCCCGTAGCCTTGCCACGCCTTAGCGTCATCGTGGTTCCCAGCTACCAGTACATCCAGCTGATTTTTGCCCACGCCGCCGCCTGTGTCCGTCACCCGGCGGATGCCCAGCCCCTCGATGTACAGCCATGTGCCGATGGGGAAGGTAGACAGGTCAGCAGCAACCGTGTAGCCGGGTATCGGGGCCTCGCCGCTGTATGTGATGTTGGTGGTCTGGCACACGTCACAATTCAGATCATAGGACGTGCAAAGGAAGTCACCCGCATAGGATGCCGTCAGCCCGTCAGAGAGGGCCTCGTGCGCGGCTTTCAGCTTGTCATAGGCCAACTTCATGGCCGAGTAGTTATACTCCATATCGGCTGCTCTATTAGCCTCATTTGCGGCTCGGCTCGCATAGATGTCACGTTCGGCGGTCAGCTCATCAATGCGGGCATTTGCCGTCCGTGCAACGATGCCGAACAGGATCAGGGCAGACCCCAGCAGCCCGGCGGAGATTCCAATAACGGTTTTAGCGTTCATGGTGGTTCCTCCTAGCTGTAAATTCTGCGGCCATCCGTTCACCCTCTTGCTCTGCCTGCTTGAACTCTGAACACAGAGCAAACACGAAAAGCACTAACAGCACGATGAACAGAAAAATTGCAATTCCTACCATGTTAATCACCCTCCTTATTATCCGGCTTGGTAATCGTAAAGTTGACTGTCAACGTGCGCCCGTCTGCGAACTCGTAGGACGCGCTGGCAGCGGTTTTATCGTGCCCATCCATTGTCTGCTTGAAATACTGCATAACTGCATGGATTGCTTCTTCGGTGACATCCGACTTCTTGCGCCACATAATCATGCCATCTTTTTTGGGCTTCATCAGAGTGCCCGCGTAGATACCGAACAAGCCGCATCCGACATGATATTCAGGTTCTTTCGTCATAGGTTATTCCTTTCTTCCGGTGTTTTCACATTGAACACGTCCATAGGATTTCCGCAATTCGGACAGTACGAAAAATCTGTAACATTCTCATAAGGTGACAACTTATAAGAGGCGGTGCATTCCTCACACTCGATCGTATTATCATCACCGCAATAAATCCAATGCGCCACAGAGCGGGCATTTTTCAGGCTGACAGTGGGAAGTTTCTCAACCCTATCCCGCGCGGTTTGTAAGGTAAGTGCGATGATGTTATCATCAGCGGGCGGCTGGATTGTCGTGTATCTGAGAGTTCGCAAAACCAGCGCACGATCAAGATACTGCTCCACAGGTCATTCCTCCTGTATTACAGCCCCGCAAACAGGGCAAAAGCTGAACATTTCTGGATCGTCATAATCCCACTCGTTAGATACTTCACAGCCGCACCTAGAGCATTCATACCGGGTATCGTCATCTGAGCTGCACTGAATCCAATGCGCCACTGGACGCGGCTGCGGTTGAGCCTTTACGCGCTCATTCCAAAGTTTTGCAGCCGTACCCTGCGCGATGTAAACGGTATCATGCCACGGTCTACGGCCCACAGCGCGGCTTCTCGCGCCGCATTTGGAGCATCCGATGTAGTATGTACGGTTCTTCTGTTCGGCCCGGACACGCGCCTGACCGCCACAGAATGGGCAGGGCAGCAGCTTAAACGTAGCGGCCATCCATCAATCCTCCTTATCCCGGAATGCGGGATCACCGGGAATGCGCATCCGATACCACTTCTCCCAGAGATCATCAAAACACACGGGCACTGCATCGTGTAGCTTGTCCAGCAGGAGCAGCGCAACCTCCCGCATCTGCGGATGCGCCGCCGGGTCACAGCGGAGATTCAGGAAGTGCCGCCACTCGCGGATATTCGCGGTCATCACCAGTTCGGTTTTCAGACTGTTCGGCAGCACCGCGCGGGCCTCCTGCGGCGTTGCTCCCATCGCCAGCAGCCCCAGATAGTGATTCTCGGCGAGGGTCATAGCAGACCGCCAATCACGCATCTGATCGGAATGCTCATCCCAGAAGCACGGCTTGATGAACGTCAACTCGC
>ERZ1035027.1479-NODE-1479-length-10858-cov-25.780524_pt1 | contig 10858 bp, 8 predicted proteins | sample MGYA00520604_ERZ1035027 | MGnify/ENA primary metagenome ERZ1035027 (study PRJEB33766, sample SAMN09781743) | gut metagenome | biome: gut microbiome | host: Homo sapiens | place: Madagascar | study: EMG produced TPA metagenomics assembly of the PRJNA485056 data...
TGGCTGGCATCCGGCTAATGAAGAAGAAGCCGTGGCTAGGATTGAAGCTATTGAGGCGGAGTATGAAAGGACAGGCAAGGCTACAGATTTTGATGATTTTATAGCAGAACTTAAATCTGAAGGATTATGGCTCATATAAAATTACTAGACCCTTTCAAGAAGGAACTTCGAGATATGGTGGTTTACACACTAGCCGAATTTGGAGCTACTTCAGTAAAACGGTTTAATAAAGAGCTTGATGACATCAAGCATCGCCTGATACTTCATCCTCTTTCTTCACCCAGAGAGCCATTGCTTAAGCGATTCCACCGTCCTTACCATAGTGCTATCATCAAGGAGAATTGGAAGATTATCTATCGCTACGACGAAGCCAACGACCTAGTCATTTTCGTAGATTTATGGGATATGAGAAGAAGCCCTAGATATCTGATTAGACAATTCAAAAGAAAACTATAAAGAAAAAAGCTTATGAAGGAGAAAAGATATACATTGCCAGAAGAGCAGCCGACTCCAATTGGCTGGCATCCGGCCAATGAAGAAGAAGCCATGGCTAGGATTGAAGCTATTGAAGCGGAATATGAGAACGGGCAATATGTTGATGCAGAAGAATTTGAAAAAGAACTAATTGCACAATATCCATGGCTAGAAGATTGGAAGCGCCCTATCAGCATAGAAGATTTTAGAAAAAACTGCAAGAATAAGCTAAATAAGCTTTTTCCGTAACTTTTCTTCCATTTTCCTTGCATCATTCAAATAATAATCGTATATTTGCAGCGACATAAATAACAATATAATTAATAGGAGGATTAAATTATGGCAAGACCAATTAGAGAAACGCCAATATTATATGGCAAAGACGCAGAACGCTTTGTTGAAGAAATGAAGCGTGTAGAGAGTTTAACTCCTGAACAGCGCAAAGCTAATAGAGAAAAGCTACAAGCTGAAATCGCTGTTCTTGACAAAGAATGGAATTTAACTTATAATGCACTTCGAGGATGAAAATAGAACTTCTTTCCTTGGAACACCAAGCAAATACATTCGACTGTGGGGACTCTGACTTAAATGATTTCTTACAGAATGATGCAATTCTATTTTTTGAAAAAAGAATTGCATCAACTTATGTTCTAGAAGACAACAGACAGATTATTGCCTATTTCAGTCTGTTGAATGATAAAGTTTCTAAACTTGATGCTACAGGTTCATCATGGAAACGTTTAAAGAAATTATTCCCACGCTCAAAACATTTCAGCAGCTATCCTGCCATAAAAATCGGCAGACTTGCTGTTGATAAAAAATATGAAGGAAAAGGAGTTGGCAGAAAGTTAATGAACAGAATCAAAGAAGATTTACGAGAAACAAGCAAAGCTTCAGCATTCCGTTTCCTTACTGTTGATGCCTACTTGTCCGCAGTTCCATTCTACGAAAAGAATGGCTTTAAGATGCTCTTGAACAATGACGAGAATAAACACACAAGGGCTATGTACTTCGATATGTTAGAATTGTAGATTCTATCGAAATATACAAAAAACATTTCGGGATGCCTCCATAATGGAAGCATCCCGAAGTTGTTTATCCATACTTGCAACAGAAGTTCAATTATATATAAACTAAACCCGCTTACAAAACTTATTTCTTTATTTCTCTTTATATGCCTCATACTCCTCACGAGAGATTGGAGTCTCTGGGTCAACAATCAACACTTCATCATAGGTCAAGCCATAGAGGTGATAGACGAGGAAGTCGATTTGATTCTCCAAGGCGGAAGTGTCGGCTAAAGGATTTACTTCAAGCAACACAATTATAGAGTTTACTAAGTTTGATATTAATCTCTCGTTCTTCGCTTTCTTCAAAGGAATTGACAATAAAGGCTCTTTATCTATCTGATAATTATCACCTTGCATTTTCCCCTTATTTCTTAACCAAAATGCTATCAACTTGGAATTAAGCAATCCCGTCAAATACTTCATGTCATATCGATTTGTCTTTATAACATAAAATGTAGCAGAAACATATGCATCAAAATCAGAATAAGAAAACGAAGGTCTGCCTACACACTTTCTCAAACTGACTATTTTTTCACCTTTAAAAAAACGCTCTTCTCGTGCTCTATGTAATCCATATGGCTTGTTATCTGAGGTTATTATATTTTTAAACCTATCAAGATGCGCCTTCAAATGCGGAAAACCATTCATACTTTCAGCATTTTTATATGAAGAATCTGTATAAATTAGCCATTCGGTATTTCTTTTGAGCGTATAATATCTTTTTATCTGATTGGTATTATAATAAGGCTTTACTAACTCCTGCTCGTCACTTGTTAAATCTAAACTTTCCTTTTCTTGCATAGACAAGCCGAAAATACCTTCACCAACCATTACATCCGTATGCTTGCTCGCTATTTTTTTATTAACGAAATCATAATGAGGATGAATACCATTAGTAGCTTCTTTCTTATTCAAATAATCTGCGTCTAGCATCATATGTGAAAGAACTACATCTTTTTCTTCACTATTAAAAGTCAGAGTTTTATTAATCTTATCTTTTCTATCTATTTGAGGAAATAGGTATATCGCCTCCTTTTGACTAGAATTCAACAAATTAATAGCATCGTCCTGAATTGGTTTACTCTCTGTCAACTTACGATAATCAAAGCAATATCTCTGCTTATCTTTTGAACGTGAAAAAAGCATTATCATTGTTTGAATACTTGCACTATCTTCAAATACCATATAGTTTCCAAAATCTATCATTTGCAGAATCTGAGTATCCTCAATGATCTTGTTTCGCAATAACAAAGCTCCAGCATTTGTTACCCAATTGTTAGTTGCTATAAAACACAATACACCATAAGGCTTAAGAATGTCTATAGACGAACAAGCAAAACCATACCATAAATCCATTTTTCCCATGTAATAAGGTGATATCTCACGAAATCCATTGAATGCGTCCCTATTCTCATATTCTTTTATATACGGCGGATTACCAATCACAATATCAAATCCACCCTGCTCGAATACATCCGCAAAGTATGTATGCCAAAGGAAGAACTGGTCGTTTGGAATCTCCAATTCATCTACGGCATCCTGTACCTCATGATTTCCCTCGGCACAAATCTTGATGTAATCTTTTACGTACTTATCTATCTCCTTGCGACGCTGAGCACGCAAGGTATGGTCGGTAATACTAAAATATGATTTAACTAAATCCTGGATGACTTTCTGAACATCTGTTTCCTCAAAACCTAAAGAAAGAACACCACGAGTCTTCTTGGTATCCTTACCTGTCTTCAGCTTCTTGGAAGTAACATCCAAGTCCACCCCTTTATAACTCTCCAGTAACGAGTTGCCCTGCATAATCTTAAAGTCGAGATTAGGCAAAGGCATCGGCTCCTTTTCATCGATGATAAGAGCAAGCCAGAAACGGAGACGGGCGATATCTACGGCTCCCTTCTCTATATCAACACCATAAATGTTGTTCTGAATGATGTGGCGTTTGATATCGGCAGCATTATCCTCCTCGAAGATTTCGATAGACTTGCGGCATGCATAGAGTTCACGGAGTAAACCCATAGGGAAAGCTCCCGAACCGATGGCAGGGTCGCAAATCTTCACGTCTATCAACTTCTGATCGATAGACATGGCAAGTTCTGAAGATGCTCCACCCAGCTCCTCCACATCATTGGTTTTCACAAAGTTAGCAATATGTTCCTTAACCTCTGCATCATCTATGCCAGTTTGCAGATACGCCGTCAACGACTCCTGACACATGTAACGAACGATTTCCTTTGGGGTATAGAAGGCTCCCTTGTCCTTGTTATCCTCCAAAAGATTCTCGAAAATCTTGCCAAGCATCTCCGGATCAACACCCACCTCGGCATCATTCGGATCGTTCTCATCAATCGTAAAGTTGTAACTATCAAAGAAATCGAAGAGCGACTGGAACATTCCGGCAGGGAAAACCGATTCTACTTCATCTATCTTCTCCTGCTGGAAAAGTCCACCATTAAGATAAGGAATTTCATCGGCATTCGGAATATACTTCACCCCTACTCCATTAACCAAAGGCGCACTACTCCGGTCCTCTGGCTTGGTATTGAGCAAGCCAAAGAACATCGGTTCAAGCACCTTATCCAGGAAATCTCCCTTTACTTCATCAGAGGCATCATAGAATAAATCGTGCATATAATGCAGATTGCCAGCAAGCCATCCCTTACTCTGCAGGAAATAAAGGAATACGATGCGCCCCATCATCTTCTTGATATAATCGCGCACCAGTTTATCATCCTTCTTAAAGGATGTAAAATACTGGGCATCAGGCTCTCCTGTTTCCTGCTCCACCCATTTGTTTCCCTTCTTTACGTATTCCTTACCCGTAAGGAATTTCACGAATTCAGCATACTGTTTACGATATTCATCAAAGAAATCATCTGAAAGAGCCTCTACTGAGAAGGCTTTCTTGATTTCAAGAAACTCATTGGCTTTTGTACGTAAGCTTTCAAAACGAAGTATAGGAGTCTTATAAAAAGCCTTCTCATCACCAAACACATAGGTGAATCGCTTGGTGCTGGTAGCATCTTCCTTCAAGTCGCAAATCAAAGACAGGCGCCAGTTGGTTCCATCATTAAATACCGCCAAGGCTGCATCAAAGCCATAGCCCAGATAAGGACGAATCAGATTGCGAAGCCCCACCTTGCGGCGCAGCACCGAACCATCCTCCATTTCATAATAGAAGAATCCTAACTCATAATTATCTTGCGTTGTCATGCTGCCCAGGAAATATCCCTTGCGGTCTTCAGCATCCTCGTCCAAAACCTCAGCATTCACACGCACCTTGTCGGCATGAAAGTAATCCTGCAGCAACATCTGCCACTTTGAAAGATTGAACTTAGACTGAAAGAGTCGCTTAAATGTTTCTTTATTATATGTTGCCATAACTATCTTTATTTTCTCTGTTCTTACACCTTATTATATAGAGAGACTTAGATGAATGACTCAGATACCACAATCTGCGGTTCCAAGATTTCCTCGTTTCTTTCCTCGTCTGTATCCAGCGGAATATTGTAGCGTTCAAAGAGTTCATCTATCTTGTCTATGATTTGCGCTATGAGTTCTTCGCTGGATGGTTTCTGCTTCTTTACCTGGCGATTGAAACTGTTGATGCTCGAATTGAGTCCGGTGAAGACACCCAGTTCCACAATCTGCTCCAGCTTCTTGATTTGCGCCACAGTCTTCTCCGCATTCACAGCATTCAAGGCTCGGTTCATCGTACGGAGAATGCTCAGCACGGCATTTGTCGATTTATCTTTCTTCCTGTTCTCCATGCTTTCGGCATCCACCACTTTTCTCACCACCTTCCGGTAGGATTCCAATGCCAGTTTCACCTGGTCGTAATGGAAATCCATTACCTTCGCAAAGTCACCCGGCTTCTCCTCCATCGCAGCCTTCATGATGTCCATCGCATCCAAGAATGGGATAGACAAAGCCTTGCCGTCAGCCTTAACCCAATAATACTCCACCTTCTGAGGCGAAGAAAGATAGACGATGGTGGAATGAGAATGTTTTCCGATTTCCCTCACCGTTCGGCTCTTCATCGGCAAAGCCTTGATGCTGTTGTAGAGCTTGCGATGGGTGCGATAAAGCTCACGGGCTTCTTCCAGGAACTTCAGATTTCTATCCACGGCATCCTGAATATCAGGATTAAACATCTGGAACTCTTTCACAATTTCCTCTCTAGAGTAAATCTGTGCATCCTCGCCAAAGGCTGAATGGAAGCCCTGCAACTTGATGAGGGCGTTGCTATAGAGATGAATCTCCTGGTTGCCCTGCATCGACGGATAGAACATGTAGTTGTATATCTTGTCTGCCACCGAACCGATACGGTTGACACGACCGATGCGCTGCATCAGTCGGGTAGCGTTCCATGGCGAATCGTAGTTGATGATGACGTTGGCACGATGCAGATTGACACCTTCGGCAAGCACATCAGAAGTAATCACGATGTTAAATTCATCCGATTGCTCGGCATAGTTGGCATCAAAGCACTTGCGGAGAATATCCTGCCTGTTGGTACGATTGCTGGCACAGACATCCAGAATGTCGTGACGATGCAGACGATTCTGCAGCTGCTCCGTCAGATAATTCACGGTATCTACGCTCTCAGAGAAGATAACCAGTTTGCCTGTAGGATTTATCTCCTTATCAAAGAATTCATGCTCCAGTTTATCGATAAACAGTTCCAGCTTAGGGTCTTCGCTTACCTCATCCCATTGTTTGCACAAATCCTTCAAATTCTCAGCATCTTCTTTCAGCATCTCCAGGAACCGTTCGCTGAAATCCTCACCTTTAAAGACCGTATCTTCCTCTTTCAATCCTTTTTCTACGGCATATTCTATGATACGGTCCAGTTCCCAGCCCTTGGCTTGCTTATCCTTCACGTTGATATCGGGAGCGATAATCACCTTGTTCTGGTCAAACATCTTAATCATATCCTCGGTAATGCGGAGGAAAGTGTGGAGCGAACGGCGGAAGGCATAGAAACTGCTCTCCAATCGCTTGACCATGTGAACACGATAGATGCCTGTCAGCATGGTAGAAATATGAAGGGCAGTAGGATACTTCTTGCGCGCCTCGCCCTGCAAGAACTCCACAGCACGATAGCGGGCATAGTGTAAGCCCTTGCCTTGGGGATTATCTTCGGGATGAGGCGTATCGGTAAGAATCGCCATCGTACTATAGAAGAGGTCGTTCAAACAGCCATTTAATTCATAGACCAATTCGTTAGGAGGCAGAATATCCGGGAATACGATGTGCTGATCATCCAAGTCTTTCTTGTAGGCAGGCACATTCTTGATATTGTTTCGGGTTCGTCTAACCGTCACTTTATCAATCACTTGCATTCTTATTTTTTCGTAGAGGTCATCGGTACGCTTGGCAAATTCTGCATTTCTTTCGTTATGCTTGTCTAACTTACGCTCACGCATCAGCTTATCATATTCTTCTATCCATGGAGAGAAGGTTACAGGCAGATTCTGGATGCCTTCAATGGTGGAATAGCGGGCATTCTGGAAGAGAAGCAAGAGATTCAGAAGATCGGTTGGACGATTATTGAGCGGAGTAGCCGAAAGTAGCATCACCTTCTTGTGACGGCCTTTTACCAAACCTTCGTTCATGCGAGGAGTCTTGCAGATTAACTGCAAATCATCGTATCTGCCAGCGGTGGCTCCACGGAAATTATGCGCCTCATCTACAATCACCAGGTCATATTCTCCCTTTTCACGAAAGTTGCCCTCGCCCTCTATGATTTTATTCAGACTGCCATTGCTCACAAACTGGGCGTAGCGCTTGATGCCGAAAAGCTTGAAAGTATCAGTCCAGTTCTTTTCCAAGGCTGGCGGATAAACCACCAGGATATTGGTGTATCTTCCATTTGCTTCAACAAATCGCTTGGCAATCATCGTGGCAACAATGGTCTTACCCAAACCCACCACATCGGCAAGGAAGAAACCATTGTGCTGCATCAGCATCTGATAACCCTGAATCACGGCATCGTGCTGATAGCGGATATCCTTCACGCCCTCAGGCATCTCCATCGCAAAGTCATCCTCCACCTGCGAACCGAAGGTATCTATCAGCACCTTCATGTAGAGTTCGTATGGTGTAGGCAACTGGGCAAGATGAGTCTTCGCCTTCATCTGTTCGATGTCTTCCAGATTCAGAGGAACAGCCTGCTCCCAAAGTTGCTCAAATTCCTGCTTGCAATATTCCACATCATCATAATCTTTCATCGCCACGTTCAACTCATACCGGTTGCTGGGCACGGTTCCCATTCCTGAATCGGATAGATTGGAGGAACCCATGATAACCCAGCCATCAGAGTTTGGGTTATGATTTTCGGGGAGAAGAAGATAGAATTTGGCATGGAGGTTCTTACTGCGATGGATACGCATCTCCAGTTTTTTGTCGATGATGTCCTGGCAAAACTGGAGGATACCTCTCTCCGTCTGCTCATCATAGCCTGCATTCTTCACTTCCTCGACGAAATCGTGAGAATAGGCATCGATGACGGCTTGTTCATCAATCTGTCCGAAAAAGAGTTTGGATTGCTTACGGAATATGTTGTCGATATTTATACCTACCAATATCTGTATCTTTTTGACGTGTTCAAATTCCTCACGAAGTTTGAAATAGCCCGAACTTCGGAAATATCCTACTACTGCCTGAAAGGTATGAAAATCAAGCATGTTGTGGGCTATTCCCTTGAACTTCTCGAACAGGGAATTATCAGGAGTATTATTGAAAAACTTAGTGCTCATCTGTCTGTATCTCCTAGGGGTATTAGCACTTCCGCCATTCCCCTAAGCAGAAACATTCTTGTTAGTTTGTATGGTTGCTACCAAAACAGAAATGGCGTAGGGAATCTATCACTCACATTACCCTTGCTCGATTGAGGTCCTAGGAAAACCTTTGGCAACAAGAATAAGAAGCAACAGAAACCTACGCCAAACTTGCATATATAATAGCACAGGATGTACCCTATCCAAACGAATGGAAAGGGCACACCTATGCCTGTGTACATACACACATAAAGCGAAGGCGCCTACCGCTGTCTTCATCTGAATGCCTCTTTTGAAATTTCCTAGGTTTCAATCGAATCAGAAGAAAACGTAGTACACGTCTTTCTTAATTATGATAGGCCAAGCCATGGACTTTTACCTAGCCGGCGACTCATCGCCAGCCATCCACAGCAAGACAACTGCAAAAGTAATAAAAAGAATTGGGATTTGCAAGAAAATCGGAAAGTTTCTTGCAAATCCCAATAAAAATAGTATAAAGAACCATTTAATTTATTCTTTCCTCTTTACCCAAACCTTATGGCTGCCACGACCTAGTGAATCTATCGGCGAAGTCTTGTCATTTGTCAGCTCCTTCAGTTCCATAGAGGCGGAAGTACGGCTCAGGTTGTTGATGGAGGCATAATCGCCTAGGGTGAGGACTCCGTTCTTCTCTATCACCTCCAGGGCTCGGGCGATGCGCTCTTCCTTGGAATAGAGTTGCTTACGGATAACCTTTACACCACCCATATCACGCTCCAGGTCACGGTCGGTTTCACGCTTCACATCCTTGACAAACTCAGGAGACGCCTTGAAGTTGATGTCTTTCACTCCCACCTTGCGATACGTCATCTTATCATCTGGATTCAGAATTTCCCTAGGCTTCTCATCCTCAAAAGCGAGGGAGAGGGAGAAGGTGCCGAAACCTTCTAGATTCACGTTGTACCCCATGGAGAGCATGTCTGTCAGCATATCAACCACATCGGTCAATACAGCCTCCGTTGTACTTTCCGAAATACCGCGATGGTAATGCTGCATCATCTTGACGAACTCTTTTCGGGATAGTGTCCGGTTGGTCACCATCTTGGGATAAACTCTGCGCTTGCCTTCATCACGCATATCATTCAACTCTTGCAACTTGTACTTAGCCATATCAGTTTCCTTTCTTATTAAGATTGTTATCACTCCTTATTGCAGCAGCCTTTGCATCCTACAGTATTTATGATCATACCTAAGAAGAAAAGACCTCAAACCTAGGAAGAAAAGTATTTTATCCTAGAAGAAATCTCCGTTCACCGACGCCGAATGTCCGTTCAACGTCGCTGAACGGCGGTTCAACGTCGGTGAATGTCGGTTCAACGTCGGTGAACGAAGATTTCTACCTTACAAAGATACAACTTTATCAGATATAAAACAAGACTTTTCCTGAATATCTTTACTTTTCCGGCCATAATTCTTCGTTTTTTGAGCTTATTTCTTTGCGTATCCCAAATAATTGTGTTAACTTTGTAGTCAGATTGCAAACCAAAGACTAAAGGATTGCAAACCAAAAGCTAAAGGATTGCAAGCCAAAGACAAAGAAAAAGACTAAGATTAGACATTCTTATGAGTATGAAGATATTAGCAACCAGCGACTGGCATCTGGGCAACCTGTTTCACGGCAACGACCGTCTGCCGGAACACAAGCATTTCATGAAATGGCTCCTGGAACAAATCGCTGAACAAAAGCCCGATGCTCTCCTCATAGCAGGAGACATCTTTGATAACGGAAATCCATCGGCAGCGGCACAGACGGTTTATTACGAGTTTCTTGCCGATGCTACCCAACTGTGCCCTAACATGCAGGTCATCATTACCGCCGGCAACCACGATTCCGCCAGCCGACTGGAGGCTCCCCGTCCGCTGCTCACCCGATACCACGTGGAAATAAGAGGAAACGTAAGGAAAATCTGGCAGCAGGGAGAAAACGGGGACGATAATAAGACCGGCGGACATTGGATCTATTCCTTCGATGACCTCATCATCCCCGTAACCAACGAGGAAGGAGAAGAAGTCATCATCCTCGCCGTACCTTTCCTAAGAAGCGATGTGGTGCAGAACGCCAGCTACTCGCAGGGAGTCAACGACTTTCTGAGAGAACTGACGGCTGAGGCTCGAAAGAAATACCCGGGCAGGAAGTGCATCATGATGGCACACATGTACGCCAAGGGTTCGGATATCGCCAAGAAGGATGCGAGCGAGAAAATCATCATCGGCGGACAGGAGGAAGTGGACCTGGAAGGATGGAACGACCATCCCGACTATATGACTTGCGGACACATCCACAAACGGCAACATATCTGGAACACCGACTGGGCAAGATATACGGGAAGTATCCTCCCGATGTCGTTTGCTGAGAAAGACTACACCCACGGAATCGACCTCATCACCATCGGATGTGACAAGGGAGAAAAGGAGGAAATGGAAGCGAAGGAGGAAGAAGATGAAAGGAAGGAAAATAAAGATGGAATGAAGGAAGAAGAAGAAAAA
>ERZ1035027.1481-NODE-1481-length-10856-cov-4.576798_pt1 | contig 10856 bp, 6 predicted proteins | sample MGYA00520604_ERZ1035027 | MGnify/ENA primary metagenome ERZ1035027 (study PRJEB33766, sample SAMN09781743) | gut metagenome | biome: gut microbiome | host: Homo sapiens | place: Madagascar | study: EMG produced TPA metagenomics assembly of the PRJNA485056 data...
TTCCGAAAGTCCGGCCATTCGGCCATTGCCCGCAATCGCGCTCATGCGAGAAGGATCCGTTCCGTATCCGAGGACAGGCGTCCCGTCAAACCTATTTGAACGAAGCACGGAATCGGCCTCGACAACGGCGTAGCTCATGGGGATTCTTCGACTGCCGTCCGCAACAATTTCCGTCCGCCCCACGTACCGAGAATCGGGCATTGCTCCGAATGAAACAATCGGCGCACCGGAGTCCGTCGTTCGGGAGATGGAAAGGCGCGTGTAATCGGGCGATGCCGCGATAGCGTTCATCTGCCCGATAGAAACCGCCCCCGTTCGGTCACGATTCTGCAAAACGACAATCGTGCCCGTGTCTCCGATCATGAAAGATTTCGCGAAAGCGTTCTGCGATTGCTCAACCGCCGCATCGTTCACGGGGACATTCTTCATCTGCTGCGCAACGTCCGTCTTTTCGCCGGTGTTGATCGCCTGCGCCGCCTGCTGCTGGGCGCGAACCGCCGCCGTGTAAACGTCAGTCAGCGAGTTGTTTTTCAGCGGAGCGGTGACTTTTTGGTTATTGGTTCGCTGAGCCTGAATGACGCGGGCGGCGGTCACTTGCGCCGCCTTCGGGCGGAAGGACGCCATTTTGGTTTCGGCCTCGTACATGCGATTAAGCACCTGCCGAACTTCTGGCGAAAGGTCGGGAAGCTCTTCGCCGAACTGAGATTTGTAGCGGGCTCCGATTTCCTTCTTTGCCTCATCGTTTCCAGCGCCTTCGCCAAGGATGTCGCGGTACATGCCCATCAACCACGAGGCAAAGCGGCGGAACATACCCTGAAGATGGCCGGCGGGTACTTTGCCTTCGGCAAGATAACGTTCAGTCCACGAGGCAAAGCGTTCTTGCAGTTTGGCTTTTTTTTCAAATGGCAGTGCGTTGTACTCCTCAACAGACTTAAGACCGAACGCTTTCAAAAGCGAGCCGATATCCGCCCGAGCCTCAGGCGAAATGTTTACATCTGCGGCATGGGCAAAGAGATTCGTCAAATACCAATGCGAGTGTTCGTGCGAGAAGGTGGAGAGGTTCGCGTTCGGTGTAAGTTTGATGGTGTTCGTCTGCGGGTTGAAGGAACCGCGGATTTCGCTTTCACCCATGCCATGCTGAAACAGCACGTCCCCGCGATCCAGCTGCAGTTTCTGTGACAACTCCTTTTCAGCCTGCAGCCGATTGTTTGTCCGTTCGCCACCAGGGAGAACCGTATCTTTCGCGTATGTGCGCACCTCGACGCCGGCATCCTCCAGAACCTTCAGCACTTCCGGCGAGGTCCCTTCAGGCACCACCGCGCCCGCAAACTCGCTCAAGCCTACTGCACGCTGAGGCTTTGCCTCAAAATAGTCCGTAAGCCCCTTTTGCACGTCCGTGAGAATTTTCACACCGGAGCCCAACAGTTCTGACGGGAAGCCTCCCTTCGGCTCCTTGAAACCGTTTTTAACGAGCGCAGCGCGGACTTTTTCAGCCGTCGGTTTTCCCTTCGCAGAATCGGCCAACGCCCGCATCGCATCGTCCATCGCTGCAAAGGTATCCTTGTAGCCGTAGAAGTCTGCCGCCAGACTTCTGAAGTTACTCATTGCGGCATCAATGCTCTTGTTAGCCTCATCAGCCGTCGCCGGATCAACCACCCTTTCGCGATTCGCTTGAATGCTTTCTACTGACGAGAACTTCTTCGAGGCCGCGGCTCGAACCTTGCCCGGACCAAACGTCATCGTGTCTTGCGTGTTTTTTGCCACGCGCCTCGTCATAGCCTTGACGACGTTCTGTAGTGTCACCGGAACCAGTTTGCCGCCGACCTTGATTCTCGGCTCACCAAAAAGGCCATTCGTCTTTTTAGCAACCCAAGCATCAAAGCCTTCCGAGTTATTCTCAAAGACCTCGCGAATTCGCTTTTGCGTCGCGTAGGAATCAATCTGCGGCTCCGTCGGCGATTTGCCAATCTTCTTAACATTGTTGATCAGGGTATAAAGATAGGCATCCACCAAACGACCGCCGTTGCGAATCTTGTCGGCATTCCGCTTCTGAACGCGAGTCGCCTTATCGCCAAGCGCATCAACCGCCTGCACGTACGCTTCGTTGTAAGCCTGCATTGAACCTGCCACATCGAGCGATTGGTCGGCATCAATCTTTTCGAATTGCGGAAGCAACAGATGTTCAAGAGGCGTCCCGGCGTAGGGCTGCTGATAAACAGGCTCAACCTTGATGCCCTTCTCGTCAAGGAACATCTTCTGCGAGACAACCGAGGTACGGAACCGCCACATAAAGTCGTCACGGTCTGGGCTATCAATGAGCGACCTCATGGTATTGTCCATGCCGCCGCGGAAAAACCGCTCAGTCTTCCGATATTCCTGCCGTAGAGACTCGGCCTTCTTCTTATCAACGGACTTTCCCCACTCAAACGCGGGGAACGTATTCGTATAGGCGTCCGCGCTGTAAACCGGCGTTCCTGTCGCGGGATCAATAAGCCCCTTTGTCCCGATCAGGGTAATGTCGCCAAAACCGGAATAACCAGAATTCACCTTCGTGATGCCTATGGACGGAACGGCCAATCCGCCGAGTGCGTTAGCCTTCAACAAATTGTCGGCATCGATATGGTGCACCGCAACGAGCAAATCAGTCGGTTGAGTCGAAGTATCGTGAGCGGTTTTTCCTCCGATCTGATAGAACTCCTGCGGTTCGTAGTACGCTGCCCCTTCGGCACGATAGGAATCATCCACCGAATCAAACGCCCCGCGTTGATCTTCGCGGACAAAACCCTTAAGCAAATCTGATAAACTGACGGTATCAGCAGACGACCACGCAGTAGGTACCCCAGCACCGGGGGACTGCGCGGCACCGGGAGGGACACTAGTAGCGTCTGTGGGTGCAAGTGGTGCTATAACCCCCTCCCCGCCTGCGGTACCAATTTCTTCCACTTCCACAGCATCAATGCTGTGCGTCGCCAAGCGCTCACCACCGGCCGAAGGCAAATAATCCCGCACAATCAATTGAACGCGATAGTTTTTTCCACCATAAGAAGCTGCAGCTGCAAACTTGTGGATTCCGCGAACATCGGGGTTTTGATGCTGGGTGTCTGCGTGAGATTCGATCAGCTTAGCGTCCGAAACAATTTGTTCGAAGTTTTGGACAATGGCGTCATACAAGCCGGCGTTTTTCTCTGCGAACTTAAACGGAGGTAACGACTTTTTGGCGTCGCCGCGAGAACCTGTAAGAACCCAGCCACTGTCAGAGTTTTTGACGCCTTCTGACAGTTTTCCTGCCAACGTATCGATAGCAGCCTTGCGCCCTGCTTCAGGAACGTCGTTCATGTGGACCACATTGACGGCTTCGTTTTCTCGGCCAATCGTCTGCGGCCCCATGTGCCATTCTTTACTCTGAGTCACCGGCATATTGAAGGCTTCTTTCGGCACCTCCGCAGACTTTCCGTCTTCCGCCCATACGATCTTTGCCGCGAAGTCCCGCACATTGTCAGGCTCAACTCCGAGATTCTTAGCGAGCGACATAACAGCACGGGAGTTGATTGCCGCCTGCACTCCGGCCTGCTCGAACGTGAACTGACTATTCCCGCCGTTAAAGAGCGCCGCGCGCTGATTCTCGAAAACCTTCCGCGCCGCGTCTTGATACTTTTGTGCCTTGATCTGCGCGGGACTGCGCCAAAACGCCCCGCCAAACGTCGCACCAAGTGCCGCACTGACGGCCAAATCCACGGCATTCAAGTCGTACTGCTCCGCCAGCTGATCGTAGTCTTGATGCTCAAGAATAAATTTAATGCCCTCGACTTCCGCCACGTTCGCCCCAGCGTTCACCGCCGCGCCATACGCCGCAGAAACACCGCGGCTTGCGCCGAGAACCGCAGGAAGCCGCATACCGATAGCGTTCATCCCGAATGAGACAAGGCCGGCGTTGATAGCCGTGCTGGTGTCAACGCCCTCGTCGCTGAGGCGATTTGTCTCGTCGATACCTACGTCAGCGCCGAAAGCCAGCGCACCACCGGCAACGCCGCCGACCATCCCATAGCCCAAGGCTTTCGGTAGTGTTTTTACAAGCCCGTACACAATCTGAGAAGCCTTGCCCATCGTTTCGGGATCGGCTTCAAAGTGAGTCTTGTTGTATTCGCGAATGTCGCGGGCGTTCTGCTCCATGATGGCCTTCTGCCAGCGCCACCAAGCGCGAGTTTCTTCCGTGCCCATGTTGGAGAGAATGTCGGCGCCGGTGTTTTTGAACGCCGTGATAGCGGAGCTTGCCGTCTGCAAAGCAGCGGATGGAATGCCTTTCCAAGCATCACCAAGCCCTGAAAAGACGCCTAGCTGAGTATTGATTCCGGGAAGCGGGCGCTCTTCGAGAACTTTGTCTTTCAGATCGAGAACAACGCCAGGCTCGTTGTACAGGAAGTAGCGCCGCAACCGATCTGCTTCAGCCGACGAAAGTTTCCGCCCGGGCGTGTAGACGTCTTGCCCTTTGGCGTTTCGAGACCACACGCCGCCCGTCACGCCGTCCGCGCCGCTGTAGATCGACTGATTCGAAAACGTCATGTGATTAGGCTTCTTGTATTTGTCGCCCAGGTGTCCGCGCTCGTCTTCGCTCATCGTGCCCGATTGCAATTCCTTCCACGCGCCGCGCAAATCGTAGTCGTAAACGTCTCGTTCACGATGGTTCTCCGTCGCCCACGCCTGATATTTTTCTTCGTCCTCAGGCGAGAGCACGGTATTGAACTTGTCTGAATAATCTTGAGCAAACGCATCGCGCGGTCCCTCAGAGTCGTTTCCCCAGCGACTGATACGAGCCGCCCTCATTTCGTCCTGAGTCATCGCACGATGACGATTGTCGTTGCCGTAAATTTCTTGGAAAAGCATTATTCAGCGCCCTTCGTCAAATCGATGGTATAGAGGTTCTGATCCTTGTCGTAAACAGGTTCGTCGTTGTAAAGGACGGAGTAGGTCACACTGCCGTCGGCGTGCACCGACTCGGTTTGTAGTGACAACTTAGGTAGACGATCCGCGAATTCGTCCGCCGTCATTACCAGCCCGCTCACGTAGAAAAATCTGTCTTTCCCACGACGAATGGTTTTCGCTTTTTCGTCAATTAGGTCGGAGAGGTCTGTCGAAAAAATGGCACTCGCGTCAACGCCGCGCGGCAACACAACCTTTTTTCCGTTATACGCGTCAACTTTCCCGCCGACGGCCATAGTTGCGGCGTCTTCGATGTCGCCGCCACGCCACAGCTGATAGGCCGCGACCCCTCGCGCGAGCTCAACAGTCGCCGCCTGCGCGGCCTCTGACGTAAAGAGCGGTTTCGTGCCGTCACGGGTTTCGCCGAAGATATCCACCAGTTGAGCTTGGAGTCCTGTTTCCTGCGCGGCATCGATCTTCACTGCCTTTTCTTCGATCTTTTGGAGCCCGCGAAGATACATTTCGCCGGCGGTGACGCCGGTTTCGTTGGGGATATCGAACCCCGACATCGCAATCGCGTACTTCTTCTCTCCGCTCTTGAGTTGATCGGCAACCATACGGATGCCTTGGGAACCGAGGAAATTGGAGAGAGACGTAAGCAGGCCGACACGACCGTCGATATCCATTTTGTCAAGAGTCTTTACGAGTTGACTTGCCTCGGCCTTAGACAAAACACGCTTGGGTGCCCCCCAAATAGAGGCAAAAGAATCCGCCGAATCAAGTCGGATTTGTAACTGCTGCTTGAGTTGGTTCGGGTTGTCGAATTGCAGCGGCGCGTAATTGGCCTGCCCCGTAGCGATTGCGGCGCCAACCGGGTCTTCGCGACGGAGTTTCACGACCTCAGTGGCCGCCTTCACTTGGGCGTCGTAGAGTTTCTTGTCTTCAGCATACGTAGGGGAGCCTGGCGTCGGTCGGGCGTTTTCCAAGTCCTGCGCAATCTGCTCATCGCTCATGTACTGCTGTCGATAAATGGCCGCGTTGGTGTCAAAGTTTTGTTTGTACTTCGAGTGCTCCTCGTCCGCTCTCTTTTCGCCATACGCCAACACAAAATCGTCTCGGCTGAGTTCGTTCTCGGAATACCCCTGGTCGGACGCTTCGGCCAGCGAGTTCCGTTTCTGCTCATTTAAGTCCGCCTGAGACGCCGCCCGTTTTTGAGCCGCGTAGGAGTACGCCGCCGAAAAAAGTTCAATCTTCTGCGACTGATTAAGGCCGTCAATGGCAGGAATGCCGGTACGATGCCCAGGCTTCAAGGACTCTTTAATGAAGTCTTTCTTGGTCAGCATCGTCTCGCCGACCGTGTCGGCGAGCGTCATCGCAAGCGGCTGTTTGGCCTGTTGCCACAGCTGAGTCCCGATCTTGGCCGCCACGTCATTGCCGATGGAGCCACGGTTTTTCTGAAAGTCCGTCAAGGCCGCCACAGCGTCATCCTGCCCCCACGTGCTGTAGCGCTGAGCCTGGGACATATCCCAGTAGCCTTCGCGCAAGGCTTTCGTCTGTTCCTCACCAAGCCCCTGCATTTTGGCAAGGGCCGTGATTTCGTCGTCAAGGCTTTGATATGACGCGCCGCAGTAGTCTTTGTTGCCGTAGTTTTGCCCGATGCTTTCCACAAGCGAATCAATGCGGGCTTTAGACGTTCCGATATGCCAGGCGTCACGCTGTCGCGTCATCCACTGCATCGACTGCCCCTGAGCCGAGCGGAGGCGGTCTTGAATACGGGGCTGCACCGCCTCGCGCGCCCACGGCGACAAGCTGCCGAGAATATCGTCGGCGTCTTTTTTGAGCCCCTGCATCGCGCCGTCGTAGGCGTCTACAGCGTTCTTTCCCTTCTGATTGAAGTACCCTGCATCCGGATCGTAGAGGCGACTTTGCACGGCATTCATATACTTCATTTCAGCTTCGTCGCTTTCGGCTTTGATGTTGCGAGCGGCGATTGTCTGAAGCGCTTTGCCTGCGTTTGTGGCGAAATCCTGCAACGGTTGCTGTGCCTCTTGCATCAGCTTTGCGTAGTTGATCGTCTGATTCGGGAGATTGGCAATGTGACGACCGGCCTGCCCGGAATCCACAACGGACGGCACGCCGCCCTGATACGTCGGAACCATCGGCATGGCACCTCTCCTAGTAGAGCTTGACGCCGTTGAAGGCGCCGTACTGGAAGGTAGGCGGAGTCTGAGTACTACCCAACATCGGAATCTTTACGCCGCCAACCTCGACCGTCGGTGTATTTTTGAGCGTCAAATAATTACGACTCCCCGACTGAGCAGTCTGCGACCCGTTGTTTCCAGCGTCTTTGAAAACGCCATTTGCAGACATGAGCATATAGTTAGTGCCCACCTGAGACGCCGTGTTGAGAAGGGAGGTAGTGAGGTTCAGGCCAACGCTCTGCTTTGATGCTTCCGCCATCAGTGCCTGCCCCTCGTAGTTTGCCGCCTGCATCCGATAGCCCCAGGCGTTTCGGACGGCGTTTTCCTTCATCTGATTCTTGTCCATTTCTTTGACAATATCAGTGGAGGCCTGCAATTCCGCCGCAGAGCCTTCGCCAACCGCGATTCCATTGGCCGCCAAAGCCGCTCGCTGCGACGACTTCACCTGCCCGGCATGCATCGTCTTGCTAACCGTCGCGGACTCATTAGATCTCAAGACGGCCTGAGCTTGCAGTTCCATGGACTGCGCATTGATTCGCGCAATGTTTGCTTGAGCTTTCGCAATCGAGTTCTGATGCCGTGTAACGCTCATGCCGCCAAAGGCGCTTACAAGACCCGACGCGGCCTGCAACCATAGCGTTCCGTACCCCGCCTGAGCAGGCGTGAGCCCGTCGCTTCCTGTCATTGTTGCCATAAAAATCCCCCTGATTATTCGCACCCTAAAACTAATCAGGGCGCATACGCGCAGGGGGGCTTTCAATGGACGCTTTTTACCACTGGCGACGGCGGCATTTCGAGCGCCTAGAGCAAAGTGCTAGACTATCGGAACGCGCCTTGCGCCGTTGAGGTAAGTTGCGAATAGTGGCAAAAACAGGGGCAAATCTAAAAAACCAAGACAATTACGCTGATATTAGTGTAGGGTTCGAATCCCCATGGGGACGCCACCGCCAAACACAAGGCCTGCACTCGCAGGCCTTTGTTTTACCTTCTTTTTTCCTAAAACCCTTGATCCGCGCGGCTTTTGGGGCGCTTCCTAACTTCCGCATACTCCCGACTACTCCCGACTGTTAACGGTTCAAAAGATCCAAAACCCGTATACTTTTGGTCAAAACGGGGGCAAAAAACAGGGGCAAGGATTTTTCCAAAACGGGGGCAAAAAATGGCGTCTCTTAAGGTCAGAAAACGCGGGGAAAAAGAATATTGGTACGCTCGGGTCCAGAGGTCGGGAAAGGCGTTCGAAAAGTGCATCGGCCTCAAGTCGTCGATCAGCAAGACGGAGGCCACACTTCGACTGGCCGACTTCATCCGTGAGGTAGAGTCGGGGGCCGTTGAGACGCTGAAAAAGCGCTTGCGTCCATTGCCGAGGTTAAGTGCTGGAAAAATCCAAAGACGATTGTTTCCTGGCGATTGTCCTTTGGCGTCTATGCGTGCCGAGCTTTTGGCGGCAAACCGGTAAGCGCTATTACGAGAGACGATATCGTCGCGCTACTTAAGCCAATCTGGGCGACGAAGACGGCGACGGCATCAAAGGTGCGCGTCCGTATGGAAACGTTTTTCGCCTGGGCGATTGCAAGCGGCTACTACTCGCAGCCGAACCCCGCAGTCTGGAAAGGCAATCTTGACCTCTTCCTGCCCCCAAAGTCGAAGGTTCACCAGGGAGACCACCACGAGGCGCCCGAGATGGATGAGTTGCGCAAAGCCGTCCGGTACTGCCTCGCGCATCCGTCGCCTGCGAGCGGCCTGCTTCTTTTTGTGATCGCGACCGTCTCGCGAGTGAGTGAGGCACGTCTGGCGCGGCCGCGTGAAATCGAAAATGCTGTTTGGGAATTGCCGGCAGAACGCCGTAAAGATGGGAAAGATGAGCCGCACCGGGTGCCGCTGTCGAAGCTTGCAAGTCTTGCTTTGACGATGCGCTCGAGTGAGGGCGACTATCTTTTTAGTGCTGATGGCAGAAAGCCCCTGGCGCTCGATACGGCGCGCCTGAAGCTTTGCATGATTCTTGACCGAAAGGTGACCGTTCATGGAATACGATCTACCTTCCGCGATTGGGCGGCCGTTTCCGGCATCGATTTTGTCGCTGCCGAAAAGGCGCTGATGCATTCGGTGGGAAGCGCCGTGACGCGAGCGTACCTGCGAGAGGATATGCTCGACGCCAGGCGCGAAATTATGGAGAAATGGGCCGACGCGCTGCTCATTGCTGAAAAGCACTCGCCCTAACGTTTTTTTCGGTGGCGGCGCGCATCTTCTCCATTGCCATGACGACCGACCGGCGGAACCAGACGTTTTTGCGTCCGCGTCGGATCGGCGCGGGGAGGCGATGTTCGCGCACCTCTTGGCGCAATTTGTCTTCTCCGCACCCGAGAAATCGGCACATTGCTTTGACGTCCAAAAATTCGTTCTCTTCCATTTGTCCCTCTATCGAAAAAAATCCCGAGGGCGTTCGGCTCTCGGGGTTGTGGTTTTGATGCTGCTGGCGGCCTAAGAGGTTACGGTTTATATGGGGCGGGCAGCTCTGCCCAAGCGACAACGTTTTCGAATGGGGCAAACGCTTGAGACTTAAACATTTCAACTTCGTACTTTCCATCGGAAAGTGCGACCAAAAACGCTCCTTCCTTTGAAGGGAGACCGTTTTTCACTTCGTGCCAGAATGCACTTTTTCCCTTGTTTTCGTCAAACAAGGGAAAAGTCGTCCAAGCGACTACGCAGCCGCAGTCGTAAAAGAACCAATCATCGATGTCGTACAAGATCCCGTATTCGTCGAGATCAACTTCTCCGTTGCTTGTGGTGACGAGGCAAACGCTGCCTCGCTCCGGCTGTTTGCCTGTTGGCATGGCTCTAGGAGCTTGCAGACGATGCTTGACTCGCTGCTCGAACTCTTCTGGCGTTGCCAATCTCGTCCCGACGGGGTTCCAAAAAAAATTCTCGGTCATCAGAGTGTTTCCTTTTACGGTTCAGGCATTTCCGCCCATGTCGTGGGCGGTGATTTTGTCTTTCAGCATTCGCTTGCCTTCTCATTACCATCCAGCCTGTTGATGGTTCGCTGGGTCTTGAATATCTCGATACTACGCACCATCCTGGCGGCGTCGTATGCAGGCTCAAAGCGCTGCTGCACGAGGTAGACAACCTGCTCGAGAATCACGCGCACGTCGGCAATTTCCTCGAGCAGGTTCGACAGGCGGTCCAACTTGTCGCGTCTTTCGTCGTCCAGGTGGCAGATGGCCACAATGCACTCTGCAAGCTCTTCGGTCGCTTTCCGCATCTGATGCTCGTAGCCGTAGTGGTCAGCGATGCGCTTCAGTCTTTCGTCCATTGCTCGGTTCCTTTTCCATAAAAAACGCCAACGTTGGTTTGGCCAGGTGGATAAAACTTTCCGTCTCCGGGAGCATCCAGTAGAGTTTCCCGTCGTCCTCCGCGAGAAAGCCCACGGCGCAACGCCCGTGCACAAAGGACACGCCGGTCAGGCCGCACAGGTTGCTGACGTCTCCTTCGGTCGCGGGGTCGATGAGCATCACGCCGCCCTTGGCCGTGTTCTGCAGACCGAGCGTCAAATTCATCCGGCACGCTTCGCGGCGGGCGTCCACGTGTTCGCTGCGTGGGGAGGCGCGCATCATCTGAAAGTACGTGCTGATGCCGAGCTTGAGCGGCTCGAGCAGCGCGTCCACTTGGTCCTTGCGCCAGGCGGGCCCGCCGGCCTTCGCTTCCACGGCCCTGTTGATGAGCGCCTGCGTGGCGGCCGTG
>ERZ1035027.1484-NODE-1484-length-10831-cov-82.407387_pt1 | contig 10831 bp, 10 predicted proteins | sample MGYA00520604_ERZ1035027 | MGnify/ENA primary metagenome ERZ1035027 (study PRJEB33766, sample SAMN09781743) | gut metagenome | biome: gut microbiome | host: Homo sapiens | place: Madagascar | study: EMG produced TPA metagenomics assembly of the PRJNA485056 data...
CCGATTTGAAAGCGTAACTTTTCAGATAGTCTTGTGTCTCAGCATCATTCAAGAGGAAATGCAAATATAGAAATGGCGTATCTTGGCTGTCAACTCTGGATACCATATGCTTTTGTAAGACTTGTTCCTCCTTTGAATATGACACGGTTATCCTTGTCGTTCGCAGCCATCAATGACAACGAGCGACAAATCCAATAGTCTTTCTCGATGAAGATGCTCTTAATGCCGAGTCCTCCATCTTCTACAGGTTGCGATGCTGCTTGCAATGCGTCAGAGAATAACTCCCAGTTTTCATGTAATCTCATATGATGTTCCAGTTTCTTTTGTTTGACAATACTTTGTCGGAGATTGGTAACTTGTAACTGGTCACTCCATTCAATGTTTTGCTGATGGTTTCCGTTTCCAGTTCCATGTTCTCGTAGATGGCACCAAGCAAAGCTCTTACATAAGGTGTGTATGCCAAGGATAGTTCCGCCAATTCTCGCTTCTGTTCCATTGAAAGAGCATTGATCGCTTTGCAAATGTTCATCACACAGTCATCAGGTGAAGTGGCAGGAATGTCCTTTATAAGGCGCAGAGCATCCAATATTCTAAGTAGTGGAATATTGCTTGATGTTATGGCGTTCTCTTATAACAAAAAAGATATTTTCACGCCATTCCTTGTGATGGGTCTCCGATATTTATTTGTGCCGATAAGGATGGATGAGCTTATCTGTGTTGTCAGCCCCATGGATGCAAATGCGGCTGTTCCTGTAATGTATCTCCTTTTTTCGAGTGTAAAGTTAATAAAAGTCTTTTTTTTTTACGCAATAAACTTGACTTTTATATATTTCTTTAACCATTTTCATGCTATAATCCATCTCATACCCTTCTTCTTCCTCTCTTGTTTTTCCTTAGCAAATTTAGTTCAGCCCACCAGACTGTCAAGTACCGCCTTGCTATTGGCTGGTTATTTCCTTAGCAGCCTTCCGCCAATCATAGATTGGGGTATTCCAATGAAATAATCACCCAATTCCTTGCCTTGTCTGCCTCCATGTCCGAACTCTTGATTGCACGTAAAATCAATTCCCTCGATGAAGTCGTAAAGGCTTCGAGAATAGGGAAGAAAAAGAAGTTTCACAATTTAATCCGAACAGATATGAACGATATGATTAACGAAAGAGACAAGGAGTTTGCCAATAAGTTTTCACGCTTCGTGAACGGCAAGATGTGTTCCGCATCCAAGGTGGGTGTCGAGTTTGCCAATGACCACCGTTTTCTTGGGAACGAGAAGTTCAAGGTGATGATGGCTTTCATGGAGCAGTTGGCTGTAAACTATCAGAAGGGCTATTATGACCTTCGCAATGAATGGGCTTGCACTTTGGCACATGCTGCCATTGAAGCCTTGCTTGAGCAGCAGCTCTACTATCCATCTTCACCAGAGTATTCTCCCAATAAATAATGCAGTTATGACAAGCAGATTGATTACATCACAGTTGGCGGAGCAGTTCAAGCTATATCCTCTTTATTCACAGGACGGCAAGATGAACCCGCAGGGATGTGGGGGCTAAGGGATTAGAACTTCTTTTTCAATACATAGAGGGCTCCTGCCAATAAGCTGATGCCGCATATCCATGATACGACAGCACTGCCGAATATACCCAACTGTTGGGTGAAACCTGCTACCAGGAAGGTGATGAAGGATACCGTGGCTACCGTGAGGGCATAAGGCAACTGGGAGGATACGTGATGCACATGCTTGCACTCGGCGCCGGCACTTGCCATGATGGTGGTGTCGGAGATTGGGGAGATATGATCTCCACACACTGCTCCTGCCATACATGCAGAAATGGAGATGATGCGAAGCGGCTCGGCGGCTGGGAATACTGCAATGCAGATTGGAATCAGTATGCCGAAGGTGCCCCATGAGGTGCCTGTGGCAAAGGCTAAGAATGCTGCCACGATGAAGATGATGGCTGGTAAGAGTTGCTGCAGTCCGGCTGCACTGTTGGCTACTACGCCTGATACGTATTCTGCTGCTCCCAATGAGTCGGTCATGCTCTTCAACGTCCACGCCAATGTAAGGATCAGTATGGCTGGTACCATCGCCTCGAAGCCTTTGATGAGGCTACTCATGGCATCGGTAAACGCTAATGTCTTGCGGGATACAAAGAGGATGATGGTCAGGATGAAGGAACCTAATGAACCGATGACCAGTCCTACAGAGGCATTGCTTGCAGCGAAGGCATCTACGAAATGATGGTAGTTGTCGCTGGTTGCATCAAAGTATCCGCCGGAATATACCATGCCCGTCATGCAAAAGATGATGAGCAGGACTATCGGTATCACAAGGTCGGCTACGGAACCCTTGCTGGCTGTTGCTTCTTCGCCCTTCTTGGCTCCCACACCATGTTCTACGATGTGCAGTTTGGTGCCGCTCACTTCGTCGAGCTTTCCTCCATTGGTTCTTTCATACCATTCCTTCAGTCGGGCATCGTATTTGCTCATCGCCTTGAAATCAAAGTCTAACCAAACTATACCAAACATGAAGAGGATGGTAAAGAAGGCATAGAAATTGAAAGGAATGGCCTTGCAGAAGAGGGCGAGTCCGTTCTCTCCTCCAGAAACGAAACCGGAAACTGCTGCAGCCCAACTGGAGATCGGGGAGATGATGCAGACGGGTGCTGCTGTGGAGTCGATGAGATAAGCTAATTTTTCCTTGGTCACGCCATTGCGAACGGCGATAGGGCGCATCACTGAACCTACCGTGAGACAGTTGAAGTAATCGTCGATAAAGATGAGTATGCCCAACAGAATGGTGGCTATCTGAACCCCCATTTTGGTCTTCACGTGCTTGGATGCCCATCTGCCGAATGCTGCTGAACCTCCAGCCTTGTTCATCAGGGATACGATGGATCCCAATAATACCAGAAATATCAGGATACCAACATTCCATGGGTCTGAGAGACAATGTATCAGTCCGTATCCTTTGGTTTCGTCTCCTTCTATGACGGTATGGTTGGTGAGATGGACGAGAAATCCGTCTAAGCCCGTACCCATAGATATGCAGTATTCTACGGCTCCTAAGATGATGCCGATGAAGAGTGAAGAATAAACTTCCTTCGTTTTCAGAGCCAGTGCAATGGCAACGATAGGGGGAAGGAGCGACCATGCGGTGCCTATCATATTGTAATCCATAATTTTATTGCTGTATATTATATATTAATAATGTATATGATTCTTTCCGATGGCAAAATTAAGAAGAATATCCCGAATGAAAAAATAAAATGCTTGAAATTTCTGAAAAAAGTAAAGATATGCTGCGTTTATGTAAAAATGTCAGTATCTAAGAGTGTCAATGTGTCAGCCTTTCTGGTTTGGCACATTTTTCGTATATGTCGTGGGTGTGAAGCATCGGATCTGATTCCGGTGTAAACGCAATCATATGTCATAACAATTAAAAAATATAGAATCATGAATATTAAACCATTAGCAGACAGAGTGCTGGTACTTCCTGCACCAGCCGAGGAAAAAGTAGGTGGAATCATTATCCCTGATACAGCAAAGGAAAAACCACAGCGTGGTAAAATCGTTGCTACAGGTAAGGGTACGAAGGATGAAGAGATGATTCTTAAAGAGGGCGATACCGTTCTTTACGGAAAATATGCTGGTACTGAACTTGAATTTGGTGGTACGAAGTATATGATGATGCGCCAAAGCGATGTGCTCGCTGTGGTAGAAGAGTAAATCTTTTAAAGGTAAAAAAGTAAAAAGGTAAAAAAGCTTCTTGCTTTTAAAGGTAAAAAAGGGCTTTTTGCTGATATTTAAATTAGAAAGAAAATATTATGGCTAAAGATATTAAATACAATATGGATGCTCGCGACCTCTTGAAGAAGGGTGTCGATCAGTTGGCTAACGCAGTGAAAGTAACTCTCGGTCCTAAGGGACGTAACGTGGTAATCGAAAAGAAGTTTGGTGCTCCTCAGATTACTAAGGATGGTGTTACCGTTGCTAAGGAGGTAGAGTTGGAGAATAAGTTTGAAAATACAGGTGCTCAGCTCGTTAAGAGTGTTGCCAGCAAGACTGGTGATGATGCGGGTGATGGTACTACTACTGCTACTATCCTGACTCAGGCTATCGTGACTGAGGGCTTGAAGAACGTTACTGCTGGTGCTAATCCTATGGACTTGAAACGTGGTATCGACAAGGCTGTGGCTGCTGTCGTTGCTTTCATCAAGGAGCATGCTGAACAGGTAGATGACAACTACGATAAGATTGAGCAGGTGGCTACTGTTTCTGCCAACAATGATGCTGAGATCGGTAAGCTCTTGGCTGACGCTATGCGCAAGGTTTCTAAGGATGGTGTGATCACTATCGAGGAAAGCAAGAGCCGTGATACCAATATCGGTGTGGTAGAGGGTATGCAGTTCGACCGTGGTTACTTGAGCGGTTACTTCATGACTGATGCTGATAAGATGGAGTGCGTAATGGATAACCCATACATCCTCCTCTATGATAAGAAGATTTCTAACTTGAAGGAGTTCTTGCCTATCCTCCAGCCTGCTGCTGAGAGCGGTCGTCCTTTGTTGGTTATCGCTGAGGATGTTGATTCTGAGGCTTTGACTACTTTGGTTGTTAACCGTTTGCGTGGCGGTTTGAAGATCTGTGCTGTGAAGGCTCCAGGCTTCGGCGATCGTCGTAAGGCTATGTTGGAAGATATTGCTATCTTGACTGGTGGTGTTGTTATTTCTGAGGAGAAGGGCTTGAAGTTGGAACAGGCTACATTGGATATGCTCGGTTCTGCTGACAAGGTTACTGTCACCAAGGATAATACTACGATTGTGAATGGTCATGGCGAGAAGGCTAACATCCAGGATCGTGTAGCTCAGATCAAGAACGAGATAGAGAATACCAAGTCTTCTTATGACAAGGAGAAACTTCAGGAACGTCTGGCTAAGCTCGCCGGTGGTGTGGCTGTCCTCTATGTAGGTGCCAACTCTGAGGTGGAAATGAAGGAGAAGAAGGATCGTGTAGATGATGCTCTTTGCGCAACTCGTGCTGCTATCGAGGAAGGTATCGTTGCTGGTGGTGGTACTACTTATATCCGTGCTCTTGAGGCTTTGAAGGATATGAAGGGTGATAACGCTGATGAGACTACGGGTATCCGCATCGTTGAGCGTGCCATCGAGGAGCCTCTCCGTCAGATTGTTGCTAACGCAGGTGGCGAGGGTTCTGTAGTTGTTAATAAAGTACGCGAGGGTGAAGGTGACTTCGGTTACAATGCCCGCAAGGATGTTTACGAGGATATGCGTCAGGCTGGTATCGTTGACCCTGCTAAGGTAGAGCGTGTGGCTTTGGAGAATGCGGCTTCTATCGCTGGTCTTTTCTTGACTACAGAGTGCGTGTTGGTTGATAAACCTGAGCCAGCTCCTGCTGCTCCAGCAGCTGCACCTGGTATGGGTGGCATGATGTAAAAAGCATCTGATAGAAAAAGCAGTGTCTGACAGAAAAAGACGTATTTTTCTGCTGAAGATGTATTTTTCTGCATAAGAAGCATTTCACGGTAGATGATGCGGCAAATATCAGAAACTGCATTTAAGTAGCTAAAATGTAAACTACAAATAACAAAATGGGGATGATTCTTACGAATTATCCCCATTTTTAGGTATTTTAGCACTTCTTACTGCATTTTTCTGCAAAAATACTTGCACGTTATTGATATTTTGTGTATCTTTGCAACGTGAAAAGAAAAGTATCGGCTTTGAGCCGACAAAGATATTTTTTTTGATTTGTTTTAGTAGATTAGTTTTTAAGTAGTTTGTTTTTTGGAAATCGGTTGTCGTGAGACATCCGATTTTTTTTGTGCCCTTTTCTTTCGTTTTCCTTTGTGTTTTCCGCAAAAAGTATTAACTTTGCAGCATGAGAAATATTGATTGGAAAAAAATGCTGGTCTTCCTGATCGTGATAGGTGGACTGATATATATTACTAAGGTTGCATTGGGAATGACTTCTCTGAATTCTTTCCTTGCTACTTTGGGTGTGTTGTTGATTCTTTTTGTGGGGGATAATTTCGCCCAGCAAATAGATGATAAGCGTAAGCGTCGTAAACTGCAAGAGAATGATGAGGACGAGTAGCCCGGGACTGGCTCTTGCGTGAATTTTGATCAAATAACATAGAAATAATCAAGGGTGGAAAAGTTAATAGAACTCTTTAAGCAATGGAAGGGTGAAGAACCTGCCAACGTGGTTAAGTTGGCTGGACAGGGGAGTAATCGCCAGTATTTCCGTATTACCCAGCAAAGTGGTGAAACGGTGGTGGGCGTCATCGGTACCAGCCGTGACGAGGATCATGCGTTCGTGTATTTAGCTAATCATTTCAATCTCAGGCAATTGCCTGTGCCGAAAATCTTAGCTGTCAGCGATGATGAACTCCGATATATTCAGACAGATCTGGGTAGTGTGTCTCTTTTTGATGCCATCAAGGGTGGTAGAGATGCGGGTGGCAGATATAATCAGAAGGAAAAGGATCTTCTGATCAAGACCATTCGTGAATTGCCTAACATCCAATTGCGTGGGGCACGTGGACTGGAGTGGGAGAATTGTTATCCGCAGCCAGAATTTGATGTGGATAGTGTGCTCTTCGACCTGAATTATTTCAAGTATTGTTTTCTGAAACCTACGGATCTGGATTTCCATGAACTGAAACTGGAAGCTAACTTCCGACTTTTTGCCAAGGATCTGACTTCTGAACCGATGAACTGTTTCCTCTATCGTGACTTCCAGGCGAGAAATATCATGCTTGACAAAGAAGGAAATCCATACTTTATTGATTTCCAGGGTGGCCGTAAGGGACCGTTCTATTATGATTTGGCTTCTTTCCTGTGGCAGGCTTCTGCTCAATATTCATTCAAGTTGAGACGGGAACTGGTATGGGAATATTACCAGTCGCTCAAGCATTATACGGAAGTTCCATCTGTCCGTCATTTCGTCAATCGCCTGAGTCTCTTTGTTCTCTTCCGTACACTTCAGGTATTGGGCGCTTATGGTTTCAGGGGATATTTCGAACGCAAGAAGCATTTCTTAGAAAGCATACCTCCTGCCATCCAGAATCTGCGTGATCTCCTGAAGATGGGGGAAAAGGTGTTCCCTTATCCTTATATGATGGATATGTTGCGCCGACTGACCGAATTGCCGCAGTTTGCCCGTATCGAAAGTGCGGCAGTCAACCGTGCTGACGGATATAAGACAACGGACAACAATATCTATATTTCGCATCCACAGGATGGTCCGGCTACTTTCTCCAAGTATGACGGCAAGGGTCCGCTGGTGGTCAGGGTTTTCAGTTTCTCTTTCAAAAAAGGTATTCCAGAGGATTCTTCTGGCAATGGAGGCGGTTATGTCTTCGACTGTCGCAGCACGCACAATCCGGGCAGATATGAACCTTATAAGAAATTGACGGGACTGGACGAGCCTGTGATCCGATTCTTAGAGGATGATGGGGAAATCCTGAAGTTCCTGGATCATGTCTATGCGCTTGCCGATCATCATGTGAATCGCTATATTCAGCGTGGTTTCACCTCCCTGATGTTCTGTTTCGGTTGTACAGGCGGTCAGCATCGCAGTGTTTATTCAGCCCAGCATCTTGCCGAGCATATCCATGAAAAGTTTGGTGTGGAGGTAAGAATTTGTCATCGGGAACAGAAGATAGAGCAGGTTTTGCCTGCAAAACAATAATATTTGGCGTGCAAATTTGGCTATATCGCAAAAAGTTAGTAAATTTGCACGCACATTAAACGATAGCTATTTGGCAATGATGCAAGCAATGATATTCGCAGCAGGTTTGGGCACTCGCCTGAAGCCTCTTACCGACCGTATTCCGAAGGCCTTGGTAAGGGTGGGGGGAGAACCTTTGCTCAAACGTGTCATCTTTCAACTGAAGGATGCAGGTTTCACTCGCATTGTAGTGAACGTGCATCATTTTTCAAATCAAATTACAGATTATCTCAAGGAGAATGACAATTTCGGCATGGACATCCGCATCAGCGATGAAACGGATAAGTTGCTCGAAACGGGTGGAGGTATCCGGAAAGCCTGGCCTCTCTTTGATTCTCATGAGCCTGTTCTGATACATAATGTGGACATTCTCAGTAATGTGGATCTGAAGAAGTTCTATCAGATGGAGACTCAGGATTTATTGGAAACTTCGGTTTCTGATGCTGAGGAACCTCCATTGGCAGCCCGACTCTTGGTAAGTGAACGCAAGACCAAGCGCTATCTTCTCTTTGATGATACGATGAGACTGGTGGGTTGGACGAATATTGAAACGGGTGAGGTGAAGAGTCCTTATCAGCATCTTGACCCTAAAAAATATAAGAAGTATGCTTTCTCCGGTATTCACATGGTGGCTCCAACTATCTTCCCGCTGATGAAAGAAGAACCAGATAAGTTCCCTATCATGGACTTCTATCTCAGAAACTGTGACAAGGTGCGCATTGAGGGGTACGTGAAAAACGACCTCAAGTTGATGGATGTGGGAAAGCAGGAAACGCTGAAAGAGGCGGAGGCGTTCCTGAAGGAATTATAAATTGTAAATTATAAATTATAAATTAGACAATATGCAACAGAAGATTATTATTTTGGATTTCGGTTCACAGACCACGCAGCTGATTGGCCGTCGCGTACGTGAACTTGATACCTTCTGCGAGATTATGCCTTACAACAAGTTTCCAAAGGATGACCCATCTGTGATTGGTGTCATCTTGAGCGGTAGTCCTTACTCCGTTCATGATCCGGAAGCTTTCAAGGTTGATTTGAGCCAGTTTATCGGACGCATCCCTGTGCTCGGTATCTGCTATGGTGCTCAGTTCCTCTCTTACGCTCAGGGTGGTAAGGTTGAGGCTGCAGACAGTCGTGAGTATGGACGTGCCAACTTGGAGCATTTCGATGTGGAGAATCCTTTGTTCAAGGGCTTTGTAGAGAACTCGCAGGTATGGATGAGTCATGGTGATACTATCACTGCCATCCCAGAGGATTACAAGTGCATTGCTTCTACTGCTAATGTGAAGTATGCTGCATACGCTTCTACCAAGCAGCCTGTATGGGCTGTTCAGTTCCACCCAGAGGTGTTCCACTCTTTGCAGGGTACACAGTTGTTGAAGAACTTCGTGGTTGACATCTGTGGCAGCAAGCAGGATTGGAGTGCTGACTCTTTCGTAGAGACTACTGTGGCTGAGCTGAAGGCTCAGTTGGGTGACGACAAGGTTATCCTCGGCCTTTCCGGCGGTGTTGACTCAAGTGTTGCTGCTGTTCTTCTCAACAAGGCTATCGGCAAGAACCTGACCTGTATCTTCGTGGATCACGGTATGCTCCGCAAGAACGAGTTCCGTGATGTTATGGAAGATTACAAGTGCTTGGGCTTGAATGTAATAGGTGTTGATGCATCAGAGAAGTTCTTTACCGACTTGGCTGGTGTAACAGACCCAGAGAAGAAGCGTAAGATTATCGGTCGCGACTTCGTAGAGGTGTTCAATGCTGAGGCAAAGAAGCAGACTGGTGCCAAGTGGTTGGCTCAGGGTACTATCTATCCAGACCGTATCGAGAGTTTGAATATCACGGGTAAGGTGATCAAGAGTCATCATAATGTAGGTGGTCTTCCTAAGGAGATGAATCTCCAGTTGTGCGAGCCTTTGAAATGGTTGTTTAAGGATGAGGTTCGTCGTGTAGGTCGTTCTATGGGAATGCCTGAGCACCTGATTACTCGCCATCCATTCCCAGGTCCAGGTTTGGCTGTTCGTATCTTGGGTGATATCACTCCTGAGAAGGTACGTATCCTTCAGGATGCTGACGATATCTATATCCGTGGTTTGCGTGAGTATAAGGTGAAGTTGAGTGGTGAGGAAGCTCGCCGAGTCTTAGCTGCCGGTGTTCCTGCTGACATGCAGAATGGCGAGATAGAGGTTTCTCTCTACGATCAGATCTGGCAGGCTGGTACTGTATTGCTTTCTACGGTTCGTTCTGTAGGTGTGATGGGTGATGAGCGTACATACGAGCACCCTGTTGCATTGCGTGCCGTAACAAGTACTGACGCAATGACTGCCGACTGGGCTCATCTGCCATACGACTTTATGGCTAAGGTAAGTAATGAAATTATCAATAAGGTAAAGGGTGTAAACCGCGTTTGCTATGATATTTCTTCAAAACCACCTTCGACAATTGAGTGGGAATAATTCCTGAATAAAATAAAAAGGGGATGTGTCATAAGTTCATGATACATCCTCTTCTTATTTTAATCATGTTTTTTTATAGTTTTTTTCATCGGATTACGCTGAGTTTACGGAACCTTCTTGCTCTACGGATTATTCACGGAATTTCATGGATTTGACCTTGCGGTCATTGGGCTAACGCCGTAGCGTTCCTGCTTTAGGGGGTATCGCTACGACCGTCAGGTTGTGATTCTCAGTCTGGTCCACAGTCCTCTTGGGATGAGGCGCCAGAAGAACACGAGGATGGCGTAACGCCAATCAATGACTTTCACTTCTTTTCCTTTTTCGATGGCACGAACGATGTGCTTGGCTACATCTTCTGGTTGGAGCTGGAGTGGATAAGTACTGCCTGCTATGAGGGCTGTCTTTACAAATCCGGGTCTGATATCCGTGATGGAGATAGGGAGATGGCGCATTCTTGCCTGTTGGGAAAGACATTCGAGATAATGGTTCTGGAATCGCTTGGTGGCTGAATAGGCTGGGGCAGCACCGAGCCCTTTGGTTCCGGCGATGGAAGTGATGCTGGCAATGCGGGCTTTTGAATTGTTCTGATGATGAGTAGCAAACCAGTTGAATGCCGTATCTACCAT
>ERZ1035027.1489-NODE-1489-length-10806-cov-6.706446_pt1 | contig 10806 bp, 10 predicted proteins | sample MGYA00520604_ERZ1035027 | MGnify/ENA primary metagenome ERZ1035027 (study PRJEB33766, sample SAMN09781743) | gut metagenome | biome: gut microbiome | host: Homo sapiens | place: Madagascar | study: EMG produced TPA metagenomics assembly of the PRJNA485056 data...
ACCGTACTCGATTCTCCATTTAGAGAAATAATCATCATAACATCACTCTCTGTTAAATTATACATGACATCTTCAATATCGTATTTACTATCAAAATAATGAAAGTATTCTCCACCATTAAAGAATAGTCGGTAAATTTCTTTTGCCACATTTAATTGTATAGATCCTGATCCAAATATAAAAACTCTTTTTGCGTTATAAATATATTCAAAAGCTTTATCCATATTTGCATTTCTCAAAGATTGTGCTGATTCCGCATAATTTAAACACAATTGATTCAAATAATCTTCTTCTTTTGTTTCAAAAGCAGGTTTTTCCTTTTCGAGTTTCAAATAAACCTTCAATTCACTAAAGCCTGATAAGGATAATTTTTTTGCGAAGCGAATAATGCTCGTTTTTGAAACGTTACAACATTTAGCCAATTCTTCAATTGTATAATTACATGTTTTAGATTTATTTTTTGAAATATAATTCCAAATATATAAATCACTATCATTTAGATTTTCATAATATTTATTAACTAATTCATCAATTGTCATAAATTACATCCCCTGATCTGCTTACGTATTATTTTACCATAATTTATTTAAAAACAAAAAAAGGCTCTAAGCCCTTTCATTTAGCAGGTAAGATGACATAAATTCATTTACAATGTCAAGTACTTCTTTATTCCAAAATTCAGCACCACTATGTCCTGCATCTCGAATTTTATAAATCTGTACATCTTTTTTACATTCCATCAATTTATCATATAATAATACACTTTGATGAAATGGAACACTTTTATCCATATCTCCATGCAGAATCAAAACAGGAGGAATCATTTTATCTTTTTCAACATATTTCATTACTACTGTATCCATACTGTTTTCTCTTGTGACAACCTGACCTAATAATAATCCTTCTGGGCAGTCTTTTGTATAATGTTCACCTAAAGATGGTTGAAAACGCATTTCATAGACATCTGTAGGTCCAAAATAGTCGATTATACATTTGAATTCAAATTCTTTTAATTCTTGAGTTTTAAATTGATCAAGCCCTTTTGTGAATGCTGTCATCAAAGCCGTATGCGCCCCTGAAGATGTACCCCACAAGATCAAGTTATTTGGGTCAACACAATATTCATCCTTATGCTCAACCATATATTGAACTGCATATTTTACATCTATAATTTGTGCTGGAAATAATGCAACATCACTAGGACGATATTCTACTATCGCAACGACATAGCCAAGATTTGCGATTCTTCCCAATTGCACAATTTCTCTTCCTAATGTTTGTTTATGCCAAGCCGAGCCTTGAACAAATATGATTGTTGGAAATTTTCTTGTTTCATCCTTATCTTGTGTAGGCAAAATTATGTGTAGATGTAATGTATAATTTTCAACTTCCCGATACACAACATCACAAATTGTCATACAGGAAGTTTCATCAATATGCGCTTGCAATGTCTTCATTCCATCTCTTTGAATTGTACTACGTGGAAAATTTTCTTCTGTATATCTCATTTAGTACCCCTTCATTATTTTCATGCCACAATCAATAAGGTTCATACATTGAATTGTTGCATTAACCAAATTTAATTGTACATGATCCATAGCTTCCTTTAAACTACAACATTTTTGAATACATGAACCATATAATAGATTTTCTGTATTTTCCAAAACAACACTTCCACCAATAGAAAGTACTGGGATATCGTATTTAGCGCCCAATTTTTGCATACCCTCAATGACTTTTCCATATTGACTTTGTTCATCTATTTTTCCTTCGCCCGTAATAATTAAATCAAAATCATTCATTTCTTCTTCTTTTTCAATTTTTGAAAGCATATAATCCATGCCTGAACAACTCTTTGCGTTTAAAAAAGTTACAAGTCCAAAGCCAAGTCCACCAGCTGCTCCTGCACCCTCAAAATCATTTAGCACATATCCATTTGATTTGCATAATTCAAAAAATTGTATATCCAGTTTTTCTAACAATTCAATTTCTTCTGCATTAGCACCTTTTTGTTTTCCATACATATGTGCACAACTATTCTGCCCTAATAAGGGGTTTTTAACATCCGATAGAACAATAAAGTTAGCATCTTTGATTTTAGAATCAACATTTGTTGCATCTATTGTTTTCATTTTAAATGCATTATTAATATAAGGTAACACTTCGTTTCCTTGTGCATCTAAAAATCTATAACCTAATGCAGCTGCAATTCCTATCCCGCAATCATTTGTACCACTGCCACCAATACCAATCATTATATTTTTATAGTCGAGTTCTAATGCCTTTTTTATCAATAACCCTGTTTTATAAGTATTTCTTCCTAATATATTCTTGTCAGAATCATCCATGATTCCATTTACACTTGCCATTTCAATAATGCAAGTATCCTCTTTTTCATTTACTCCAATTTCTACCGTTTTACCTTCACAATCTACAGTTATTTTATGCCCATAATTATATGTATAAGCATCTACAGTTCCTTCGCCACCATCCGCAACAGGAAAACATTCGACATTTGCGGATTTAAATACTGTCATCACACCTTTTTTTATGCATTCATTTGCCTGTACAGAAGTTAATGATCCTTTATAAGAATCACAAGCCACAAATACATTTAATTCCATGGTTTCCCCCTCTTTCTTAAATAAACAATAATGAACAGATAATAGGTATACTAAATAAACACATTACCGTTGTAATAAATACGCCTTCGCTTGCTAGTTCTATATCCTTATTGTATAAATTCGCAAACACAACTGTATTTGTTGCAGCTGGTAATCCAAATGTAATTGTTAATACAGCTATCAATATTGCATCATTGCAAATGAGTGATAAAAACAAATAACATAAGATAGGAAGCAAAAACATTTTAATTAAAATATTTATATAAAGACGAACATCTATTTTACGTACATCAATTTCACATGAGGCTAAACTACTTCCAATAATCACCATTCCTAAAGGAGTTGTTATGCTACCTAAATAAGAGCCACACTCAATAATTAAACTTGGTAAATGTATGTCTAATATGCATAGTGAGCACGCAATCAATGCAGCAACAATACATGGATTTAAAATACTTTTCAATGCTTCATTTTTATTAAATCCCACTCCACTCATCAAATAAATACCATATGTATAACATAATATATTACTTGGCAGTTGAAACACTGTTGCATAAATAAGGGCTTCCGGCCCAAAAATTGCATTAATAACTGGAAAGCCTATAAACCCAGCATTAGGAAATACATACATAAAACGGTACACGCTTGCTGTATTTCCAAAACGAAATAATTTTGTGACAACTAAAGCTAATATAATCACAAATATATGAATAATCGTACATACATAAAGTACATTAAAAATATCATAATTATTTTCGAAAGGATTTCCATTTGCCACAGAACTAATCAACAATCCTGGTATACCAATCGTCAATAATAGTTTAGATATGCATTTATTGTATTCTTTATTTAATATGCCTAGTTTATTGATCAAAAAGCCAATAGCCATTAAAAAGAATAAAACCGTAAGCTGTTCTATAATTATTTTTAAATCCATAACTGTCTCCCTAAAAAAATAAGCTTATAGAAATCTATAAGCTTTTAATTATCTAACTTTACGCAAAGAACATAATTCTTGCTAATAACACATCAACGAATAAATATCCTGCCAATACTACGAAACTGCCGGAAGTACCTTCCACAAATTTCTTGAAACTTAATGATTTCCAAGCACAATTAAATGGCTCACTATATGCATCGTGTAATTTGTATAGAATGAATACTAACAAGAAAATATAGAATGTATTCAACATGCAAATTTCACCAATCAATAATATGAATAAATTACGATAAACAACCGAAGGATTTTGAAATTCATTGGCTTTTTTTCGCATATTATCAATCATAAGTCCTGCAAAAGGATTAATAAATGCTGCAATCATATTGATCAATGTATAGGCATCTGTTTGGATATATCCATAAATATCTCCACCTTGCAATTTCATATATAGATATGCAAAGTATAGGAAAGGTGATGCACAACACACAACCACACCAAATAACATAATATTATTTACTTTGTTCATTTTATTACGCATAGCCGCGCTAATCTTTTTATTTCTTTTCATACAATCGCCTTTCCTTTTTATTAATTATAGTAAATTTTCAAATTCCTCGCGAACACTAGGAACACTTAATCCGACAATAATTTGAACCGCTTTTCCTTTGTGTACCAATCCATGAGCACCTGCTTTTTTGAAAGCAGACATATCAGCTAACAGACTGTCATCTTTTAATGTTAAACGTAAACGTGTTGCACAGTTTGTTACATCTTCAACGTTGTCTTTACCACCAACTAATTCCAAGAATTTTCTAGCTTTTGCAGCATCTCCACCTTCAACTTCAATGCTACCAGTTGGATCATTGCTTGTATCTTCTTCTGCTGCTTTGGCAGCTTTATAATCTTTTTTAGACATTAATTTAGCTTCTTCATCATCATCTTCACGTCCTGGAGTTTTCAAATCAAATTTTTTGATTAAGAAACTAAACACCACAAACCAAATAACTGTAAAAATTAAACCAACAGCGATTTGTGCAAGAATTTGTCCCATGTGGTTTTTAGCCATTGGAATCCAGTTTAATGCTAACCAGTTAATTAAACCAGAAGAATAATCACCAGAAATACCAACTACAAAATATTCAATTGTTGCTAATGTTGCAGCAAGTATTGCATGGATTGGCCATAAGAATGGTGCAGCGAATAAGAATGTAAATTCAATTGGTTCAGTAATACCACAAAGTACAGCAGTTAAAGCAACAGGAAGCATCAATCCCATAACTTCTTTTTTCTTGTTTTGCTTTGCAGTAGCATAGAATGCTAAAGAGATACCTGGAGCAGCAAATATTTTTGAATGTCCATATAAACCGAAACGTCCAGCAGGGAATAATGTAGCTAATGATTTGCTAGATTCTGCATATTTAGTTAAATTTAATGCCCAAGCAGCTCTAATTCCACCATCAACTGCAATTGATTCATATGCAAATGGCATATATACAAAGTGATGTAAACCTGTTGGAATCAAAATACGTTCACAGAATGTAAATACCCAAACACCTAGGGCTCCAGATCCCATGAAGAATCCTTGCAATGATTTCATACCTGTTTGAATAACTGGCCATACAAAGCAGAATACAACTGCTAATGCTAACATTACAAAGAATCCAATAACACAAACAAAACAAGAACCTTTGAAAACACCTAGCCATTCTGGAAGTTTAGTATCAAAATACTTATTATGTAAATATACGACAATACCAGCAACAACTAAAGCACCAACCATGTTAGTATCTAATGTTTTAATACTAGCAACTAATGCTAAACCTGTACCATTACCTGCTTCTACAGAATAATCAACTCCTAAAGCAGCTCCCCAGTTTGTTAAAATAGCAGCGATAAAATAGTTAAAAGTTAAATAAAGTAGCAACGCTTCCATACAAGCGCGAGCTTGTTGTTTTTTTGCCAAACCAATAGGTAAACTAACAACGAAAAGTAATGGAATCTGTCTAAAGATTGTCCAAGCTCCTTCCTTTACTGTCCACCATACTTTATACCATGTAGTAGTAGCTTCTGCAATTGATCCCACAATTACTTCACTAGTTAATACAGTGGTAAGCCCAACCATAATTCCAGAGAACGCAAATAGTAATACGGGTGTAAACATTGCGCCACCGAATTTTTGGATTTTTTGCATCATATTTGTTTTTCTCCTCTCCAAATTTTAGTCTTTTAAACCGTGCACATTTAAGACAAGTGAATAATAGCATCGTATGCAAACGCTTTCAAGACGTATGACGTGTGTTGTATCGATTTATAAAAATAGAGAATTGTTCCAAATTCCGAAAAATATTCCAACATTATTTCAATTGTTGAAACTCACCTTATTTCTTTTTAAACTATATATTATGAAAAGGAAGAAATTAACATGAAATTAAAAAGTCAAGAAATGAGAAAATTAGCACCTGAACTTGATCCATTACGTATTGGAACAGGTTGGAAGAAAGAAGACCTTGGTAAAGTTCAAGTTATGATCGAAAGTACATATGGAGATAGCCACCCTGGAAGTGGTCACTTAAATGTACTTGTTGAAGAAGTTCGCAAAGGAATTGCCGAGGAAAATGGATTTGGTGCCCGTTATTATTGTACAGATATTTGTGATGGGGAAAGCCAAGGTACAGATGGAATCAATTATAGTCTTGCCAGCCGTGAAATGATCGCAAATATGATTGAAATTCATGCGAATGCTACACCATTTGATGCCGGTGTTTATTTATCAAGTTGTGATAAAGGGGTTCCAGGAAACTTAATGGGTCTTGCCAGAGTGAATATTCCTTCAATTTTTGTACCTGGCGGAACTATGAATGCTGGACCAGAAATGTTGACATTGGAGCAATTGGGAATGTACAGTGCTAAATTTGAACGTGGTGAAATTGATGAAGCTAAATTGGATTGGGCAAAATGTAATGCTTGTCCTAGTTGTGGAGCTTGTTCATTTATTGGTACGGCATCTACCATGCAGATTATGGCAGAAGCATTAGGACTAGCGCTTCCAGGTACTGCCCTTATGCCTTCTACAAGTCCAGACCTATTAACTTTCGCAAGAGAAGCTGGTAGACAATCTGTGCGTATTGCACAAATGGAGAATATGAAGCCATCTGATATTGTAACTATGGATAGCTTTGAAAATGCGATTCTAGTCCATGCAGCTATTTCAGGAAGTACGAACTGTCTTCTTCATTTACCTGCCATTGCCCATGAATTTGGCGTTGAAATTACCGGAGAAACATTTGATCGTTTACATAGAAATGCACGCTATTTATTAGATGTTCGTCCTGCAGGACGTTGGCCAGCTGAATGCTTCTATTATGCCGGTGGTGTACCAGCGATTATGGAAGAAATCAAAGATCACTTGCACTTAGATGTTATGACAGTCACAGGTAAGACGTTGGGTGAAAATCTTGAGGAATTAAAACAGAATGGTTTCTATGAAAAATGTGATCAATGGCTTCAAGAATTTAATAAACGTTATAATGTGAATTTGAAAAAAGAAGATATCATTCGTCCTTATGACAAGGCAATTGGTACAGATGGAAGTATTGCCTTATTAAAGGGAAATCTTGCACCAGAAGGTGCTGTCATCAAACATACAGCTTGTCCAAAAGAAATGTTTAAATCCATTCTTCGTGCTCGACCATTTGATAGTGAAGAAGAATGTTTGGATGCTGTTTTAAAACATAAAGTACAAAAAGGCGATGCCGTATTTATTCGTTGTGAAGGTCCTAAAGGAAGTGGTATGCCTGAAATGTTCTATACATCAGAAGCTATTAGTAGTGATAAAGAATTAGGTAGAAGTATTGCCTTAATCACAGATGGACGTTTCTCGGGTGCTAGTACAGGTCCTGTCATTGGTCATTGTAGTCCAGAAGCTTGTGATGGCGGTCCAATTGCGTTAGTTGAAGAGGATGATTTAATTGAAATCGATGTGATGGAAAGAAAATTAAATATTGTTGGTGTTAAAGGTGAGCGTAAATCCATGGAAGAAATGGATGAAATTCTAGCTGAAAGACGTAAAAACTGGAAACCAAGAGAAAGAAAATATAAAAACGGTGTATTGCGTTTGTTTAGTGAACATGCCGCAAGTACTATGAAAGGTGCTTATTTGGAATATAAATAAGAGGAGATTATATGATCAGATATGGTTGGAAAAAGAAGAAATAACATCCATCCAAAAGAAAAATTAAAATTCATTAGAATAATTATATTTGGATTCGAGAAATAACTTTAAATTTGATTCTATTTTTATATCTACGAAACTTTAACTAATTGATAGAATCACTTTAATCTAATGAATAAAATATTATCAAGGAGTAACATATATGAAATTAATATTTTTAGATGCAGATGGAACACTACTACATAGTGATGGACATATTCCAAAAAGTGCAATTTTAGCTTGCAAATTAGCACAAAAAAATAGGCACAAGATTTGCTTAGGTACTGGAAGACAAGTTGTTGAAATCATTGGAGATTTAAAGAAAATAAATTTTGATGCTTCTATTTGTGGAAGCGGATCTACAGTTATTGTTGATGATAAAATCATATATGATAGTAATTTTAATTATGAAGAAAGTTCTCAACTAAAAAAATATTTCTTTAATAATCAAATTCCATTTATTGTTGAAGGAAGTCACGGTTTATTCTCTACGCAAAATGTAGTAGATTACTTAAACAGCAATCTTGATAAACTATGTTACAATCTGTCTGAAGAAGAGAAATCAAAGCACAGTCTAGCTTTAGTGATTCAACAAATTCATGTTGTAAGTACTGACGAGCTAAAAAAGTGTCCAATTAATAAAATTGCTTTTTTGAATTCCCCAATTCCCCTTGAAGAAATAGAAAAACAATTCAGTCAAAAATATGATGTGATTCCATCTACATATCCACCTTATGGAAAAATGAGTGGTGAAATCACACGCAAACATATTACCAAGGCAAATGGAATTGATATTATAGCTAAACACTTTAATATTTCGAAGGATAATATTATTTCTATTGGAGATAACTATAATGATCTTCCAATGTTTGAAAAATCAGGCTTTTCTATCGCTATGGGTAATAGTGTCGATGAAGTAAAAAAACAAGCTAATTATGTTACAGACGACATTCTACAAGATGGTATCTATAATGCCTTTAAAAAATTAAATATTATATAGGAGTTTACTTATGAAGAAAATATATACATGTATGCCTTTAAAGGAAGAACACAAAAAGCTATTAGAAAGTTCATCATCCAATTGTGAATTTATCCATTTAGGGCAAATTAAACCTAGTCTTGAGCAAGTCAAAGATGCAAATGTCATCATTGGAAATATTCCAGTAGATATTCTTAAAAACATTCCCAATTTAGAATTTGTCCAACTCAATAGCGCAGGTACAAATGGATATTCAGATAATCCAGACTTTCCTAAAAATGTATTACTTGCCAATGCTACAGGTGCTTATGGAGTTGCGATTTCAGAATGTATTCTAGCTGGTATTTTAACTTTATTGAAACATATTCCTAGCTATATCAAAAATCAATCTAATCATGAGTGGAAAGATGAAGGAAGTGTTAAATCTATTTATAACTCTAATATTCTTGTACTTGGTTTGGGTGATATTGGTAAAGAGTTTTCTAAAAGAGCCTATGCGATGGGTGCTCATATTACGGGAATTAAAAGAAACATTAAAGACAAACCAGATTATATAGATAAATTATGTACAATGGATTCACTATATGATGAATTAGAAAAGGCAGATATCATTGTTTCAAGTCTTCCTGGATCTAAAGCTACATATCATTTGTTGGATGAGAAAGCTTTAACTCATGTTAAGAAACAGCCAATTTTCGTCAATGTAGGAAGAGGAACTTTAATCGATTCAAACATATTAGAAATAGCTCTAAAAGAAAATATTTTCTCTGGAGCCTATATTGATGTTACTGATTCTGAGCCATTACCTAAAGATTCAAACTTATGGAACACAAACAATCTAATCATCACCCCACATGTAACGGGTGGCTATCATTTAGATGAAACTTTAAATCGTATAATTCAAATCAGTGCAACAAACATTAAAAACTATTGTGAAGGAAAGGAAATTATGAATAAGGTGAACCATGTTCAATTTATTTAAAAAAAGAGAAAAACCTAAACAAGAATTACCATCTGGAACCATTCGAAAAAGATATTATTTTGAAGGAACTGTTCAAAATATTGGGTTTCGTTTTGAAATCCAAAAGCGTGCAAAACCTTTAAAAATCACAGGGTTTGCCCAAAACAATGATGACGGTACTGTTACTGCCGAATTACAAGGAAGTGAAAAAAACATCGATAAAGTTATTACAGATCTTCAAAATGTAGATCGTATTCAAATTGACTTTATCAGTGAAAAAGATATTCCTCTTGATTATTATGAAAAGGATTTTAGTATCATCTATTAACTTGAACAATGCTCATGATTTAGAGCATTGTTTTTTCGTTTTCTTTTACATAACTTAGATATGCATTTTTTGATGCTTCTGCATCGGCAATTGCTTCTTCAATTGTATCTCCACCTCCTACACAACTTTTTAAATCTAGATACTCAACACACCATTCTGTTTTTCCATTTTCTAAATGCATAGGATATACTTTCATTGCATAGTCCATATTTTTCTCCACCCTTCTACTTGTAATATCATCACATAAACAAGAAAAGATATCAATTCATTTTATTTGAACTGATATCTTTTACTTTATCTAGATAAATTTGTATTCTTAGAATTCATGATCTTAAATACATCTTCTTGGGTTACCACATTAAAATCATGTTGAATCATAAGCTTTAATACACTCGCACTGATTGCGAAATCGACTATTTTCTGTGGATCAAATCCATTGATTAGTCCATGCACAAATGCAGCACCATAGGCATCTCCTGCCCCCACAGCTTCTAAGCTATGTACTCTATGAATTGGACTTTGGTAGAACTTTCCATCTACATAATAGATGCCCATCCAATCTCCTTCTTCTACAGTATGCATATTTCTTAATACACTAGTCACACTCTTCACATTTGGGAATTGACGAGTAATTTCTAACATACCTTCTTTATAAGTATCAATCTGATCAATACCTGTAGATAAGTCACCATCAAAGGCATGAATTCCTAGTGTTGCTTCAAAATCTTCATCATTGGCAATACATACATCTACATACTGCATTA
>ERZ1035027.1498-NODE-1498-length-10708-cov-6.618230_pt1 | contig 10708 bp, 10 predicted proteins | sample MGYA00520604_ERZ1035027 | MGnify/ENA primary metagenome ERZ1035027 (study PRJEB33766, sample SAMN09781743) | gut metagenome | biome: gut microbiome | host: Homo sapiens | place: Madagascar | study: EMG produced TPA metagenomics assembly of the PRJNA485056 data...
GGCCCCGGGTTCGCACGGGGTGCGGGGTTGCTGCATGGCACCTCCGGGCCGCTTGCCGGCGCTCAGGCCCCGTTTGTGCGTTCTACGGTTTTTCCCCGCAGGCGTTTTCAGGTTTCGCCGCGCCCGGCCCCAAGCTGCTAAACTACATATCACGAGATTCGTTTAAAGCAACGCCCGCCTTCTGCGCGGGCGTTTTCGCGAAGGCCTCCGGCAAACGTCGGGGCTCGCTTGAGAAAAGGAGAAGTCCCATGGCTTTGTACACTCCCGCGTATCAGCCCACCGGCGACGAGATCGCCGTCATCAAAACCTCCAAGGGCGACATCCGCGTGCAGCTGGCGGGCAAGGACGCCCCCATCCACGTCGGCAACTTCGTCGAGCTTGCCACCAAGGGCTTCTACGACAACCTGAAGTTCCACCGTTACGTGCCGGGCTTCGTCATCCAGGGCGGTTGCCCCAACACGCGCGACCTTGATACCGACCAGGTCATCGCCGCTGCCGGTAATCCCTTCGCCGGCCTCGGCACCGGCGGCCCGGGCTATTGCATCAAGGAGGAGTACTCCACCAACCCCAACAACCATCACGCCGACGGCGCGCTGGCCATGGCCCGCAGCCAGAACCCCGACTCCGCGGGTTCGCAGTTCTACCTGTGCCTGGGCGCCCAGCCTATGCTGGACAGCGGCTACACCGTGTTCGGCCAGACCATCGAGGGCATGGACGTCATCGCCCAGCTTCGCGTCGGCGATGTGATCGAGGGCATCGAGATCGAGAACGCCGCCGAATAACCTGCTAACCGCAGCATTCCGAAGCGTACAAGATAGCGAAGGATCCAGATGAACAACCAGTTATTCCAGCAGGCCCGCGCAGCGTATGCGCAGAAGGACTTCCAAGGCGCCTTGGAAGTCTACCGGCAGTGCTTGCAGGACGAGGCCAGCCCCCTCGCCCCCGGCGAGATGGGCCAGCTGTACCACCAGATGGGCAACTGCCTGGTGAAGCTCAAGCAGCCCAACGAGGCAATCCAGGCCTACGGCCAGGCCGTGGCCGACGAGGCCTACGACGCCCGCGGCGGCGTGCATTACAACCTGGGCATGGCCTACGCCGCCCTGCACGACTACGAGGACGCCGTTGCCAACTTCGAGGCGGCCGCTTCCGATGCGAAGTACGATTCCGCCTACAAGGCCTACACGGGCATGGGCAACGCGCTTCTGAAGATGGGCAAGACCGCCGAGGCCGGCGTGGCGTTCCGCAACGCCGCCCTTGACGAGGCCAACCCCGACCCCACCAAGGCGCTGCTGAACCTGGGCGTGTGCTTCATGGCCCTCAATCGCGCCGCCGATGCGGTGTCGTCCTACGAGAGCGCCCTGCAGTTCGACATGCAGCCCGAGATGCGCAACCGCCTGTACGCCAACCTCGGCCAGGCCTACGTCGCAACCGGCCAGATGCAGAAGGCCGTCAACGCCTTCGAGGAGTCCATCGCCGACAAGACGTATTTCCTGTCCGATTCCGCAAGCGTCGATTACCAGCGCGCGGTGGCTGCCGTCGCCCAGGGCACGTCCGAGATCACCCAGGTCATGGCCCCGGTTTCGGTTCCCGGCGGCGCAGCGCCCTCTGATTCGGCGGACCTTTCCGGCATCGATGTGGCAGCCGACGGCTCCGCCATGTACGCCGAACAGGACCCCTACGCGGCCCAGCAGGCCGATCCGTACTATTACGGCGACCCCTACGCCGCCGATGCCGGCCAGTACGGCGCGGCAGCGGGCGATGATCGCTTCTTCAGCGCCTCCGACGAGGAGCTGGAGCAGTGGTCCAAGGGCGTTGCCAAGCGCGATCGCAAGCGCCGCAACGTGGGTCTGAAGATCTTCGTGGTCATCATCCTGCTCGTGGTGGCGGCCTTTGGCGGCGCGCTGTTCATGTACACGCAGGGTTGGGGCTACCCCAGCCAGGACAGCGTGGCAACGCAGCTGTTCGCCGATCCGGATAACGCCTCCGCGCTGTATTCCGCCGAGGTAAGCGACACGTCCGCCGCTTCCATGACCAACTCGCTCGTGAAGGATTCCGCACCCACCATCAACGCCGTGGAGAAGTCTATGACCGATTCCACCGTGTACGTGACCGCTGAAACCGACGGCGGCGGGCAGATGCAGTACAAGCTGTCCATGGTGCGCGACCTCATCGGTTGGAAGGTCAGCAACGTGGAGCTGTACTTCCCCAGCCAGAACTAACGGCTTGACGAGCTGCGGGCTTCGCGTTCGGGCCTGTCGCTAAACGGCTCAATGCGCAGTCAGGCATCGAAGCCGCAACCAAGGTAACCTGCGCCCGTGAAAATGGGCGCTTGGGATAAGAGATAAGAAGAAAGGTACCAATCATGGCTATCCAGAAGACCTACAGCATGATCAAGCCCGACGGTGTGCGCAACGGCCACATCGGCGAGATCGTCAACCGCTTCGAGCGCGCCGGCCTGACCGTCGAGCGCATGGAGCTGGGCATGGTGACGCTTGATCAGGCCAAGGCCAACTACGCCGAGCACGAGGGCAAGCCGTTCTACGACGGCCTCATCTCCTACATCACCTCCGGCCCGGTCGTGAAGATGGTCATCTCCGGCGAGGGCGCCGTCGCCAAGGTGCGCACCCTTATGGGCGCCACTAATCCGGCCGAAGCTGCCCCCGGCACGATTCGCGGCGATTTCGGTCTGATTATGGACGAGAATGTTATTCACGGTTCCGACTCCCCGGAGTCCGCTGAGCGCGAGATCGGCATCTTCTTCGCATAAGCCGACCGGCATCCTGCAACTGTGGAGGCCCTTTGCCCGCTCAAGCGGGCAAAGGGCTTTTTGATTAGGCGGGATGCTGGAATACTGTTCGCGCGTGTTGCCATCGGCACGCTGCCTTAAGGGGTTGGCAGTGCCGCCTGCAAGCGCCCTGCGGGTGCTTGCGATATCGGAGCCCGCAATGCCGTAAGACGAGAAACGGATGAAACATGCTCTATCGAGTTTTCGACGCCGCGGAGCTTCCCGCATTGGTGTCGGCATTCATGGACGGCTACGAGGTCGTGGCCCCTGTGAAGCGCGGTGCGCACTATTCGTTCGAGGCCATCAGCTCGCCTGACGAGATGGACCTGGCCTACGACACCACGCTCGCATCGCCGAAGCGCTACTTCCTTCCTCCCACCGAAACGCTCATGCGTTACAACGCCGCCACCAACGAGGTGGCTGATTTCCAGGAGGAAGTGGTCCCGCGCGTGATCTTCGGCGCCCATGCGTGCGACATCAACGCCATCAACCGCTTGGACCTGGTGTTTAGCGACGGGCGTTATCCCGATCCGTACTATAAGGCCCGCCGCGCCGCCACGTTGATCGTGGGCGTGTCGTGCAGCCCCGACTCCGATTGCTTCTGCAACCTGTGGGATGCCGACGAGGCGCGTTTCGGCTATGACCTGTTCCTTCATCGCCTGGGCGATAAGTTCCTGGTCAGCATCTCCAGCGTCGAGGCCGCCAACATCTTGGAGTCCGCCGTCGACCTGCGCGATGCCACCAACGAGGACCGTATCGAGTTTCGCCATGCCACGCGTGCGCGCCAGGCGGCGTTCAATCCTGAGATCCCCGAGATCCAGGACGTGGCCATGCTCATGGACGCGTTCCACTCCGACCCGTTTTGGGAGGAGCTGGGCAGCAAGTGCCTGGCCTGCAACGCCTGCGCCGCCGTGTGCCCGACGTGCTTCTGCTTCGATATCCAGGACGTGCTCGACCCCGACGGGCAAACCGGCGAGCGTCAGCGCATCTGGGATGCGTGTACCTCGCCGCAGTTCGCCGTGGTGGCCGGTGGGCACAATTTCCGCCCCACGGGCCGCGAGCGCGTGCGCCATCGCATGTACCACAAGCTCAACGGCTTTCTGGCTACCTACGACCGCATGCTGTGCGTGGGCTGCGGACGCTGCGTGAAGGCGTGCAAGGCCGACATCAACCCCATTCGCGTGCTGGAGTTCTTCGAGAAGAAGGGGGCCGAAGGTGCCTGCTAACACCGATTTCAACCCCGTGGTCGTATCGCCGTACCACGATGAGCCGGCAGCCATGACCGGCCAGGAGCTCATGGCCGCCAATCCGTATCGCCCATGGCCGGCGCGCATCACGTCCATCACCGAGTTGACGGCAACCGAGAAGCTGTTCGAGTTCCGTTTGATCTACGAGCGCATCCGCGAGGCGTTCCGCCATGAGCCGGGCCAGTTCGTCGAGCTGACCATCTTCGGCGTGGGCGAGGCTCCCATCTCCATCTCGTCGAGCCCCTCGAAGCGCGGCTTCATCGAGCTGTGCGTGCGTCGCGCCGGTCGCTTCACCGAGGCGCTGCACAAGATGCAGTGCGGCGACATCGTGGGCATCCGCGGGCCTTTCGGCCGCGGCTTCCCGTTCGAGGAGATGAAGGGCCACGATATCCTGTTGGTTGCCGGCGGCCTGGGCATCGCGCCGCTTCGCAGCCTCATCAACAACATCCACGACGAGCGCAGCGACTTCGGCAAGGTAACCATCATCTACGGTTCGAAGAACCCCTCCGAGGTCATGTTCCGCAACCAGTTCGAGATGTGGCGTCATCGCAAGGACTTCGACCTGTACCTGACCGTCGACAACCCCGACGACACCTGGGATGGCGAAGTGGGCCTGGTCACCAAGCCCTTCGAGCATCTTGAGATCAGCCCGGCGAACACCTTCGGCGCGGTGTGCGGCCCGCCGGTCATGTATCGCTTCGTGGTCGCCGAGATGCGCAAGAAGGGCATCAGCTACGATCATATCTACATGAGCTTCGAGCGCCATATGAAGTGCGGCATGGGCAAGTGCGGCCACTGCCAGATCGGGCATCAATACTGCTGCATCGACGGGCCCGTGTTCAACTATTGGGAAGCGAAGAATATCCAGGGGTCGATGTAGATGGGAGGCACGAACATGGGATGCGGAAACGACGAGCGCCAGGCGCGCGACCTTCCGCGCGTTGTGGTGGTCGGGCTTGCCAGCTGCTTCGGCTGCCAGCTGCAGATCACCAACGTCGAGGAGCACCTGACCGACGTGCTCGGCCAGATCGACCTGCGTTATTGGCAACTGGCTTCCAGCGAGCCCATGCCGGAGGAGTTCGACGTGGCCGTCATCGAGGGTGCCGTGACCACCGAGGAATCCGAGGCCACCGTGCGCAAGCTGCGCGAGCGTGCCAAGTGCGTCATCGCCTTGGGCGCCTGCGCCGCTACGGCGGGCATCCCCGGCATCGCCGCGCGCAATTTCTTCAAGCGCCCGAGCCAGGTGTACAAGGACGTGCCGGCGGCATGCGGCTCCATGGTGGTGCCGCGCCCGGTGGGCGCGGTCATCGATGTCGACTACACGGTGCGCTGCTGCCCGATCGACACCATGGATTTCATCGACGTGCTGCAGCGCGCGCTGTACGGCTCGAACAAATTCGACCGCACGGGCACCATGTGCGGGCAGTGCAAGCGCAACGGCACCGACTGCTTCTTCGACCAGGGCCAGCTGTGCCTGGGCCTGGTGACGGTGGCGGGCTGCGGCGCGAAGTGCGTGAACCTCGGTCGGGCGTGCAACGGCTGCCGAGGGCTTTCCCCCGACGCCAACCTTGAGGCCGCGCGCGCCGCGTGCGAGCGCACGGGCGTGGACCCGGACGATTTCGACGAGGCGCTGGCGCTGTTCAACCAGGTTGAACGCGTGCAGTCGGCGCGCGAATAGGAGGCGAATCGATATGACGAGGACCGCCATTTCGGTAGACCATATCGCCCGCGTTGAGGGCCATGGCAACGTGCATCTGTCCATCAAGGACGGTGCGGTGGAAACGTGCGAGATGAACGTGGTAGAGCCGGCGCGCCTGTTCGAGTCCATGGTGGTGGGCCGCAAGTTCGCCGACGTGCCGTATATCGCCAGCCGCGTGTGCGGCATCTGCTCGGCAAGCCACGTGATTACCGACATCTTGGCCATCGAGCGCATCTTCGGCGTGGAGGTCGCCGACCGCACGCGCGCCCTGCGCGAGCTTCTGGTGTACGGCAGCTACCTGCAAAACCACGCATCGCACCTGTTCGTGTTCGCCGCGCCCGACTTCCTGGACATGGCAAGCGTGTTCCCGCTGGCCAAGGCCAACCCCGAGCTGTTCGACCAGGCGTTGGGCCTGAAGTCTTTGGGCAACCAGCTGTGCAACCTGGTGGGCGGGCGCTCCATCCACCCGATCACCGCGGTGGTGGGCGGCTTCACCCACGAGCCAACGCGTGACGAGTACCTGGCCATGGCCGACGAGCTGGACGCCGAGCGCGAGTTCGCCCGTGCGGTGGTCGACCTGTTCAACGGTTTCACCGTTCCCGATATCGCCACCCAGGGCGACATGATGGCCATGGTGGCCGAAGGCCGCTATCCGGTGGCCGACAGCCGCTGGGCGCGCTTCTTGGATGCGGGCGTCACGTTCGATGCCGATAGGGCTTGCGAGCAGGTCGAGGAATACGAGGTGTCGCATTCCGCGGCGCTGTTCGCCCGCTGCAGGCAGACGGGGAAGACCTACTTCACCGGCGCGCTGGCGCGCATCAACGCATCGTGGGGCGCGCTCTCGCAGGAGGCAAAGGTTGCGGCGGCAAAGGCAGGCCTGCGCCCGCCCGAGCGCAACCCGTTCCTGAACAACGTCGCCCAGGCGGTGGAGGTGCTCGATGCGCTGGGACGTTGCGCCGATCTGTGCCGCAAGCTCGCCGAGCCCGACGGTCCGTTCGAGGGCTGCAGCACCCCGGTGCCGTTCGAGGTGCGCGCGGGCGTGGGCACGGGCTTCACCGAGGCGCCGCGAGGCACGGTGTTCCATCAGCTCGAGCTCGACGACGCCGGCCGCGTGGTGCACGCCACCATCATGACCCCCACGGCGCAGAACTGCGCGAACCTGGAGGCAGACATGCGCGCGCTGGCCGAGAAGCTCATAGCCGACGGCGCGGAGGCGCCGGAGGTGCGCGCCGAGGTCGAGAAGCTCGTGCGAGCCTACGACCCCTGCTTCAGCTGCAGCGTGCACTAGTGAACCGAATAGCACGAACGAAGGCGGCCCGCGGAATGCGGGCCGCTTGGCGCATCGGCGAAGTATGTCGCCAGGCTTTTCCCTCACCGTCCCTAATGCGTACCCCTGATGGATTTCCATGCGCAGGGAAACCGGGTAAAATCGCCTGTGATAGAATCTGGTTTCACTAGAAACGTAGCACAAGGGGTTTGCCTACATGTCATTCTTGGATTTCTTCTCGGGTCTCACCGGTCAGATGTCGTGCGACATGGCCATCGACCTCGGCACCGCGAATACCCTGGTCGCCATTCCCGGCGAAGGCATCGTCGTCAACGAGCCCTCCGTCGTCGCAATCGAGAAAAGCACCCATCGCGTCCTGGCCGTCGGCCACGAGGCGAAGAACATGATCAACCATACGCCCGACGCGTTCTCGGCCGAGCACCCGCTGCATGACGGCGTGGTGGCCGATTACGACGTCACCGAGGCTATGATCAGCGCGTTCATCAACAAGGCCGCGCCGCGCAAGTACCCGTGGCAGGCCAAGCCCCGCATCGTCATCTGCATCCCTTGCGGCGCCACCTCCGTTGAGAAGCGCGCCGTGTTCGAGGCCGCCGTGCAGGCTGGTGCCCGCCAGGCGTACCTGATCGAGGAGCCTATGGCCGCTGCCATGGGCGCCGACCTGCCCGTAACCGAGCCTACCGGCTCCATGGTCGTCGACATCGGCGGCGGCACCACCGAGGTGGCCGTCATCTCCCTGGGCGGCATCGTCACGTCTTCCAGCTTGCGCTTGGCCGGCAATCGCATGGACGAAGCCATCGCCATGCACCTGCGCGACCTTCTGGGCATCAAGATCGGCGAACGTACCGCCGAGATCATCAAAATCAAGATCGGCTCCATCCTGCCGTTCGAGGACGGCCGCGAGCGCGACATGATCATCTCCGGCCAGGACGTCATCACCGAGCAGCCCAAGGAAGTCACCATCCAGTCCGAGGATGTCCGTCAGGCGCTCATCGCCCCGTGCGAGGAGATGGTGGTGCACATCAAGGAGACGTTCAAGAAGACCAACCCCGACCTGGCGTCGGACATCATCCAGAACGGCATCCTGCTCACCGGCGGCGGCGGCCTGCTTTCCGGCTTGGACCGCTACCTTACCGATAAGCTGGAAATCCCCGTGTGGGTGAGCGAGACGGCTTTGACGAACGTGGTCATGGGCTGCCTGAAGGTTCTCGAAACCCCGCAGGCGCTCAAGCAGACGCTCATGCGATCGAAATAGGACAGCCTCAACGTTATGGCTCTTAATTTTCAACAACAAAGCTCGGCGCTTATGCGCCGAGCGCTGCTTATAGGCTTGATTGCGGCCAGCATCATCATGGTCACGGCTTATAGTCGCGAAGGTTCGACCGGCCCGCTGCACACGCTGCAGTCGGCGGTGTCGGGCGCCGTCAGCCCGCTGCGCATCGTGGGCGGCTCGGTGGAGGCCGCAACCTCCACGGTTGGCGACACCATGGAGAACATCACGGCCGACCAGAACACCTTGACGGGTTTGCGCGAGTACAACAGCCAGCTCGAGCAGCAATATGCCCAGATGGAAGAATATAAGCAGGAAGCGCAGCGCCTGCAGAAGCTGCTCGATTTGAAGGACAACTACCAGATCGATGGCACGGGTGCGCGCGTCATCGGTCGAAGCTCCGAGGCGTGGAGCCAGACAGTCATCATCAACAAGGGCACGAACGAGGGCATCTCCACCGGTCAAACGGTTATCGGGACCTCCGGCGTGGTGGGCCAGGTGGTGTCGGCCAGCGGAAGCACCGCAACGGTGCGCTTGCTCACCGACCCGCAATCCGGCGCCGCGGCCATGGTGCAGTCCAGCCGCGCCGAGGGCATCCTGCGCGGCAGCCTGATCGGCCTTCTGTATCTTGAGGACCTGGATGCCGATGCCGAGGTGAACGTCGGCGACGTCATCGTCACCTCGGGTTTGGGCGGAAGCTACGCGCGCGGCCTTATAATCGGCACGGTGGTGAAGGTGGACGCCCAGCAGGGCGATACCAGTCGCCGCATCGTGGTCTCCCCGAACGATTCCATCGACACGCTCGAGGACGTGCTGGTGGTCTCCAGCGTGGGCGCATCCGATGACGACGATTCGGATTCCAGCAGCTCTTCGAGCAGCTCCGCTTCCGCAAACGGCTCCAACAACTCCAGCGGCTCCGGCACGGGAAGTTCGAGCAGCTCCTCGTCAAGCTCGAGCAGCTCCGATAACTCCGGCAACGGCAATTCATCCAACGAAGGGGGGCGCTAGCCATGGGCGAGAAGAACAACCTGGTGCTGGTGGTGGGCGCTATCGCGGCGTTCGTTCTCCAGATCGCCCTGGCCCCGGCCGTGGCGCTGTTCTCGGCACAGCCGAACTTCCTGCTGGCCTATGCGCTGGTCGTGGCCATCGTCATCCCCACGGAGGCGGGTCCGGTGCTGCCGTTTGTCATGGGCCTGCTGTACGACCTCACGGGCACGGGCCCGGTGGGCGGCATGGCGCTTCTGCTGGTCATCGCATGCTTTTTGGCCTCCCGCGTGTTCTCTCTCATGGATAACGACACGCTGTTCATGCCGCTTGCCATTTTCACGGCCTGCGCGCTTCTGGCCGAGCTTTCCTACGGCATGCTGCTCATGGCGTGCGGGCTTGCCGCCAACCCTCTGGAGGCGCTGTTCACCCGCGCCCTTCCGTGCGCGCTGTACGACTGCGCCGTGGGCCTGGTGGTCTACTTCGTCATGGCGCGGCTGCTTGCCGGCGGCGCCCAGGACCGCGGTCTGCGCACGCCGAAATTGCGATAGGGGGCGCGCATGTTCGCAGCTATCGTAGCCGGCTTCGTGGCCCTCTTGGTGGTCGCCGCCATCCTGGTGGCGGTCTATGCGGTGCTTCGCAGCCGGAAGACCGAGAACGTCAGCGTCAAGCGCGACGTTCGCTCCATCCAGTCGGTGGGCGTGAGCAGCTCGCTTCCCGATTCCCACCGTGTGCCGGCAGGCGGCGTCGCCCGCGGAGGAACGCCCGCTCAGCCGGTGGCAAACCCCGGCGATAACCTGAAAAGCCGATTCACCGCCATGGGCGTTGTTGCGGGCCTTATCTTCGGCACGCTGGCCACGAAGCTGTTCAGCATGCAGGTGCTTGCCGGCGAATCATTCAAGAAGGAGTCCGAGGACAACCAGTACACTACGGTGTACACGCCTGCGCCGCGCGGCTATATCTTGGATGCCGACGGCAACGTCATCGTGAAGAACCGCACGTCGCTGACGGTGCTCGCCGAGCCTGATGTTGCCAACGACCATGACGTGGTCGCCCGTCTGTCCACGGTGCTGGGCGTACCGACCGGCATCGTGCGAAAGCGCATCGCCGATGCGACGAGCGGCGCGCAAAGCCAGCGCGTGGTGGCAAGCGACGCCAGCATGCGCAACGTCGCCTTCATCGCCGAGCATGCCGATGCGTTCCCGGGCATCACCGTGCAAACGCGCACGGTGCGCGATTACCCCCATGGCGCCCTTGCGGCGCACGCGGTGGGCTATACCGGTAGCGTGACCAGCGATGATATCGCAAGTGTGGCCGAAGGCCGCGACCTTGAGCTAGGCGACTCGGTGGGCCGCAGCGGCATCGAGCAGATGTACGACAACCTGCTTGCCGGCGACCATGGCGAGCGCAAGGTCATGGCGGACGCGCAGGGCAACGT
>ERZ1035027.1502-NODE-1502-length-10693-cov-3.152566_pt1 | contig 10693 bp, 10 predicted proteins | sample MGYA00520604_ERZ1035027 | MGnify/ENA primary metagenome ERZ1035027 (study PRJEB33766, sample SAMN09781743) | gut metagenome | biome: gut microbiome | host: Homo sapiens | place: Madagascar | study: EMG produced TPA metagenomics assembly of the PRJNA485056 data...
TTATTATAGTATGTGCTATGATAAAATAGTCACGAATCAGATGAATATTACACACACACGAAAATAGAGTTTGATAGTAGGAGGGGATAGAATATGGGTATGACAATGACACAGAAGATTCTTGCGGCGCATGCCGGACTTCCGTCTGTCTGTGCAGGGCAGCTCATTGAGGCAGATCTGGATCTGGTTCTCGGAAATGATATCACATCGCCGGTGGCGATTCATGAGATGGATAAGATGAAGGTGGACGGCGTTTTTGACAAGGACAAGATCGCGCTTGTGCTGGATCATTTCGTGCCGAATAAGGACATTAAGTCTGCGCAGCACTGCAAATGTGTCCGTGAATTTGCCTGCCGCCATGACATTACGAATTATTTTGATGTGGGAGAGATGGGAATCGAGCACGCGCTGCTTCCGGAGAAAGGACTCACGGTGGCGGGAGATGTCATCATCGGAGCGGATTCACATACCTGTACCTACGGGGCGCTCGGCGCATTTTCCACAGGCGTCGGCAGCACGGATATGGCTGCCGGTATGGCAACCGGAAAAGCGTGGTTTAAGGTGCCTGCTGCCATCAGGTTTAACCTGACCGGAAAGCCGGCAAAGTGGATCAGCGGTAAGGACATCATCTTACATATCATCGGCATGATCGGTGTGGATGGTGCTCTGTACAAATCCATGGAATTTGTCGGGGATGGCATACAGTATCTTTCCATGGACGACCGTTTTACCATTGCAAATATGGCGATTGAGGCGGGCGGCAAGAACGGCATTTTCCCTGTCGACGATCTGACGAAGCAGTATATGGAGGAGCATTCTAAGCGCCCGTATGTTATCTATGAGGCGGATGAGGATGCCGAGTATGAGCAGGAATTTACGATTGATCTTAGCACGTTAAAGCCGACGGTTGCATTTCCGCATCTGCCGGAGAACACGCACACGATCGACGAGGTGGGAGAGATCAAGATTGACCAGGTGGTCATTGGCTCCTGCACCAACGGCAGAATGGACGATCTGCGCGTGGCGGCATCGATCCTGAAAGGACACAGGGTGGCAAAGGGACTGCGCGTGATCGTGATCCCGGCAACACAGCAGATCTATCTGGATGCGATGGAAGAGGGCTTGTTAAAGACCTTTATCGAGGCGGGGGCAGTTGTTTCGACGCCGACCTGCGGACCGTGTCTGGGCGGTTATATGGGTATCCTTGCGGAGCATGAGAGATGTGTCTCCACGACAAACCGGAACTTTGTCGGCAGAATGGGACACGTGGAGTCTGAGATCTATCTGGCAAGTCCGGCTGTGGCGGCGGCAAGCGCCATCATCGGAAAGTTATCCGGACCGGATGAGATCGCATAGGCGAGGAAAGGAGACAGAGTATGAAAGCAGCAAAGGGTCATGTATTTAAATACGGAGACAATGTCGATACGGATGTCATCATTCCTGCACGTTATCTGAATTCTTCTGATCCGAAGGAACTGGCGACACACTGCATGGAGGACATTGACAAGGATTTTGTGAAAAAGGTAAAAGCGGGCGATATTATCGTAGCAAATAAGAACTTCGGATGCGGTTCGTCGAGAGAACATGCGCCGATCGCCATCAAGGCTTCCGGCGTGAGCTGTGTCATCGCGGAGACATTTGCAAGAATCTTCTACCGCAATGCGATCAATATCGGACTGCCGATTATCGAGTGCCCGGAGGCGGCAAAAGCAATCGAGGCAGGAGATGAGGTCGAGGTTGATTTTGACTCCGGCATCATCACGGACAAGACGAAGAACACTTCCTATCAGGGGCAGGCGTTTCCTCCGTTTATGCAGAAGATTATCGACTGCGAAGGGCTGGTCAATTATATCAATCAGAAATAGAATTAACCTTTTGGGCAATCTGTTCCAGATAATTCAGATAGCGCCTGGAGATTTTAAGACCGGTGTAGATATCTGCGTATTCCTTCGGGGAGAGCCTATCGACATAGTTTTCCGGGAAATTTTTTTGAATGCCTGCCGCGCGGGCGAGATCAACGGCCTTGTTGTAGGCAATGGCGGCTTTTTCCTCGGAGGAGTAGCTGCCGATCTGGTAATTGCCATTGATGTGGATGACGGCGCGGTACCGCGGGAGTCCGTTCTTCAAAAACTGGAGCACCCCGTGGTAACGGTTGACGATCACAATATTGGAATAGCGGAAGTCACTGTTATCTCCGTTGACAAACTGATAGTCTCTTCCGGCAACAGCGTAAGGGCGGATGCCGTAGCGGGAGAGGATGGAATACTGCATGCCATAGTCGCTGACGAACAGATGCCCCTGCCGTTTCTGGATCTTGCGGCTGGAATAGTAGAACAGGTCGTCAACGTCAAACTTTAACTCCTCGATGCGCGAGAGATAGTAGCTGAAATAGCCGTTGCGCAGGTAGATCGGATTCTTAAAGTAAATGCCGTTGTTGCGGAAGTTCAAAAGCACGATGATTTTTTCAAAGGAGAGGGTTGTGGGCTGCTCAATATAATCTTCCGGCAGCTGATCCAAAGAGCCCAGAATGGCAAGTGCTTCCAGATAGGCATTGCCTGCGGTGGTCTCATCCGCATAGCTTCCGAGACTGATATGTTTATTTTTGTAATAGAGACCGGCACGGTAGTAGACCGTGCCGTCTTTTTTTGTGGCGATGGATACACCCTGCGTCATAGACCGCTCCTTGTTTACCATAAAAATATTATGTAAATAAGCATTAGGATACACTTTTGTGATGAGTATAGAATAACAGAAGGAAAGACGTGATGCAATAGCGGAAATCTGATTGACGAAAATATACAATTTTGCTATACTAAGAAGAGTTAGATGTGTGCAGGATGTCATATATTTTGGAAGGGGCCATTCTCAAATGAAAAAAATATCAACAAAAGTATTGATCCCGGTAGTGCTGCTTGCAGTGATTGCAGTCATTTCGGCGGTAACCGGATTAAAAAATGCCAATGAGCTGCATACCAGCAGCAAGGAGATCAGTGACACAACGGTGAATCAGCTGATGCTGTTAAATGACATTTCGTCGAATTTTAAGAGTATTGATGCGATCACATACCGGATGTGCGTGTCCACGTCCAAGGACGAGCGGGATCAGCTGATGGAGCAGGTGGATCAGTACCGCACGGATATTCAGACATCGATCGATTCCTATGAGGCGCTGACACAGACGCAGGAGGAAGCTGCGGCAATGGAGACACTTCGGAAGAATTTTGCCGATTACACCGAGGTCTATGACCGGATTGCAGACTTTATTTCCCGCGGGAATAAGGACAAGGCGAGACAGATCTGCAATACGGTGCTTGCGCCGACCAGCGAGAATGTGGACGGGGTGCTCACGGAGCTGGAAGGGTATATGGAAGCAAATGTGGACGCCGGCGTGGCGGAGCAGGAATCTGTATACAATAATTCACGGGCAGTCAGCGGCGTCACATTTGTACTTGTGCTGTTGTTCTTTGTCGTTGCGGTGATCGGATCGGTACGCACCGTTGTAAATCCGGTCAAGAGTGCGACGACACAGCTGAATGATATTTTAAAAGAGATCGAGTCCGGCAACGGAGATCTGACACGCAGAATCTCTTTGAAGAACAAGGATGAGATCGGACAGCTTGTCGGCGGCATCAACGTGTTCTTAGAGACCCTGCAGCAGATTATGAGCCGTATTGTGATTGACTCCAGGGAGATGGGCGAGATCGTATCGCGCGTATCGGGCAGTGTCGGCACAGCAAACTCCAATGCCTGCGATATTTCTGCCGTGATGGAGGAGCTTTCAGCTACCATGCAGGAAGTGGCGTCTGCCGTCAACACGGTCAATACCAATGTGGCGCAGATCGGGCAGGATGTGAATGAGATTACCAGAGAATCACAGGATATGAACTCCTATGCGACCGAGATGCAGAGCCGCGCGGAGGATATGAAGGAGAAAGCGGTTGCCAACAAGGAGACGACCAGCCGGATGATTACGGATATCATCGAGACTTTAAAGGCTGCCATTGAGGAGAGCAAGAGTGTGGATCGCGTCAACGAGCTGACGGAGGAGATCTTAAGCGTATCCAGCCAGACGAACCTCCTTGCACTGAATGCTTCCATTGAGGCGGCGAGAGCAGGCGAAGCCGGAAAAGGATTTGCAGTTGTCGCGGATGAGATACGAAAGCTGGCGGATTCCACCAGAGAGACCGCGAATAATATTCAGTCCATCAACGCGCTGGTAACGCAGGCAGTGAATAAGCTCGCCAACAATTCCAACGCGATCGTCGAATACATCGACGGGACGATCATGCCGGATTATGACCGATTTGTAGAAAACGGTGTACAGTACCGGGATGATGCGGCGTATGTGAACACTACGATGGATCATTTTGAGGAGAAGGCGCGCAGCCTGCAGCAGATCATGGAGAAGACGGTGGATTCCATCCGCGACATTTCCACGGCGATCGAGGAGAGTGCAAATAGTGTCGGAAATGCGGCGAGCAGCACGACGGTGCTGGTGTCCAACATTGACACCGTTCATTCAGAGATGGAGACGAATCAGAGCATCAGCGACCGCTTAAAGGGAGAAGCCGGACGATTTAAAAATGTATAATATTTTAGTACGTTAGTGCATTGACATGAATGTACAGTTTCTTATATAATGTGAGTTAAGTATATAAGAGACTGTACATTTTTTTTGTACATCGCATGTTACAAGAAGAAAGAGATAAGAGGATTATGAAGATGGAATTAGTGTATGCAAGTACGAGAGACGCACAGGAAAGAGTAACGGCATCGCAGGCGATTCTGCGTGGTCTGGCAAATGACGGAGGACTGTTTGTACCGACACAGATTCCGGCGCTGGATGTGCCGATGGAAGAGCTTGGCAAAATGTCCTATCAGGAGACAGCATATGAAGTCATGAAGCGTTTTCTGACGGATTTTACCGAGGAGGAGTTAAAGCACTGTATCAATTCCGCGTATGACAGCAAGTTCGACACGGAAGAGATCGCACCACTTGTGGAGGCGGACGGCGCATATTATCTGGAATTGTTCCACGGTTCTACGATCGCTTTTAAGGATATGGCACTGTCCATTCTGCCGTATCTGCTGACGACCGCTGCGAAGAAGAATCATGTAAAGAATGAGATCGTGATTCTGACTGCCACCTCGGGAGATACCGGAAAGGCAGCGCTGGCAGGATTTTCCGATGTTCCGGGAACGAAAATCATTGTATTCTATCCGAAGAACGGTGTAAGCCCGATCCAGGAGAAGCAGATGGTGACCCAGAAGGGTGACAATACGTTTGTTGTCGGCATTCACGGGAACTTTGACCAGGCGCAGACTGGCGTGAAGAAGATGTTCTCGGATGCGGCGCTGGCAAAAGAGATGGACGCTGCCGGATATCAGTTTTCCTCCGCGAATTCCATCAATATCGGAAGACTTGTACCGCAGATTGTATATTATGTCTACGCCTACGCGAAGCTCTATGCGAATGGCGTGATCGCAAAGGATGAGCCGGTGAATGTCGTTGTTCCTACCGGCAACTTCGGCAATATCCTGGCTGCATTTTATGCGAAAAATATGGGAATACCGATTGCCAAGCTGATTTGTGCGTCCAACGAGAACAAAGTTTTATATGATTTCTTTTCCACAGGCACATATGACAAGAACCGTGAGTTTATGCTGACAAGCTCACCGTCGATGGACATTCTGATCTCCAGCAATCTGGAGCGTCTGATTTACCGCATTGCGGGAAACGACGCCGAGAAGAATGCCGCGCTGATGAGAGAACTGACGACCACCGGAAAATACGAGATCACGCCGGAGATGAGAGCACAGCTTAAGGATTTCTATGGCAATTACACAAGCGAGGCGGAGACGGCAGAGGTCATCCGTACACTTTATGAGAAGACCGGCTATGTGATTGATACACATACAGCGGTTGCTGCCGGTGTATATGGAAAATACAAAAAGGATACCGGCGATGTAGACACCAAGACCGTGATTGCGTCCACGGCAAGCCCGTTTAAGTTTACAAGAAGTGTGATGGATGCCATTGACCACAAGTACGACAGCATGTCCGATTTTGAACTGGTGGATGAGCTGAGCCGGATTGCGAACGTAGCCGTTCCGCAGGCGATTGAGGAGATCCGCAATGCGAAGGTGCTTCACGATACCGTGTGTGAAGTGGATGAGATGCCGCAGGTGGTAAAGAATTTTCTGAAAATCTAAGAATAAAAATGTGAAAGACATAAAAAAGCTGCACGCCCCGCGCGTGCAGCTTTTTTTGATAAATCTTTTTTGATAAACTATTTTTCGGAACAGATTTCAAAGATGAAGTGAAGCGTTCCAAACGGGAATAAAACCGGCAGAAGATAAGTCTCATGCTCAAAGGTAAGCAGATCTTTTTCTTCTACAACCGGAGCCTCCAGTGACAGATTCATGGAGAACTCGTTTGACATATTGACACAGAACAGACCGTTGTGCAGATTGATAAAATCTTCTACAGAAGAACGCACATACTCATCAAATTCTGTAAAGTTTTCGTTGACATACTTGGATGCAAAAGCAATACATGTATTCTCTGGAATATCGAGATAAGTCCGGATGGAAAACGATCCGCTTACTTTCTGTGATACGCAGTAGTTGGTCGGGTATTCCTTGCAACTGCTCGGAGAAACCAGTGTGAAATCATCTCCGATAAACCGATAGAGATTATTGAACAAAAGCTGGAAAAAAGAGATTTCATACTTTGAGAGCGGACGCTCAGCGAGAATGAAAAAGTTCTCGATCATATGGCGGATGGCATCCTGATCTTCCTCGGAGTAACTGTAATCGTCCAGTTCGTTCTCTGACTGATAATCAATGATCAGCTCCTGCAGCTGCTGATTATTGATGAGTCCCTCATCCACAAGTGCCTGTCCAAGAAGCAGAAAATCCGGCTTCTGCTCTGCGAGAAGCTTAGTTACTTCCGCCTCTGTGAGATATCCCTCATGAATGGCGAGTTCACCAAAACGCTTGTCCTCGTGTGTCTGAAGAATGACGATACGGTCTACCTCGTTTGCGGTCATATATCCGGCATGAATGGCAAGAGTGCCAAGTTTGATCTTGGTTGAAGACTTCCGATGCATGGTTTCTAACAGCTGCTCCCTGGTAACGACACCGTGTGATAATAAGTAATTTCCGAAAAACTGAGCGTACATAGCTTATCTCCCTTCAAATCTTGAAGAAATAATGTGATGAATCTGTTCTGCATTCAGCGGCTTCTGGATAAAATCGTTAGCCCCGGCTTCAATGGCAGCTTTTAACTGTGTCTGAGTACCGACGGATGAAACGACAATAATATCAGCATCCTTATCATATGCCTTGATCTCGGTAATGGCAGCAATGCCGTCCTTTACAGGCATGACAATATCAAGGAAAACCAATTCAGGTGACTCTTTTTTGTAGAGGTCGATGGCGTCCTGTCCATTGGAAGCTTCCAGAAACACCGGAGTACCATATGTGGAAACAATATCCTTTAACTGCTTTCTTGCAAGTATGGAGTCGTCGCCAATGAGAATCTTAATGCCATTTAACATCATAATGCATCTCCTCTGTCATCATAATTATATTCGCTTCTATTTTACACTAACAAGAAAAATAGTTCAATGAATATATTGAATTTTGTAAGAAGAAGATAGATAATGTAAAATAAATATGTCGAATCAGTCGGCTGGAATGAGAGGATAAAAGAATGGATGTAATGCTGATATTTGATGTGGTCATCGCCATTTTCGGGGTATATATGATCGGAGCAGCACTTAAGATGAAAAAGACAGGGAAGATCAGCTCGGCGGTCATCACGGCGGAGGAGATCGCCAGATGCAGAAAAACGAAGGAGTTCATAGCGTTTATTTACTGGAAAGAGGCAGTGTTCGGCGCATTGATTATCGCTGTGGGTGTCCTTGGAATTATCAATGATAAAGTGGTATCGCTCGGTGCATTTAACGTGGTTGAACTTTTAATCTTCCTGGCGGCATTTCTGTGGTTCCAGTCCCAGCTGCGCAAGGCAAGGGAACAGTTTTTATAAAAGATTCTCCGAATCATCAGATGGCATTCACAGGAACGTCACATTGCGACGATATGATGTCAAAAACAGGGAGGTATCTGCGTTATGAGAAGAATACTGGTAGTAGATGACGAAGAAAAAATCAGGGCGATTATAAGAAAATACGGAGAGTTCGAGGGGTACGACATTACCGAGGCAAAAGACGGCATGGAGGCGGTAAAGCTCTGCAGAGAGCAGGATTTTGACGTGATTATTCTCGATATTATGATGCCGGAGCTGGACGGCTTTTCAACCTGCCGGGAGATCCGCAAGACCAAAAACATTCCGGTGATCATGCTGTCGGCACGCGGAGAAGAGTATGATAAGATTCACGGATTTGAACTTGGAATTGACGATTATGTGGTGAAGCCGTTTTCTCCGAAGGAGCTTATGATGCGTGTAAAAGTGGTCATTGACCGCAACGGCGGAAGAGATTCTGCAGGCACGAACGGGCATGAGATTTTTCAGGCGGAGGGGCTTGTCATTGATTTTACCGGAAGGACTGTGACGGTGGATGGAAAGCGCGCCGAACTTTCTCCGAAAGAATACGACTTGCTGTTTTATCTGGTGCGGAACCGGAATATTGCACTGGAGCGTGAAAAGCTGATTACCGAGGTGTGGGGATATGATTATTACGGGGACGACCGTACGCTGGATACCCATATCAAGCTGCTGCGCAGCAGCCTTGGGGACTACCGCAAGTTCCTTGTCACGTTAAGAGGGGTGGGGTACCGGTTTGAAGCATGAAAAAATCAGTATCAAATGGAAAATCTTTTTCTATCTTCTGGTGTTTACCGGAATCCTTTTGACGGTGCTGTGGCTTGTGCAGATATGTTATCTGGAAAAGGTCTATAAGAAGATCAAGTCCCAGGAGGCACTGGAACTCACCTCGGAAGTGATTGCGGTCTTACAGAGCGATTCCCAGAACATTGAAGAACAGATCGATGCGCTGGCGGCGCAGAATAACATGATCGTGTTTGTCACGGATACGGACGGAAACACCATTTACAGCGCAGAATATATTCCAAATTCCAGGCTGTGCGAGATGCCGCAGGAGATGATACAGAAGCTGTACGAAGCTGCCAAAAGCAAGGGCGGGAGCACGAAGCTGGAATTTGAGGGAGATGTCGGGAAGAATAATTTTCAGAATCCGCAGGACGTGATGAATCCCGATGCCACAGGAGCGGGAAATATTTCAGATGCAGCCGATGTGACAGGAGCGGGAGCAGAAAATGCCCCAGGTGCGGCAGCGGGTGCCACAGGAGCGGGAAACTCCCCGGATGTAGCCGATGTGACAGGAGCGGGAGCAGAAAATGCCCCAGGTGCAGCCAACGGCGCAGAGCAGGAGACTGCGGGGATGCCGGTGCAGAATGGCTTTATGCAGAATCACGGACAGGAACGGATTGAGAGCGTCATTTACGTGAACGTCGTCTCGATCGATGGAAATGAGAGAATTCTGTTTGTGAACGCGCAGCTGACGCCGGTGGATGCGACGGTCAATACACTGCGTGCCGAACTGGTATGGATCACAGTCATCATGATTGTTCTCTCGCTCGGTATTGCACTTTTGATTTCAAGAAAAGTGTCACGTTCCCTGATCGGTCTGAATGCCTCCGCGAAGGAGATGGCAGGCGGCAATTTTGACGTTCATTTTGACGGAACCGATTACCGGGAGGTCGCGGAACTTTCCGATACCCTGAATATGACTGCGCGGGAACTTGGAAAGAGCGAGCGCCTGCGGCGGGAATTGATCGCCAATGTATCGCATGACCTGCGGACACCGCTCACGATGATCATTGCCTACGCAGAGGTCATGCGTGATCTGCCGGGGGAGAATTCTCCGGAAAATGTGCAGGTGGTTATTGATGAGGCGGAGCGGCTGACCAATCTCGTCAATGATATGTTAGACATCTCCAAGCTTCAGGCAGGTGTAATGGAAAAAAATGCCACGGTCTACAACCTGACCGAGAGTATTCAGTCTGTATTTGCACGGTATAATAAGTTAAAAGAGCAGGATGGTTATAAGATTGATTTCTCCTACGACCAGATGGTCATGGTGGAGGCGGACGAGTACAAAATCTTCCAGGTCATCTACAATCTGGTCAATAACGCAATCAATTACACCGGGGATGACAAACAGATCTGGGTGCGTCAGATTGTGCGGGAAGACGGATATGTGCGGATCGAAGTGACGGACAGCGGCGAGGGAATCGCTCCGGAGGCGCTCCCGTATGTGTGGGACCGCTACTATAAGGTGGACAAGACGCATAAGCGGGCGGTCATGGGAAACGGACTCGGACTTTCGATTGTAAAAAATATTCTGGAACTGCACGATGCACGCTACGGAGTAGAGAGCGAAGTGGGCAAAGGTTCTACCTTCTGGTTTGAACTGAAAGTATATCAGATTGTTTAAAAGAGCTGCCCGCGGATTGACGGAGCGGGCAGGAGGAAGCATGTGGCAATATGCGAACTTAGAACTCCGGCTATAATGGCCGGCGGTTCTTCTGATCGTAAAATCCGGTGTTTCTAATCACACCGCGTTTGACATCCCTGATGATCCGTGTCTTTCCAAGTTTGGAGCACTCCGCGGGATGAGTCCGCACGCCACAGACAATTTTAGAG
>ERZ1035027.1506-NODE-1506-length-10661-cov-9.788987_pt1 | contig 10661 bp, 8 predicted proteins | sample MGYA00520604_ERZ1035027 | MGnify/ENA primary metagenome ERZ1035027 (study PRJEB33766, sample SAMN09781743) | gut metagenome | biome: gut microbiome | host: Homo sapiens | place: Madagascar | study: EMG produced TPA metagenomics assembly of the PRJNA485056 data...
TTACCGTAGGGGCGAACATCGTTCGCCCGAGACTCCACCGTCAAGCCTGTGGCTTGCCACCTCCTCTACAGAGGAGGCTTATTAAACAAAAATCCCCCGGAGGGGTTACAGGCAGCTTGTCTGCCGTGACATTACCCCTTTTTGAACGTTAAATTGGGGCGAAAGGTCAGCGGCGACCCGCCGCACACGAGGATTTTATTTCACATGATTTTTTTGATAATTCTATTTGTTTTGATCTTACTGATTTTCATTTGGTTTCTCATCGAACAGCACCTGCTTTGGGTGCATCGGGAGGAAATCACACTTTCCCATCTTCCCCCGGCATTTGACGGCACATCGTTGCTCCAGATCACCGACCTCCACCACCGGGAAATGGGAAAAAACAACTGCCGCATCGTCCGAAAAGCGGCAGAACTGCACCCCGATCATATCGTCCTCACCGGCGATCTGATCTCACGGGATATGCGTGACTTTCACGGAATTGCGTCGTTTTTGACTGCACTTTCCAAAATAAGCCCGGTCTGGATCTGCGTGGGCAACCATGAGCTGGATCTGCCGCCGGCGGTCTGGGAACAGCTGCGGCAGACCATTGCGCAGAGCGGCTGCCGGCTGCTGCAAAACCAGACCATTTCCCTGGAAATGCCCGGCAGTGTGCCTCTGTATCTGGCAGGCGCAGACCTGGCGTATGGGGTGTACCGGGACGAGAACCGGAAGTTCCGCAACCTGAAACCCTATACGGCGGCAGATCTGGAAAACGACCTGGGCAAGCGCCGGGGCTGTACGGTGCTGCTGGCGCATAATCCCCTGCTGCTGGACAGCTACACCGGCTGGGGCGCAGACCTGGTGCTGTGCGGCCATGTCCACGGCGGTCTGGTGCGGCTGCCATTTCTGGGCGGCGTGCTGTCGCCGGAACGCAGGTTCTTTCCCAAATACGACAAGGGGTTGTATGAAAAAGACGGCACGAAAATGTATGTCTCCGGCGGCATCGGCAAGCCTCGGCTGTGCAATCCGCCGGAGATCAGTGTGATTCACTTGAAAAGCGTCCAGAAATAATAGAGCAGCCCGTACACCATGGATGCGGTGGTGCCGTAGAGGATGACCGGCCCGGCGATGGCAAAAATGCGTGTGCCGATGCCCAGGATCCAGCCCTCGGTGCGTGCCTCGATGGCGGAGGAAACCACGCCGTTGGCAAAGCCTGTGATGGGGACGAGCGTTCCTGCGCCGGCGTGCTTGCCCAGCTTGGCGTACCAGCCCAGCCCGGTGCAGACGGCGCTGACTGCCACCAGCCCGATGGAGACCCACGCAGAGGCGTTTTTTTGTTCCATGCCGCAGTATTCCGTGAGAATATGGATGCCTGCCTCGCCGATGGTGCAGATCAGTCCGCCGATCAGAAACGCCAGGGGAATGTTTTTCCAGGACTTCGACCGGGGTGCGGTCTGATCCTGCATGGTTTTGTAAAGTTCACGACTGATTTTCATATGCAGCCCTCCTTTGCAGAAAAGTATGTGCAGTTTTCCGGGAATTATACCGGAATGTTTCACGTGAAACATTTTGAAACGGATTGCTGTTTTACAGAGAAGGCATATCGTAGGGGCGAACATGGTTTGCCCGAGAACCTCTGACTCCTCCGTCAAGCCTGCGGCTTGCCACCTCCTCTATGAGAGGAGGCTTTGCGAAATTGTCTCCTCTTTAGAGGTGATTCCCCACGGGGTGGGGAAATGTCACCGTAGGTGACAAAGGGGACCGCTCAGTACGAGATGCCCGGCAGGGCAGAGGAGTTGTTTTGTCTTTCATGAAAAGGTAAATCTGTAGGGGGCGATGCCCAGCCCGTCGCCCAGCGGAAATGGCGACGGCAGGCTTGCCTAAGGATAGCAAGCCACATCGCCCCGTCGTTCCGGGAAACACTGCCCTAGGGAAAACTTGTTCAACCCGTCCGGCGGAATCGCTCGTTTCCCTCACTGTCCGCCTGGGGCTTGCAAACGCCTTTGTTTGCCCTTTCCTGTACCTATAACGCTGCTTTTTTGACTGTCTCTTGTGCAGGCGGTTGACGTTATTATTATGGCGTTTGCCACGCAAATCTGTAGGGGCGAACATTGTTCGCCCGTCAATCTTTTTCAAAAAATTCTCCCAAGAGTTACTCTTCTTTTTTTCTTTGCTAAAAAGAAAAAAAAGAAGCAAAAAAAGAAAAGCTCCCGCCTACCCTTTTTCTGTACGGCAATGTATTACACGGATGGCAGTGTAACTGCCATTAGATTACATATAACAAAAATCCCCCGGAGGGGTTATAGGCAGCTTGTCTGCCGTGACACTGTCCTTTTTTGAATGTTAAATTGGGGCGAAAGGTCTGCGGCGGCTTGCTATCCTTGGGCAAGTCTGCCGTCGCCATTTCCACTGGGCGACGGGCTGACCCGCCGCTTTCGCCTACCCTTACTTCAAACGGCAATGTATCACACGAGTGGCAATGCAATTTTATTTTGCATTCTCACTCGCATAATTCCCAACGTCCCGGATATACTACCATCGAGGTGATTCGAATGGTACGTAATCTTGCCCGGGGCGTTTTTCAATATCCCCAGCCGCCCCGCATCATCAGCTACGCCAGCACCGTGGGTCAGAAAGAGGGCGACGGTCCCATGGGCAGCTGTTTCGACTGTGTAGAACCCGACGCCCATTTCGGACAGGAGACCTGGGAACAGGCGGAAAGCGTCATGCAGCGCCGCACGGTGCAGCTGGCGCTGGAAAAGTCCGGACTCCGGGACAGCGACCTCTCCTGCATCTGCGCCGGCGATCTCATGAACCAGTGCATCGGCTCCACCTATGGAATGCGTCCGCTGGAGATTCCCCTGCTGGGCATCTACGGGGCGTGTTCCACTATGGCGGAGGGACTGCTGACAGCGTCGTTTCTGGCGGCAGGCGGCGTGGGCGAATATACGGCGGCAGTGACTTCTTCCCATTTTTCCACGGCAGAGCGCCAGTTTCGGTTTCCGCTCTCCTACGGCGGTCAGCGGCCGCCTACGGCGCAGTGGACCTGTACCGGATCGGGCGCTGTGATTCTCCAGCAGCCGGACGGCGTTCCGGACGGGGTGTGCGTCACGGGTGCCTGCATCGGCATTATGGTGGATCTGGGCGTGACCGACGCCAACCATATGGGCGCAGCCATGGCGCCGGCGGCAGCGGATACCATCGTGCGCTATCTCAAAGCCACCCAAACTGCGCCGGAACAGTATGACGCCATCGTCACCGGCGATCTGGGCATCGTGGGCAGCGAACTGCTCTGCGATCTGGTGATGAAACAGGGCTATGACATCACCCGGAATCATAAGGACTGCGGCGCAATGCTCTACGACCCGGAGACCCAGGACACCCACGCCGGCGGTTCCGGCTGCGGATGCAGCGCCAGCCTGCTGTGCGGCCATTTTCTCCCGGCGCTCCAGGCGGGAACGATGCGGCAGATCCTGTTCGCCGCAACCGGTGCGCTCATGTCCCCCACGGCATCCCAGCAGGGCGAAAGCATCCCCGGCATCTCCCACCTGGTGGAACTCACACGGATGTACCGGTAGGAAAATGCGTGACGGCAGTGCGTTTTTTGTATGGCAGAAGTATTGCCTTGTCATCCGGGAAAAACAACACCGTAGGGGCGAACATCGTTCGCCCGAGACTCTACCGTCAAGCCTGCGGCTTGCCACCTCCTCTAAAGAGGAGGCTCTGCGAAATCGTCTCCTCTCATAGAGGTGATTCCCCACGGGGTGGGGAAATGTCACCGCAGGTGACAAAAGGGACCGCTCAGTACGAGATGCCCGACAGGGCAGAGGAGTCTTTTGCCTCCCTTGAAAAGGGAGGTGGCACGCAGTGCCGGAGGGATATCCCCCTGTCCCTTCGGGACATCCCAGCACAAGGCACACCCTTCGGGCGCCTTTTCGAGGGGGACTATCTTAAAAATTGGTTTGTTTGCTTGAAAAAACTTTACCGTAGGGGCGAACATCGTTCGCCCGAAACTCTTCCGTCAAGCCTACGGCTTGCCACCTCCTCTAAAAGAGGAGGCTTTGAGAAAAACGTCTACCCTTATTCCAATTACTGCAGGAGGTATCTGAATATGGCACTGGATCTATTTTGGGCATTCCTGGTCGGCGGTGCGCTCTGCGCCGTGGGTCAGGTCCTGATCGACTACACCAAGCTCACCCCGGCACGCATCCTCACCGCATACGTGGTGGCTGGCGTGGTGCTGTCTGCCGTGGGACTCTATCCCTGGCTGGTGGAACTCGCCGGCGGCGGCGCAAGCGTTCCGCTCACCGGATTCGGCAATCTTCTGGCAGAGGGCGTCCGGGAATCCGTGGACGAAAAGGGCTTTCTGGGCATCTTTATGGGCGGACTCACCGCATCCTCTGCCGGCATCACGGCGGCGATGGTGTTCGGGGTCGTCTGTGCCGCAGTCTTTCGTCCAAAGCAAAAATAAGCGCCGTCCGGCTTAAAAAAATGTGCAAAACAGAGATGAAATGCGCAGTACTCGAATTCTGTATTGTGCATTTTGCTGTTTTTCAAAAAAATGCTTGACTTTTATCCGGAAATGTAGTATACTATCATAGTCGCAGGAATTCAGGATGGTGTGCAAAACACTGCTCGAAACCTGGTTTGATGTGGCGGCATAGCTCAGTTGGCTAGAGTACTCGGTTCATACCCGATTGGTCGCTGGTTCGAATCCTGCTGCCGCTACCATATGGCCCGTTGGTCAAGAGGTTAAGACGCCGCCCTTTCACGGCGGAATCATGGGTTCAATTCCCGTACGGGTCACCAGAATGGAAAACTCCCGGAAATGACGTTAAGCGTTGTTTCCGGGAGTTTTTTTGTATTCTAACGGCAATCCAATAAAAGCATACACGGCAGTTTTACACCCGGTCAGTATGTTCTATCTCCCTTCAAATTTGCGTAAATTTGAGAACCAAGACAGGAGAAAATCTGGACATTTCTCAAAAAACTTGATTTTTGAGAAATAACATGCTATAATCATAGTAAAAATTTCAAAAACCTGCATTTTTGAAAAGTGTAATATGTGCAGAGTAAGGAGGATTCGACAAGCATGAAGTCTCTCTGCAAACTTTTTTATGCGGATCCGCAGGCGTATGCTGCGGCATATGAGAAACGTTTTCATGATCCGGACACGGTACATTTAGACCTTTGCATTGGAGAAAATCCGGCATTTTTCTGCCAGACTACAGATCTCTATCGACGGATGCTCTCAGTTGAACGAACCAATAATGCGGTAAATCAGCTTTGCGGTACTTTGCCGGGAATTGCACTGCATCAATTTCAAAGCCGCTGTCTGGTGGATGAGATTGTGCTGACAAATCATATTGAAGGCGTGCAGAGTACCAGAAAAGAGATCACCCAAATTTTGCAGGATCTGTCCCAAAATAAAAAGCGAGAGCGGTTCGTAGGGCTTGTCAATAAGTATTTGTGCCTTATGCGGAGAGAGACGCTTTCTCTAAAAACGCCAACAGACATTCGTAAAATATATGATGATATTTTTTATGAGGAGATCAAAGAAAATGACCCGAAGGATTTGCCGGATGGTGTAATTTTCCGAAGGGATAGCGTAAGTGTCTGCTCTGCATCCGGCAAAGAAATTCACAGAGGGCTTTATCCGGAGAAAAAGATCATTTTGGTTATGGAAAAGGCATTGCAGTTTTTGCACACAGATTCCTGTGACTATTTGCTGCGAATCGCAGTATTTCATTATCTGTTTGGATATATTCACCCGTTTTATGACGGAAATGGAAGAACCAGCCGGTTTATCAGCAGCTATCTGCTTTCGCAGAAACTAAACAGTTCGATTGGCTATCGCCTTTCTTATACGATCAAAGAGCATCTGCCGCAGTACCATGAGGCTTTTAAGATATGTAATCACTATAACAATAAGGGTGATCTGACACCTTTTGCAGAAATGTTCCTGGAAATTGTCGATATTTCCATGAAACAGCTTTATGAGGCGCTTTCTGAGCGTTCTGAACGCCTGCGTCATTATGAAAGCCAGATCAAAAGATTTCCGTATGCCGGAGATAAGTCTATGTACCAGCTTTATGATCTTTTGCTGCAGGCGGCATTGTTTTCTGACTCCGGTATTACCCAGAAGGAACTGGAATTTCACATGGGAATGTCCTATAATACGGTTCGTGCAAAGCTTCATAAAATTCCGCAGGATCTTCTCACAGAAACACACCAGGGAAAGAGAGCCTATATGCTGTGTCTAAAGGCAGTCGATCAGATTTTAGAGAAAGAGGCATACAATTGATTGACAGAATATCGTGTGCTGCCGTATAGGGTGTCTTATCCACTCCCACTTTTGTACCATTCCCACAAAACAAATCAAATTCCAACAAAAACAAGGTTGATTTTATACAAAAAGTGTGCTATAATAGAGACTGCAAAGACAACTTTGGAGAGGATGTGACGTTTCCGTGGAAACAACTTCTGACAAGCACTTTATGAATAAGATCGAGGTTCTGGAAAATGCGGAAAAGGCGTTTGCAGACCATCAGTTTCAGATATATTATCAGCCCCAGTATAACTATCTCAACCGCCGCATCGTCGGCACAGAGGCGCTGGTGCGGTGGATCCATCCCCAGTTCGGCATCCAGCCGCCCGGCGAGTTTATCCCGGTTTTCGAGGACAGCGGTCTCATCACCAAGCTGGATCTCTACGTCATGGAAGAGGCGTGCCGGTTTCTCCGGGAGTGCCGGGAATCGGGTGTCCCCTACGTGCCGGTTTCCTTTAACGTGTCCCGGCACGATGTCTATGCCTGCGATTTTGTAGAACGCATGGAGCGTATCCGGAAATCCTATGGCATCCCGGTGACTGATCTGCGTGTGGAGATCACCGAGAGCGCCGTGATCGGCAGCAGCGATTTTCTGATCCGGTTCGTGTCCCGGCTGCAGTCCCTGGGCTATACCGTGGAAATGGATGATTTCGGCAGCGGCTATTCTTCGCTCAACGTGCTGAAAGATATCGAAGTGGATATCATCAAGCTGGATATGATCTTTCTGCGCAATAAGATCGGCGGCAGAGGCGGCATTATCATTAGTTCCATTGTCCGCATGGCAAACTGGCTGGGAACGCCGGTCATCGCAGAGGGCGTGGAGACCGTGGAGCAGGCGGAATTCCTCAAGAGCATCGGCTGCATTTATATCCAGGGCTACCTGTTTTCCAAGCCCGTGCCGGAACGGGAATATCTGCGCCTGCTGACGGAGACAAAGACAGATACTGCCGTGCCGGGAATGCAGCTCAGCGATAAGCTGGATGCGGAAAAGTTCTGGGATCCCACCACCCAGGAGACCCTGCTGTTCTATAATTTTGTGGGCGGCGCTGCCATTATCGCCTTTTCCGATCCGGAGATCGAGACCCTTCGTGTCAATGAAAAGTATCTGACCGAGCTGGGCATGAATATGAACCAGCAGGATGTGATTCTGTACCAGAAAAATCTGAACTTCGACAACGAGCAGGAGCGCAGAGTCTATATGGAGACCATACGCCGTGCCATTGCGTCCGGTGAAGATGAGACCTGCGAGACCTGGCGGACTGTCTATTCGCCCTGCTGCGGAGACGATCACATCTGCCTGTCCAGCACTCTGCACCTCATCGGAAAATCGAAGGGGCAGTACCTGTTTTATGTGCTGATTCGGAATATCACAAAGGAAAAGACGGCATATCTGGAACTGGCAGAAAGCGAAAAGAAGTTTCGGACTGCCGGAGAGCAGGCAAACATTTACTGCTGGGAATACACCATTGATACGAAGGAGATGCGTCCCTGCGCACGCTGTATGCGTGACCTGGGACTCCCGAAACTGCTGGAGAATTATCCGGAGCCGGTGATCGCATCCGGGTTGTTTCCGCCGGACTATGCCGAGATGTACCGGGAATGGCACAGAAAGCTGGCGCAGGGTGCGATGCACCTGGAGGCAGTGATTCCGCTCACCGCCGACCGTATCCCCTTCCATGTCCGCTATACCGCCGAACTGGACGAAAACGGCAGACCCTATAAAGCCTACGGCTCCGCCACCCAGGTGGTGGACGGCGAGGCGTAAATGCTTTGTTTTGCAAGCGGCAATTACCTGTCCAAACGCACCGTAGGGGCGAACATCGTTCGCCCGAGATTTTCTGACTCCTCCGGCACGTAGCGTCGAAGGGATTAACCCCTCAGTCAAGCCTACGGCTTGCCAGCTCAGCACAAGGCACGCCCTTCGGGTGCCCTGTTAGGGGAGCCAAAAGAACAGTCTCCTCTCCCAGAGGAGATGCCCGACAGGGCAGAGGAGTTGCCTTGTCCCCCTTGAAAAGGCGCCCGAGGGGTGTGCCTTGTGCTGGGATGTCAGCGTAGCTGACAGGGGGATTTGTAGGGGGCGATGCCCACATCGCCCCGTTCCCTTTTTTGAAAACGAAAATCGTAGGGGCGAACATCGTTCGCCCGCTAACTTTTCCCATTTCAGGCAACCCTGCCCTAGGGAAAACTCGTTCAACCCGTCCGGCGGAATCGCTCGTACCTCGCTGTCCGCCTTAGGTTTGCAAACGCCCTTGTTTGCCCTTTCCTGTATGTATAACGTTGGCATTCTGAATATCTGTTTTGAGTATAGTTATTGTTTTTTATACGGCGTTTGCTGTGCTTGCTTTTCTTTTGCTTTCTTGTGCAAAATTTCTCACAAAGAATTTCTCTTCTTTTTTTCTTTGCTAAAAAGAAAAAAAGAAGCAAAAAAAAGAAAAGCTCTCGCCTGCCCTTGTCCTGTGCGGCAATGTATCACACGACTGGCAGTGTGGTCATTCGGTGACATACAACAAAAATCCCCCGGAGGGGTTATAGGCGGCGGCTGCCGCCGTAACACTGCCCTTCTTGAACGTTAAATTGGGGGGAAAGGTCAGCGGTGGCTTGCCATCCTTGGGCAAGTCTGCCGTCGTCATTTCCGCTGGACGACGGGCTGACCCACCGCCACAGATTCTGCAAACTTTCGGTAAAATGTTGACAATGCCACGAAAATCGGGTACAATAAAAAGGAACGCCATTTCAGAATATTTTCTGGGATGCAATGACTTTTACCGCAGAAAAAGGAGATCTTTGTATGAATATTGCTGTTGCTCAGTCCGGCGGTCCGACCTGTGCCATAAACGCTTCTCTGGTGGGCGTGTTCCGGGAATCCCTCAAAGAACCGGCAATCGATGCCATTTTTGGCTCTGTGAACGGTGTCGAGGGCATTATCCAGGATCACCTCATTGATCTGAAAACCATGATCCGTACCAACGAAGATATGGAACTGCTGCGCCAGACCCCGTCTACCGTCCTCGGCTCCTGCCGCTATAAGCTGCCGGATTACCACGAGGACAGCAGCGTCTATGAAAAGATCGCCGCAGTGCTGAAACGCCGCAAGATCGGGGCATTTTTCTACATCGGCGGCAATGACTCCATGGATACCGTCCAGAAGCTGTCCGCCTATTTTGAGGAGATCAGCCTGGACGTAAAGGTCATCGGTATCCCCAAGACCATTGATAACGATTTGTGCATCACCGACCATACGCCGGGCTTTGGCTCTGCGGCAAAATATGTGGCAACCACCATGCAGGAGATCATCCGTGACAGCTCCGTTTACAGCATCCCCTCAGTGACTATCGTGGAGATCATGGGACGCCATGCCGGATGGCTCACCGCATCCAGCGCCGTGCTGCACGCCTACGGTGAACCTGCGCCGCATCTGGTCTATGTGCCGGAGACCCACTTCTCTGCGGAGCGCTTTCTCCATGACGTGGAGCAGGAAATGGCAAAGCATAAGGCAGTCATCGTTGCCGTTTCTGAGGGCGTTTCTGTGCCGGAGGGCGTGCAGTCCGGGCTGGTGGACAACTTCGGGCATAAGTACCTGTCTGGCATCGGCAAGTACCTGGAACAGCTGGTGCGTGATACCTTCGGATGTAAGGTGCGCTCTGTGGAACTGAACGTCATGCAGCGCTGCTCGTCCCATTTGAGTTCCAAAACGGATATCGACGAGGCAGAGCAGATCGGTGCAGCTGGCGTGCAGTGTGCGCTCCGTGGCGAGACCGGACGTGTCATGATCTTCCGCCGCATCCACAATAAGCCCTATACCGTCGTGATGGAGCCGGCAGATGCCTCCCAGATCGCCAACCGGGAAAAGTTCCTGCCCAGAGAGTTCCTCACCCCGGCAGGCAATAATATCAGCGACGAGGCAATGTCCTATTTCCTGCCGCTGATCCAGGGCGAACTGAATCTGATGATGCGTGGCGGCATCCCCATGCACTTCACCATCCAGGAATCCGTGCTGAAGTAATTCGCAGTGTCTGGACAACAGATAAAAATAAAACGGACAGTGTTTCACGTGAAACATTGTCCGTTTTTTGCTTGTTGGAGTTGGAAAGGGCGCTGGGTCAACACACCGTAGGGGTGAACATCGTTCGCCCGAGACTTCTCCGTCAAGCCTGCGGCTTGCCACCTCCTCTAAAAGAGGAGGCTTTACAAAATAGTCTCCTCTCATAGAGGAGATGCCCGACAGGGCAGAGGAGTTGTTCACCCTTTTGGAAAAGGCACATTGTAGGGGCGAACATCGTTCGCCCGGAAACTCCACCGTCAAGCCTGCGGCTTGCCACCTCCTCTAAAAGAGGAGGCTTTACAAAATAGT
>ERZ1035027.1510-NODE-1510-length-10640-cov-4.310723_pt1 | contig 10640 bp, 8 predicted proteins | sample MGYA00520604_ERZ1035027 | MGnify/ENA primary metagenome ERZ1035027 (study PRJEB33766, sample SAMN09781743) | gut metagenome | biome: gut microbiome | host: Homo sapiens | place: Madagascar | study: EMG produced TPA metagenomics assembly of the PRJNA485056 data...
AAATGCTTGACAAATCGTTGGAACACGAATGCGCACGAACATTGCGGACAGAAGCAATTCGAGATAAGGATATTATCAATTTGTTTTGTTCAGAACTTACACGAGCATTGAAAATTGAGCCGTTCACACTTACTGACGAACTCATCATGGTCAACGTGTTTTTCTTTCAGGTGTTTAACAGCATCATGCACCATGGATTTATTTATAACGGTGAAAAATATGTATTTTACACAGCTTCAGCCGGACAGATAAGAACTAAGCGAATGATTGCCATCAAAGAATCGTCTTATGAAAAAATCAAAAAACGTTTGATGTGTGGATTGACGGTCGAAAAGATAAATGAACTTGGTGGAATCAATCAGAACAAGTATTGCGCATATCTGGCCTTGACAAATTCAGCCACTGATATTTGGGAAGGATTTGATGTTCGCAAGTCTATTGTGGTTGATGATTTTGAGACGATATTTAAGTCGGACGTTGATTATATCGACTATCAGACATATGATGTGGAGCGTCGAAATATGGACGTTTCTATCCCGTGTACTGATGGGTGGGGTATGGTAGATGGAGAGACGACTCGTATGTGCCGCTTACCATGGACAAAAGGACTGCTAGTTAATTTTAGATTCAAGGATTGGCTCAGAGAAAATTGTACGCCAGACCAATGGATTATTTCTGATGTTTGGGGTGACGAACACGATGTTGTAAATGATGACATCAGGTACATATTTACCAAGAGTCAGATGAAATTGAGCAAATTTTATAATTCATGGGCTGAATATTGTGATGCTTTTGAAAAATATGGGTGTCAGGCGTGTTATTGCAATATGGAAGAAGAAAATCTTCGGCCGTCTAGAATAAACTATCAGATGCTTCAGCAGCTTGTTAATCCAACTGATTATGAACTTGATAGAATTGTAGCTAGAACAAATCGTGAGATTACGGCTATTGGTGTCGATTATCGAACAACAATGCGGTTACTTGGTGCTGTCGAGGAAAACGAGAACAAGAGTTTATTGCAAGAGGCATTGCTGATATATCCAGAACTTTTTAGAGACGAATATTTCAAAGACATCCTGAAGCAGACAAAAAAGAGTTTGGTTAAACAGGCACGAGCTGGTCGGTTGAGAATCAATGGAAAATATCTATTCGTCTCGCCGAATCCTATTACGTTTTGCAAGTGGCTATTTAAAGACGAGAAATCACCTGAAGAAGATTTTGGCCGAGATGAAATATACACAAATCAATTCTTTGATGGCGATGAATTAGCCGTGCTTCGTTCACCATCGTTGGGAAAAGAATGGGCGATTCGTAAGAATAAACGGAACGAATATTTGGATAAGTGGCTTGGAGATTCTAAGTGTATATATACGAGCAGTTATGACACAATTAGTAAAATGCTGTGCTTCGACTGTGACGGTGATCGCTTGCTTGTAGTGAAAGACCGTACTCTCATCAATGTTGCAAAGCGTACTATGCAAAATGTTGTTCCTCTTTATTACGAGATGAAAAAAGCGAAGGGTGGATTGCTTAACGCTGATTCTATGTACAAGAGTATGGCGTTGGCATATACTTGTGGAAATATTGGGCCAACTAGCAATCTAATCTCTGTTGTTCATAACAATAATGAAGAAGATAGAGAAGAAGCAGACAAGGTTGTTAAGTGGCTTACAATGGAAACAAATTTTACGATAGATGGGTCAAAGACGTTATTTTTCTTAACACGTCCAAAGTCTGTTGATAAAATTGTAAAAAAACATACAAAGGGCAAACTCCCGAACTTCTTCCGATATGCCAAAGATAAAGAAGAATACCAAGTCGAGCCAATAAATAATTCAACCATGAACAGAATTTCGGCCAAGATTGAGCCGTCTCGCCTGAAATTTTCTAAGACGATTGGCTCTTTGGATTATTTGATGCTTATGGATCATGATAGAGATTGCATGACAATGGTCGCGTCGGATGATATTGTAATTCGGCGATATGACTATTGGCTCAGACATCAATATCTGTTTAATCTTGAAGCAGATAAAGGTGTTAAACAAGAAGATATGTATGTTTACCATAAGATTCGAGAGACGATGATTGATGAAACTGGCCTTGATGCTAAAGATATAACAAATCGACTTGTGAAATTTTTGTATGTTAATCGCAAGTCAAGTCAGAAAAAAATGTTGTGGGCTTGCTTTGGAGAAGAGATTGTAAATAATCTACGAAACAATACAAGGCAACTCGGAAATATCTGCCCGATTTGTGGCCGTAGATACATTCCTAAGAGAGCAAATCAGGCCGTGTGTTCAGCAGAATGTGCGAGTTTAGCGAAACATATATAAGGTGGGGCTTGTGGGAAAGATTTTTCGTCATAATAGCCAATAAATATTAAGCATTATGACGATATACAGGTAAATTTAATACCACTATTATGGAGAAGATGAATAAAACATGAAAGATAAGAATGGATTTCTTTGTCTGAGATACGGAGAGGTTAAGCAACAAATTAAAGAACGGACTGGACTCCCCGTCGAATATATTACAAAGTTTATGGAGTGCTATCACGACATTATTCGAGAGGCGCTTCTTATGGGGATTGAGGTTCCGATTGCTGACGTTGGCAGATTTTCTTTTGATGTCACAAAGCCGAGGCCAGCAGGTATATATTGGGATGGTCTTAGAAAGACGAGGCATGAATTTCTGGCAAGACAAGGGTACTATCGACTAAAATTTGACACAGATAAGCATTTCAAGAAACAACTCAAAGGAGCTACGCTATTTGGCGAACGCGCCGACGATGATGAATATTGGGCCAAAATGGCAGAAAATTTTGGTTGGGAATATGTTGAGACGAGAAATTCTTATAAGAAATACATGAGAGAAAAACTGGAAAAAGAGGAACAAATGGAAAAGGAGGTTTAAGTCGATGACGAAGGAGGAAAAAGATTTTTACCTCCTAGCGTGTAGATGGCTAGAAACGGATAGTGTCAATACGGTTAAAAAGTATTGGGACGCTTTTGTTGAGGTTGTTGTTCATGAAGTATTCGTTAAGGGATTCTGTTATCTTCCAAGCATAGGAACAATTCACACGAAAACGAGACAAGGGTATCAGGAAAAAATTAAGAACGACGAAGGTGGATATGATGTGTATGACGTTCCACCATATTCTATGCCATATCTGTCCGCAGAAGATGGATTTATCAATGATGTTAATATGTTTGGCGTAACAACTACATATCGAAAGAGATATAAGAAAAAGAAATTGTCTCAGCGTGACATTAACAGGATTGCACGAGCCGAGACATATAAGTTGATGTCGAACATTAGTGAGGAAGATAAGCGACGCAGCCGTAAAGAATTTCAAGAATATTTACGAAAGAAGCAAGAAGAATTCAAAGCAAAGGAGCAACCACCCGATGAAGAGAAATGATGGCGAGAGTTATATTGGCTTTTGCCAAAGAGTAACACAAGCTGTAGATGATGGATTACTGTCATATGATGATTGGTCGGAGTCGTTGCTTGGTGCTGTGCGTTATTCACCTGAGACATTGCGTAGATGTTTTGTTTTTGTTAAGCAAATTCTTCAAAATGCAGAAGATGATGAAATTGAAGGAATTGATGATAAAGATAAACTAGCTCGACTGCTAGAGGCCAAGGAAGAGCTTGTCGTTGAGCGCAAGAAGCTGCAAACTGTAAATCTTCAAGCTCAAGAATATTATCGAGCCGTAGGCCGAAGTGAGCTACTTGTCGAGCAAATTAAAGAGGCTATTTCCGGTCTTGAGCCAGTTACGCCGGTTGAAATTATTCTTTCTCCAAATTGCGAAAAAACCGGTATTCTTGTGGTTGCTGATGCTCATTATGATAGCAACTTTACGGTCAATGGTTTGTTTGGCGAAGTTGTCAATGTTTACAACAAGGATGTTTTCAAAACACGGATGTGGAATCTCTTAGCCAAGATTGATAGAGATGACATTGATATTGATAAGCTAAAGATTGTATTTGGCGGAGATTCCCTTGAGGGACTAATTCGTGCTAACAGTCTAACCAAACTGCGTCAACCAGTGGTCAAGTCGACCATTGAATTCGCAGAGTTTGTATCACAGTGGCTCATTGAAGTTCAGGCAAGGCTTGGATTGCCGCTTGAAGTGGCGTTTGTGCCGGGAAATCACACTGTTTGCCGTTATTTGTCGCAAAAGCCGGAATTTTTAGAAGAGAATTTAGAGTACATCATTCATTCGTTTGTGTCTCTAAGGCTTGAAAATTGCCAAGATATTAAAGTCGAGCCATATGATGACGTGTATTTCACTACTGTCTACAATGAGAATCTTCTATTCGCACATGGCGAAACAAAGGATTTAGAGCAGTTGATGATTTACTTTGAAAATCTATACAACATTTCAATCGATGCTTGCTATGGTGCTCATTTGCATAGTGAATCTAGTAAGTCGATTGGTGTCGGTAGCGTTGGTTCTAAGCGAATTATCCGTGTTCCATCAATGTGTGGAACTGATACATACGCCAAGTCGATTCAAAGGCATAATAGAGCCGGTGCATATTTTGCGTGTTTCGATGAAGATGGCGAGTGTTTTAATAAGATTTATTACTTAAATTGATTCATGCTTGATTGCAATCAAGTTTTGAATACAACTGAATTTGTCAGGCGATTGGCTGAGACAATCAACTAATTCATGGCATTCCGTTGCCGTAAAATGCGGAATTATAATTATGATAAAGATTGGAGGTCATCAAATTTTGTCCACTTGTTTGAAATTTCAAACTAAAGCATGAAAGGAGATGGTCAACTATCTCGTGCAAGTCGGACGAGCCGAAACTGCACGTTGCAATTTGACAATTTAATATCTTTTGAAGATGTGTCCTCGACAGAATATATCTGTCGAGGATTTTTCTATAATTAGATAAGGATGAAATAAAATGGGAACTTCATGGAATGAGAACTTAGAGCGTGTGTGCGGAAAATGCCAAAAGGCAAAGCATAAGACGCAGTTTTATAAGATTCCAAAAACCAAGGATTATATTCCTGTTTGTAAGATGTGTCTGAAGCAGTATTTTAATGAAGTTCAAAAGAATACTGGTAATGATAACGTGGCATTATGGGCATCGCTTATGGTTGCTGGCGTTCCAATGATGCGAGACGTATATGACACAATGATGTCTGCTGGTGATGTTGAAGGAAATAATATGTTGCCAACATATTTTACGTTGGCCGAACAAAGCAATCGTGATTTTGTTAATTTGCCAGATAGTAATATGCAACTCAGCGACTTCGTTGATTATGGTGAATATGATTTGAAGCCAGAGCTAGATGATGTAGCAAATATTACAATAGACGCAAAAACTCGTCGCCGTTGGGACAAAGAATGGGGTGCGAGCTATAGTGATGCTCAATGTCAGCAATTAGACGAGTATTTTGAAGGATATACCGGCAATTTGTCTGACATGGATGTTGGTATGATGCTGCGTTATCGTGATTTATGCAAGGCTGAATTGCGTAAATTTGAGGGCGATGATGATAAGGGGCAGACTACTAAAGAAATTGTTGATTTAATGAAACTGCTTAAAATTTCTGATTTTCAGAGAGATGAAAAATCTGAAGATGAGAAATTTATTGATAAAATTGTCTGGATGATTGAAGAAACGGAACCGGCCGAAGAAGAAGACGAAGAAAAATATAGGGATGTTGCCGGATATGAGGAAATGTACAATGAAATGATGCGTTGTATGCGCAATCTTTTAACTGGCACGAAAGATTTTCCAGATATAGACCCGGAGAATTTGTAATATGCCATTACCGGTAAATCATGGGAATAATCTTCGGAGACAATTTCTAACCAGACAATTATCAACAACTTCAGCAAATTCGGTGGCTGGGCTTCAGGATTATCAGCTTGCAAATGCAAAAAAATGGATTTCGAGATACCGACGTAATTGGGATTTATTCGTCGAAGAGGTTCTTGGCATTAAGTTATATCCCATACAGAAGTTCAAAATACATATGATGGGTGTAGCTGATGTGTATGATGATATGTCAACACGCGGAAGCGCCAAGAGTTTTCTTGTTGGACTTGGTGCAATTTGCGAGTTTTGCCTTAAAAGTTACGCAGAAGTCGTCATTACATCATCTACAATTCCACAGGCATCCAAACTTGTGGAAAAGAAGATACGCGATGAGATAATCAAAAAATTATCTCCATATCTTCTATATATGTACAAAAAAGAATATATTGTAATTACTAAAAGTAGCAGCTCTGATGGTGGAACATATACTATAGAGAATAAGTTAAATGGCTCAACTATTAAAGTTATGGCGTGTCTTGATTCCAGTCGTGGTGAACGTGCTACATTTCTTATTTTTGATGAGTGTCGACTTTTAAAAAAAACTATCGTTGATTCAGTATTTATCCCGATGTCTCATAATAGACCTACAAAATATTCGACAAATAGAGAATACAATAAGAAACGATGGATTGAACCGGCAAAGAGTGTGTATATTAGTTCGGCTCGTTATAAATATGAGTGGTTTTGGAATAAATATAAAGATGTGGTAACAAACTATTATAATTCTAAACACGAGAACTATATTGCACTAGCAGAAGATATATATGCCGCTATTTGGGAAGGTTCTAGGACGTGGGCTGATTATCGCATCAATAAAAGGCAGTTGTCGTCTATGGATTTTGCCATGGAGGTTGAAAACCAGATGATTGGCGAGGCTGAGGATGCGTTCTTTAATTATCAACAATTTAAGGAATCACAAGTTTTAACGAAGTGTTTTAAGCCGACGAATGCTATGCAATGGGCGATGCAGGAAGAATCTCATTTTGACGAAAAGCAAACTAATGAGGTTCGTATAGTTGTTGCTGACTTTGCTTTTACAGAGACAAAAGGTAGTAACGAGTCCGACTATACACAATTCATTTGTATGTCAGCGCATTGGAAAGATGGATTTTTTGAGCGGCATATTGATTATGCAGAAACGTGGCCAGCTAATGATGATGATGGCGCTGTTGTTCGCTTGAAGCAGTTATTTTGTGAGTATGATGCAAACTATATTATTTGCGATGCTCGTAACGGAGGAGAAAATATAGTTGTGCAATTTAGCAAGCCACAAGAAAGTGAATATGGCATGACAAAGTGGATAAATCGTGGATTTGGCATGGCAAATGAATCTCAGTATCATATTGCATCAAGTGATAAGATAGATTATTATCGAGCGCGCGCGATTGATAAAAATTATATTCCATGTATTATTCCATTTGTTGGTAGCGCTACTACAAATACTGCATATTGGCGAGCTATGAAGCGGTCTTTGGATAGAAAAATGTTCAAAATGCTTATTTCTATGCAAGATAAGCAGACAAAATTAGAAGATAGCGGTAAATATTTTGACATGACTAGCGAGCAAGTAGCAGAAGAACTTGCTCCATTTGGGCAAGGTGATTTAATGATTAAGGAGGCGGTTGAATTATCTATGAGTTTGACAGCTAACGGGAATATTAAATTGACCGAGCCTAGAAGTGGGCATAAGGATAGAATTGTTACTGCTTGCATGGGGAATTATGTAATAGACTTAATTGAGGCAGATTGGGCAAAAAGACAATCTAGCACAGATATTGACTTAGAATCAATAGAATTAGTATTTTAATAGAAAGGAGGGTTTGAATGGCAGAGACAAAAGAGCCGCTTATTACATTTGAGCAATCTGAAGCGGTAGTTAAATTTGCACAGGCGTTGTATTCTTATGACCGATATGGTGCATGGTCGCCTTGGATGAGCAACGAACTGCTTAGGAATCTGAATTATAATGGTCGGCCAGTTAATTCCGATAAGATTCGTGAAGCACTGACAAAAGCTCAGTCCGACCCCGGCGTAATTCAAGATTATATGCAGTTTATGCAGACGTTTGATATGATTTTTGCCAGAACGCTTAAATCATATGCAAATGCGCTTAGTTTTGATGTTGTTCCTGTATGTAATAATATTTACACTAAGGATGAATACGAATCTAAGGAATATCTGGCCGATAAGAAGCGTATGGAAGATTTTCTTGTCCGATTTGATTATCGTAAAGAATTCCGGAATGTCGTTGAAAATGTTTTAACGAATGAAGTTTACTACACATGGTTTAGAAAAGTCAAGTGGAAGAATAAAGGTATGAAATATGCCCTTCAGATTCTTCCGCAAAAAGAGTGTATGATGACCGGATATTGGGAACGCGGAATTTTGTTTGATTTTAATATGGCGTACTTCCTTAACCCCGGTGTTGATATTGATGGTTATGACCCGGCCTTTAAGAAATATTTTAATCGCGTATTTGGTGATAATGAGACGATTGAGAATTATCGGCCAACAAATCCGCTTGCAAAGCGCGATGGAACGTATGCGTTATGGACACAAACAAGCCCAAATGATGGGGCGTGGGCATTCAAATTCACTACTAGCAATTTTAATGAAACGCCGTTCTTAGCGCCATTCCTTAAAAACGCAATTAACAATGATGAGATTCAAGAGCTTCAATATGATAAAGATGTGGCTGAGGCATATGGTATTTTAGCCGGTGAAATTGCGACATTTGAATCGGCTAAATCTGGTACGCAAACAGACCAAATGGTTTTTAAGCCTGAGACACTGGCTGGATTTATGCGTAATGCAAAACGCGGTTTAAGCAATAGAATTAAACTAGCTGCGCTGCCAGTCAAGAATCTTGATTTCTATCAATTTGAGGATAAGAATGCAGATATGTACTCTAACCAAATTGCTACATCTGCCGGTATTGGTACTGGAATTAGTCGCGTTATTTACTCGTCTGATAGAATGAGCAGCGCAGAGATTGAAGCCGCATTGAATGAGGTTTACGAGACAATGAAGCCGCTTTATGCGCAGTTTAGCAACTTCCTTGAATTTTATGTTGGGCAGATTACTAAGAAATACAAATGGTCATTCATATTTCCAAATGGTTGCACTTATCCACATAAACGTAAGGAATATTTTGACAATCTGACAAAGATGGCCGATAAGGGGCTTGTTCCTCCTCCTGCTATGTGGGCGTCATCTGTTAATACAACCCCCGTGCTATTTGAGCGTATGCTTGAAGAGAGTAAATATACAGGCTGGCTTGACAAATATTCGCAGCTTATGGCTAACGCGAACACCGCGTCATTTGGTGGAACGTCTGATAATCAGGGTGGACGGCCAGAAGTAGACGATGGCGATTTGTCGGATTCCGGCGAAATGAATAGAAATCAGTGATGGTGAAGAATATGGATTTTTTAAGCAATAAAACATCTGAAGCATTAGATATTATTGTCGGCGTTATGTTCGACTTAAATCGCACATTCGACCGTGCGGTGTCGATTATGCAAAATAAGTGGTCAATGCCACAAGCTGCCGATATTGTACACCACAATCTAGCGCATACATTTCCTTTGCTTGCTGATGATATTTCTGGTTTCAAGGATGCTTATAATCTAACAACTGTATATCCAGAAACACACAGAGATGCAAGAGATTATAATGACCTATTAGATATGATGAATACGCTTCTCGATGAGGTTGGTTCGGCATATGAGGTCATTAAGCAGACATATTATATCGCAAAAGAAGAACAAGATTTTAATGCAAATTCGATGCTTCAAGAATTTATGAGAAAATTTACAATTATTATTAGTCAGGTTATTCAGCTTAGAGATAAGGCTGAGCAAATGCCGACTGATTATGATGCGTATGATTTTCATATTTCGGCTTGGGGCATTGATGGTCTAGGAGAATAAAAAATGATTATCATTGGCGAACCAGATAATATTGAAGATTATTATTTCGCAGATGGAGAACTGGCAGTCCGGCTACATCAAGCCGGGTTTATCCCGAAGTACAAGGCCGACTGTGGTATGTATTTTAAGATTACACACAAGCTGTTAAAGTTTCTAGCTAAAATTGGCGAAGAAATTTAACATATACTAATTCTTAAAGAAAGGAGGAGGCTATTTGGAGAAAGATGTAAGTTTTTCGGTAGATGAAATCAAAAAGATTGACTTTTCCGAGTATGATGAAGATGAGTATATGGGGGCGAGAATGGGCTATATTTCGACCCGCCCAAATTCTCACGAAATTGTAATTTCAGAAGATGTGCTTCGTGCGTCTGCTCCGTCAGCGCTTGGTAAGTGGATTGTTGCAAAGACAAAGTTTGGCGATGCAGGAGCACATGAAGATGATGAGATTATTGTAGGTCTCGTTCCAAAAGACCAAGATGTTGAATTTGTCGAAGATGATGACGGTTATCTTCGTGCATACGTCGATTGCATTTTAAGTAAACGCTATGCAAGAGATTTCTGTGATATTTTCAGCGAAGAGGATTCGATGCGAGCTGTTTCCATTGAGGCTAAATTTGATATGGATGATGATAATGCTATTGCATTTGATATTTGCGGCGTGACCTGTTTGGGCAAGAGATATAAGCCCTCGTGTCCAGAGTCTGAAATTTCTATCGTTCGTTTTTCTGAAGAAGATGCTGAAACTTATTATGAAAAAATGCACGAAGATAAACTTGCTAAATTAAAGCAATTTGTCGACGACAATAAATCCGAATATGTTTCCCATCCAATCAATACAAGCAAAGATGCTATTTATACTGG
>ERZ1035027.1513-NODE-1513-length-10623-cov-6.574186_pt1 | contig 10623 bp, 12 predicted proteins | sample MGYA00520604_ERZ1035027 | MGnify/ENA primary metagenome ERZ1035027 (study PRJEB33766, sample SAMN09781743) | gut metagenome | biome: gut microbiome | host: Homo sapiens | place: Madagascar | study: EMG produced TPA metagenomics assembly of the PRJNA485056 data...
TATCTTTTAAAAATAAAATTTTAGACAGAGGTACCCCTCAAGGCATTTCTACCTTGAGGGTTAGGCTTATATGTGCAAAACTTGTGGTAAGTGAGATACCGGTAGTATGGGAAGGACCATTATTTTCATTGTCCAAGATCCTCCCATACTTAAGAAATCCATACATTCTTCGAAAGGAGTCTAATCTTTCTATCTATAAGTTCTTAAAATAATTTCATATTCTACATTTTTATAATGATTATACTGGAAAGGTGGTAGTTATGTGATGGCTACAAAAAATGAAGTAAGAAGCTTCATCAATCGATTTGCACCAATTGTTATGGAGGTATGTGATAAAAAAGAAAAGAAAATTCTTCCGTCTGTTCTTATCGCTATGGCTTGTCTTCAATCAAACTATGGATCAAGTACAGAGATGTGGGATGCTCATTCCGTATACAGAATCAAGGTCGGCTCTCTTCATCGCCACTATGGTCATATGTGGAATGATATCGCTTATAATCCAGAAACCAAACAGTGCTACGATATTAGCGCTTTAAAGATACCAGTAGCAAACTGGTTTAGAGCATATGATTCTTTTAATGATAGTATTGAGGATTGCTATGATCTACTCTCCAAATGCTCTCGTTATAAAGATTGTGTTGGAGAAAAAGCGTATCCGAAATGTATCAAAAAGATATATGATGGAGGATTCTATAGTTCTTCAGACTGTATTACAACTCTCTGTGATATTATTGAGCAAAATAAACTCACAGAATATGATACAGCATTATTTGGAGATATTACCGAAGAAGAGCGGCCCAAATTCAATGTTGGAGATATTGTAATGGTTAATGGGTACTATACTTCCGATTCGGCAAATATCTTCTGTGGAAAAACAAGAAAAGTTAAGATTGCTGATATTAATATGAATGCAAATCATCCATACCATATTGTAGATATAACTACCAATAAGTCTTACGGCTGGGTTAATGAAGATATGATGGATTTAAGAGTATCTAAAACCGTTCTGGATGAAGGAGTATATCATGAAGTGGTTGATGGTGATACCTTATTCATCATTGCTAAGAAGTATCAGACATCTGTAAAAGAAATCGTTAAGAATAATAAAAGGCAATATCCATCTATCACACCATCTTTCATCAGAGTAGGTTGGAAATTAAGAGTTTAGACATATATTAGGGAGTACTCTATATAGAGTACTCCCATATTGTTTTTGTAATTGATTTTGGTTATATGCCATAAAGGTGAAAGAGAATAAGATACTAGTGATATCTTATTCTTCTTATCTCTACATAGAAAGGAGATGACCTTTACGGTAACCTATTTTCCAAGTGAAAAAAATTAAGGATTTCGGACATTTCGAATTCTTCAGACCTCTTCACTTAAAAGGAGTAGAGCTTTTCGTGAAACCTGAGTGGATCAATAAGATTTATGATGGTTCATTGAAACCTATTCTGGACAGAAAATCACAAACTTATAGCTTTGCATAAAGCATAAGCAAATGAGCTACATCAAGGTTTGGGATAAACTCTATTCCTTACCTTGATGTAGCTGTCCAATTTATTTTTTATAAAGTTTTTAGTTTAAAGCATTTAATAATAAATATAATTCTTTTGAGCAAGCCAAGAGTAGTATCATTTCTTCTGCTCTTGGCAAAGCGTTAGGAATAGCATCTGATGCTACTATGTCAACAGTAGCAGATAAGATTAAAGGTGTAGCTAATAGAGGCAATCTTAATTGGTCTGGTAGTAATACGACCGCTTCAGTATTAGCAGGATATTATACGGGAGGTACATTAGATAGTAGACCAAGTTATAATAATGGATACAGTTCTGGTAGATCTCAAGGACAATCAGATGTAAAGAATAGTCCTAATTCTTACTCATTGTACACTAAGTCTCAATATGATGCTAACTGGAATAGCGGCAGAACTCAGGGACAGAATGATGTAAAGAATAGTCCTAATTCATATGGATTGTATACAAAAGCACAATACGATGCTAACTGGAATAATGGGTATAATAGTGGAAAATCTGTTTTCTATATAAAGACAGGTTCTTATAATACTAACGCGAATAACAAATTAAATGGGCATCGTGCCATCACAATATTAAATATAGGTATCACCCCAAAATTAGCAATTATGTGGTTTGGTGCTAGCGGATATTTATGGATCTATAATAATTCCATTTATATAAACTGTGTAAGTAAAAATTACTCTTCTTATGTTCAGAGTTTCTCCAGTTCTAATATCAGAGTAGATACCGATACTACCAATAATCACACTTGGAATTATGTAGTGGCCGGTTATTAAAATCTAAATATATACTCTAATCTATCATCAATAATAAATATAATTCTTTTAATGAAGCCAAGAGTAGTATCATTTCTTCTGCTCTTGGCAAAGCATTATCTATAGCATCTGATGCTACTATGTCAACAGTAGCTAGTACTATTAATACCATATTATCATTTACATCCGGATCCCAAGCTGTTACAACTTCCGGTAACTACGGTTTTGATACTACTTATGGAATTTGGATGTATATTCCAAGTAATGGGTACTATCAGAGAGCTCATTGGTTACAAATTCCTTGGAATACTATAAAATCACAATTTGGTACAGCTAATGCAAATCAAATATTATCCGGATATACCGCTACCACACAGAATGGTATCAGAATATCTGGAACTAATCAAGGATATGACGCTGGATATAATAATGGTTATAATAGTGGTAATAGTAATGGAGTACCGAATCAGTGTGGCGTACAATATTGGTCTAGAGATAATGAATCTACGCAAACGTGGAATTGCACATCGGCAGGTTGGTATGTAATTTTTGTATATGGTATGGTAAATGCAAATGGAAGATATGAAACACCAAATGTTTCAGTTAATAACGGAACATGGAAAAATGGACATGATGTAAATACTAGTACAAATAATAGAGTACATGCTTGGTTATATTATATTGAAAATGGTGGAAGTGTTTCATGTTCTTGGTCAGTTCATAGAGGAACTTATTACTGGAGAAATGGATTTCTTGTTATTAGAGTACGCTAAAAATAATTATAATCTTCCCCTTGCGATTTAGTTAAGTAGCAAGGCTAATGATTTGACCACTAGTATGAATTTTTCTATGAGATATCTTTAATTTAAAAGTTTAAGGAGTAGACTACATAGTCTACTCCTAAATATATGCTCTAATCTATCATCAATAATAAATATGATTCTTTTAATGAAGCCAAGAGTACAATCATTAACAGTGCTCTTGGCAAAGCATTAGGAATAGTAAGTGATGCTACTATAAGTACTGTAGCAGATAAAATTAAAGCCGTAACAACAAAAGTATCTGGATCTACAGCTATTACAAATACTGGAAAATGTGGTTTTGATACTACTAATGGTCCTTGGGTTTATATTCCCGCTGACGGTTACTATAAGACTGCTCATTGGTTACATATACCGTGGAGTACGTTTAAAGGATTTTGCGGTACTGCAGCAGCTGGACAGATACTATCTGGTTATACCGCTACATCTCAAAATGGTATAAAGATATCTGGATCTATGAAAAACTGGTCTTCTACTATACAAACTGCTACAACAGATGCATCTAATCAATCTAAATCATGTTATAGAAAAAATGGTGCAAATTTAGAAGTGGTACCCGCCATCGGATACTGGGGAACATGGAATTGGAATGCTAGTTGTATTAGAGTCCCTTTAAGTGCTATGTGTAGTATAAAATCCGGAAGTGTTTATTGCTCAACTAAGGAATCTACCACCATTAATAATGATACTAGGAATCGAACTGTAGTGATTTTTAGTCCTGGTGGTACTCCTGTGTTAGCCTTTGCTTATAGAACAAATCATAATGATTGTTCCGCTGTATCTAGCAATGGATTAAAATTTACAAATACAGGTGGACGAAATTATTTTGCTACTTCTAATCATAGCTTCAATTCATCCAGTGTACATATCCCAACAAATACTACAGATAATGCAACTTGGAATTATTGGTGTGTGGTATATTAGTTTTAAAAAATAGTGGTTTGGATGAACTTTTATATAATACTTTCTAAAGGAGGAAATTATATAATGGCTAAGACTGCAAGTGGTTTAGTTGCTTTTGTGAAGACTAAACTTAGAACTAATTATGTGTATGGCATGAAGGGTGCAGTGCTGACAACTGCTAAGTTTAATCAGCTTCGAAAAATGTACCAAACTACAATTCCATCCAGAGATGTTAAAAAAGTTGGTACCGTTTGTTGTGACTGTTCGGGATTGATTTCTTGGTATACTGGAACCCTCAGATCCAGTTCCAATTTTAAATCTACTGCAAAAAGAGTAGAACCGATTTCAAAAATCAATCAGGCTGTTCCCGGATGCGCTGTTTGGAGAAATGGGCATATTGGTGTTTATATTGGAAACGGCGAGATCATTGAGGCTAGAGGTAGCAGATATGGTACAGTATTAACCAAAGTAAGAAATAGAGACTTTACTCATATTCTTTGGTTAAAAGATATCGACTACAGCTCTGCTGCAAACACTACAGCTCCCACCGGAGTTACTGTAAGAACTACAGCAAATCTTAATATGAGAAAAGAAGCAAACAAAAATTCCGCGGCAATTCTTGTAATTCCGGCTAACAAAGACGTTTCTTGGATCTCTGATGCTGGAAACGGTTGGAGTAAAGTTAAATACAACGGAAAGACCGGGTATTGTAACAATGGATACTTAACTGGGAAATCTGGTTTGAGTTCTTTCACACCATCCAATACAACTCAGACCACCAGCGCTTTGAATATGAGATCTGAACCAAATGCTGCTTCAAAAGTAGTCGTTACTATTCCGAATAGAGCATCTGTTACTGTTGTTGAGGATACAGGCTGGGGCTGGAGTAAAGTTTCTTATGATGGAAAGACTGGATATTGCAGTAATGCCTATCTCACAGCAAATCTTTCTAACAAGAAAACAATGAGAAATAATGGTACCTCTAGAGTAAATATTAGAAGTACTTGTTCTTATTCTGGATCTTCAAATATCGTTGGAAAGCTTCCAGCAAAAGGAAGATTTGTTGTAAGCGGATACCATATGGAAGGATCTAAAAGATGGTTAAGAACAACTGTAAATAATGTTACAGGTTGGATCCTTTATGATTCGGACTACATTAAGTAATGAAACTAATAAGGAGGTACAGCTTTAAAGCTGTACCTCTATTGTTCGATTTTTCTAAATATATGCTCTAATCTATCATCAATAATAAATATGATTCTTTTGAGCAAGCCAAGAGTACAATCATTAACAGTGCTCTTGGCAAAGCTTTAAGTATAACTTCAGACGCCACTATATCAGCTGTAGCTACAGCTATTAAAGGCGTAGCTAATAAAGGTACATTAAACTGGAGTGGTAATAATACTACAGCTTCTGTGTCGGCAGGATATTATATAGGAGGTACATTAGATAGTAGGCCATCTTATAATAGTGGGCGTTCTCAAGGACAATCCGATGTTACTGGTAGTCCTAATAGCTATGGATTATATACTAAATCTCAATATGATGCTAACTGGAATAGTGGTAGAAGTCAAGGACAATCTGATGTAAAGAATAGTCCTAATTCATATGGATTATATACTAAGTCTCAATATGATAGCAATTGGAGCAATGGATATAATAGTGGAAGAACTTCTGTATCGTATGCAACTATTATTGGAACTTCCGGTGGAAGTCAAACTGTGGATACTAATTCTGTTACGGTTCCTTCGGGAAAATCTGTTGCTTATGTTGTTGCCGGTATTACAAATCCAAGAGAAGCTGAAACTTACGTGGTAGCAAATGGTTCTGCTCAAGGTAAAACAGAATATTTTACAAGAACCGACGTGACTTGTTTGTATAGTAAATTAGACTTATGGGCTGGATGCTCTGTATATGTACATTCTAGAAGACAGAATACGTCTAAAGCGACATGTTGCGCAGGAATTGTATTATTCAGTTAAAAATGGTATTGGTTTGGCCATCAAAGCTGTTTAAATATATCTTCTAATATCTCTACAATAATAAATATGATTCTTTTAATGAAGCCAAGAGTACAATCATTACTAGTGCTCTTGGCAAAGCGTTAGGAATAGCATCTGATGCTGCTATTGCTACAGTAGCAGATAAGATTAAAGGTGTAGCTAATAGAGGCAATCTTAATTGGTCTGGTAGTAATACCACTCACTCTGTATCTGCTGGTTACTATAGTGGTGGTACTCTAGACAGTAGACCAAGTTATAATAATGGATATAATGCTGGTAATTCAGCAGGGTATAGTTCTGGCCGTACACAGGGACAGAATGATGTAAAGAATAGTCCTAATAGCTATGGATTATATACTAAGTCTCAATATGATTCTAACTGGAGTGGTGGATATAATTCTGGATATAGTGCGGGAGTATCAGCAAAAACATCAAATATTAGCAGTGGCCATTGTACTACTGGTAATACTGTAAATTTAGGATGGCAGCCAAATATAGTCTTAATTAAGAGAGATGGTGACAGATTACCTGCAGGACTATATTCATCTATAGGAGTTAATATAAATTATATGGAAGGTCCCTCTCAATCTCATACTGATAATGCATTTTGGACCAACGGCAGTGGCTTTGGATTTAATGGCTTACCGTCGTATAGTAATAATAAATGGTGTTATTATGTAGCAGCTAGAATAGTATAAAGAATCCTATACTATTACCTCTAATAATAAATATAATTCTTTTGAGCAAGCCAAGAGTACAATCATTAATAGTGCTCTTGGCAAAGCGCTTGGTATGACTTCTGAAACTACTCTAGATACTGTAGCAGATAAGATTAAAGGCGTAGTTAATAGAGGCAATCTTAATTGGTCTGGTAGTAATACTACATATAGTGTACCTTCCGGTTACTATACTGGTGGTACTCTAGATAGTAGAACCTCGTATAGTTCAGGTAGAACACAAGGACAGAATGATGTAAAGAATAGTCCTAATTCTTATAGTCTTTATACCAAATCACAGTATGATAGTAATTACAATAATGGGTATAAAGCCGGTATAAAATCTACTTCAGGTACAGCTTCAGCATGGAGTATATTAACTGGAAAAACAGCTTGGGTTAATGGAAGTAAAATTACAGGAACTATGAAGGATTATTCATCAGCAAAGCAAACAGCGACCACCTCTACATCTGATCAAACTAAATCATGTTATTGGGCTAGGAATGGATATATAGATGTAATTCCAGCAATCGGATACTGGGGAACATGGAACTGGGATAAAAGTTATATCAGAGTTCCAGCATCATCAGCATTACAACATACATATCTAAAATTGAAATCCTCTAACTCACGATATGGGTTCAAATACTATACTTCTAGTGGAAGTGAGGCTACTGATTATTGGTATTATGTCGAATATAAATGGAGCTTTACCCACCGAATAGTATCAGCGTTCATATACATTGATGGAGTTAGTGGTGGTGATGAATACTATATGCTTTCTGCAGATGGACGTTGTTGCCAGCTTGCGGATCGACATTGGGTTGCTTTAAACTTAACACATCCGGACTGGAGCGCTGGATATTTTCCTTTTCCTGTTAGTCAGCCTGATACAACATATACACTTAGCTTATGGTATGTCTGATCTACTCCTAAATACATGCTCTAATCTATCATTAATAATAAATATAATTCTTTTAATGAAGCCAAGAGTACAATCATTAACAGTGCTCTTGGCAAAGCATTAAGTATAGCATCTGATGCTACTATAGCAGCTGTAGCCGCAGCTATTAGTACTGTTGTTAATAGAGGATCATGGACTGGATCTATAACATCATCTGGTGGTTCATGCACTATTCCCGCTGGACTTCATAATGGATCTGGTAAAGTTACAGGCCCTACATTGGCTTCATTGATAGGATCTGATGTAAACCTTTCTTCTGCTGGAAATTTACTTTCAGGATCTACAGCATACGGAAAGAACGGAACTAAGTATACAGGATCTATGGTGAATAGAGGAGCATGGAAAGGATCCATTTCTTCGTCAGGAGGATCATGTACTATTCCTACTGGTTATCATAGTGGATCAGGTAAAGTTACAGGTCCTACATTATCGGGTTTAATTGGTTCTAGTGTAAACCTTACGTCTGGTGGAAATATGCTATCAGGTACCACAGCATACGGAAAAAATGGTACAAAATATTCAGGAAGTATTGCTACTCGTAATGGTATTCAAACTGCTACAACAGATGCTGGTAATCAATCTAAATCTTGTTATAGATTAAATGGATCCAATATCGAAGTTGTTCCGGCTATCGGGTATTGGAATGTGTGGGATTGGGATAAAAGTTGCATAAGAATACCGATTGGTAATGTAGCAAGAATGGCTTCTGGTGATTGGACTGTAACCGGTGGTTGGTGTGGGTTTAGACCAGATATTGTATTTTTCCGAGGAAATGTAAATGGGACACAATTTCCAATTGGAATATATTGCAACGTAAATGGAATGTATATTAACGTTGTTGAAGGCCAGTCCAATTCACATTACAGCAATGTAATTACCGTTAATGATACAGGATGGGATTATAATAGATCTATGGATTATATCTCTGGAAGAGCTATCAAATACGTATGCTTAAAAATTACACCGTAAAATATTGGGGTACAGCTATGTAGCTGTACTCCATTCTTTTTGTAATAGTAATTATTTTTTGTAAAGATATATGCAATTTTATCATCAATAATAATTTATCTTATTTTCATCCCATTTCCCCTATCGAAAGTTACATTTGAATTCCGTTAGGAATTTGATAGACTTTTCTAAATAAAAATGATTAGTAATACGATTTTTGAAAAGAGGGAATTGAATATGAGTAAGATTTTTAAGCCTAGACGTATATTGAAAAGTAAAGCCGCATCGTTAAATCCTGTACTTGCTGCTGGAGAAATGATTATCGAGGTTCCAGACACAGGAGTCGGAACAGGTTGTTGTATTATGAAAATCGGAGATGGAAAAACGGCTTATGTAGATCTTCCGATTTCTATGGGTGGATCTGCTGATAATATCGTTTATTCTGGAAGTGTCGATGGTGTTTCTGTAAACAATGTGAGGTCCGCTCTCGATAATCTTATTAGCAAATATAATTCTTTTAATGATGCCAAGAGTGTTATAGTGAGCAGTGCTCTTGGTAAAGCGTTATCGCTCACAAACACTAGCACTTGGAGTAATGTGATAGATAGTATTAAATCCATAACAACAAAAGTATCTGAATCTACAGCTATTACAACTTCCGGTAAATTTGGTTTTGATACTAAATATGGTCCTTGGGTTTATATTCCTGTCAATGCTTATTACAAGACAGGGCATTGGTTAAATATACCATGGTCCACGTTTAAGGGATTATGTGGAACAGCAGCAGCTGGACACATATTGTCTGGTTATACTGCTACTTCTCAAAATGGAATTAAAATATCCGGATCTATGGTTAATAGAGGCAATCTTAATTGGTCTGGTAGTAATACCACTCACTCTGTATCTGCTGGTTACTATAGTGGTGGTACTCTAGACAGTAGACCAAGTTATAATAATGGATATAATGCTGGTAGAAATCAAGGAAAGAAAGATACAGGAACTTATGGTCTACATCATTTTCTTAGATTATATTCAAATCCATCACCAAATACGTACTTAATGAATCCTTCAGCAACATCCAGCGGTTCCACTCATTGGCAAAATCCGGGATATGCATACAATTCAGACATTTTTAATTATTCGAATGGTGTGTATACAGCAAAAGTTGCATGTAGACTTGGTATAGATGCTGAATTTCATACACGGTATGGAAGATCTAGGCATTATATCCTGTATTCAATTAATAATGGAACTAAGTATGATATAATTAATAAAGCTGGATCTGACGATGATTATAGTGATTATCAAGCTCATGGATATGTAATACTTTCTCTATCAGCTGGACAGAATATTAGATTCTTCTTTGGTGATGCTGAATCTAACAACACTGATACCGATTTCATTGTGCTTGCTCGAATAGTTTAATATATTCCAACATTTTCCAGCACATTTCAGTAGAAATAATGGAAGGTGGAGAAATGCTATGAAGAAAGGATACAAATCAAACTGTGTAATATCTAAGGTTACATCTAAAGAAAAGAAGGATCTCGGATTCAATTTTCATATTGGGTATTACTTCGTGACTCCGAAAAATAAATTTCGGAATTATCATTTTGAATTCTATGTATCATCGTTTTTGAGAACAGATGATATGGTTTCTTTCGACATAATTTCGTTAAAAGACGGAATTCAATTACATCAGAAACATATAAAATTTTCCCATTTAACGGATAGAACGGATATAAAGATTATGAGATATCTAATAAAGGAGTTCTTAGATATCAAGTTTGGATGTACCTCTCCATAAGTTACTCATCAAATCTATTTAGAAATACCGAAATATGCATCAATTTTGGCCCATCGGATTCATTTCCGATGGGCCTTTCTTCGTCTATTATCTCCTATTTTACTAGTACAAAAATATATATTTTGTTAAGCAAAAATTTCTCTATATTTAAATTATGCTTACTAATAC
>ERZ1035027.1514-NODE-1514-length-10622-cov-3.158607_pt1 | contig 10622 bp, 9 predicted proteins | sample MGYA00520604_ERZ1035027 | MGnify/ENA primary metagenome ERZ1035027 (study PRJEB33766, sample SAMN09781743) | gut metagenome | biome: gut microbiome | host: Homo sapiens | place: Madagascar | study: EMG produced TPA metagenomics assembly of the PRJNA485056 data...
ATGCCGCACTGACCCGCTACAATGTCAGATTACTGCCGTAAAGAAGTTTGAGGAAGCAAGACAATGAGCACCACTATCGAAAAAATCCAACGCCAGATTGCTGAAAACCCGATCCTGCTGTACATGAAAGGTTCACCGAAACTGCCGAGCTGCGGTTTCTCTGCCCAGGCAGTCCAGGCGCTTGCCGCATGTGGCGAACGTTTTGCCTATGTTGATATTCTGCAGAATCCGGACATTCGTGCGGAACTGCCGAAATATGCTAACTGGCCGACCTTCCCGCAACTGTGGGTTGACGGCGAGCTGGTCGGCGGTTGTGATATCGTGATCGAAATGTATCAGCGTGGCGAACTGCAGCAGCTGATCAAAGAAACTGCCGCTAAATACAAGTCTGAAGAGCCGGACGCGGAATAATCCGTCCTGCAATACTGACGGATGCGAACGGGCATCCGTCAGTCCTTTCTCTATCCCCAATCCAGCCCTTGTGGCGAACTTGAAAATCCCGCCTCACGCAGCAGCGTAAACATCGGCGTTTGCCGGACCGGTAGATCATTCACTTCTGTTAGCGTAAAGCGCAGCCGTGGTTCGCGACGCAGTGCGGTAGTCAGCGCGTGGAAAACCTCTGGGGCGAGTAATTCCTCTTTTTCCTGCCAGACCAGCATTTTTTTGCCACCTTGCGCCAGATAGAGTAACAATTTGCCGCCAGAAACGACCACCAGCGCACCCGCCCGACGCGTTGGAACCAGCGTTGCCGGATGTGCAGGCCAGGGCAGAAGATTTCCCCACACATTAGCCGGATCGTTGGCAGAGAGCGCCACTGGTGTATAGTGGCGCGTTTGCGTGGCTTGTGTCGCCAGATCGCGCAATCGGTCAATAGTCAGACGTTCAGCGAATTGCGCGCCACCCAGACCTTCTACAAAACGACCTCGCATAATTCGCCCGGAGTCTTCCATACTTCGACAAAGCGTTTGCATCGATGGAAACCCGCCAGGGATATTTTCGGCTATCACCGCCTGACGACTGATGATGCCGTAGCGGTCGAGCATATTTTCCGCCAGCGCCAGCATCCTTTCGGTATCGTTTAGTGGCTCCACCTGCAATAACGACCAGCGTCCGGCCAGCTTTGGTGTGTTGTAAGATACCCGCGGCGAGACGGGTTGCGCATAGACAGGACGTCCACGACGAGCCCGGTGACTGCGGCGAGTTGAGGTGCGTGCGTTGGAACTGCTGCGGGTGAGGGCGCGTAACGGTGCCCAAATGTCGCTGGTGATGACGCCTTGCCAGACCAGCGCCCATAACGCCTCTTGCAGGGCAGAGAGATCAACCGATTCGCCGATTTTGTCGCGTATCCGTTGGCTGATTTGTTGTGCAAACCAGGCTCCTCCGTCAGCCAGAACAGCGACTATCGCTTGTTGCAGCGCCGAACGATTCGCCTGATCCGCTTCGGCGGGAGTGAACGATTCTGCAGCATATTCCTGTAGATGCAGTGCCACCAGGCCGTCATCTTCACCCAGTTTTTTTTGCCCCGACCAGATAACCGCACCGGTTGCCAGTAATTCATCGAGCATTTCTGACGAATAGTCGCGTACGCGGGCAGGCAGGATCTGGCTTTCCCAGAGTGAGGCGGGTAAACCGACTCCGGCAAGCTGTTCGATCACCCGCATCACGCCATCTACGCCCTCATAAACGCCTGGCGATGTTGAGGCAAAGAGCGCCGGGCTACCATCGGTGGCGGGTAATACGCCCTGACGTTCCAGCAGCAATCGCGCATAGGTCGTGGCTGCAACGGGACGCGTCGCTTCTCTGGCGGCTTGCAGCGAGCGCAAACGCAGACGACGAAATACTTCATCGCTCACCCAGATGTCTTGTTGCAGATTCATCACCAGACCCTGTTCACGCAGTTGCTGAAGCTGCTCTTCGACAATGGCAATACCGAGACTAAACTCATGAGCCAGTTGTTCAGCCGTGACCAGAGCATGAGCCCGGAGATAGCGCAGAAAGAGGTCGCGAAGCGGGTAACTGACTCTATGTAAATAAATCTCTGGCAATGACTCTGGTAGTCGTACGCCGAGGGCATCACGCAGCCTGGCGGCATCATCCATACAGGCAAGACGCTCCTGTCCGCTAATCATCGCTGGGAAGATTCGTTTTACTGCAAGAAGATTTTCCAGATACGACGCAACCTCTTCACTGCTGCCTGTATGCCGTTGCGCCAGGTCTTCAACGGTCATTGGCCCCAGTTCGCGCAGCAGGTCGAACAATCCTTCTTCACCTTTCGCTCTTCTGCCAGGAGCCAGTCGTTGCAACTCTTCTTCCACCTGGCGAATGACCTGCGGGTCGAGTAATTCCCCCGGATCGACCTGTCCGAGTAGATTGCGCAGTAACTCGCTGTCCAGCGACAGTACGGATGCCCGGCGCTCTGCCAGCGGGGCGTCGCTCTGGTACATAAATTCCGCGACATAGCCGAACAATAAACTTGTGGCGAAAGGCGAGGGCGTAGTGGTCGTTACATCGGATATTTGAATTTCGCCACCGTTCAGGCGACGCATCAAACGTTCCAGTGCGGGAAGATCATAAACATCTTGCAGACATTCGCGTAGGGTTTCGAGAATGACCGGAAAATCCGGATATCCCTGAGCGATTTCCAGCAACTGACTGGCGCGCAGCCGTTGTTGCCAAAGCGGGGTGCGATGGCCCGGAGTGCGCCCCGGCATTAATAATGCCCGCGCGGCGCATTCGCGAAAACGGGCGGCGAAAAGTGCCGAGCTGCCTACCGCCTCGCGGACAATTTGCAGCAACTTTTCTGGTTCAAACAAAAAAATCGCGGCATCGGGCAATTTACCATCAGTGTCAGGAATGCGCGCAACAATGCCGTCATCACTGGCGACAACCGACGCGTCAGCGCCCCATAGCGCATGTATTCGCCCGGCAATCGCCACCGCCCAGGGTTCATGCACCCGTCTTCCATAGGGAGAGTGCAAAATAATACGCCAGTCACCAATTTCATCACGGCACCGTTCGAGGACCAGATGGCGACTCCCCGGAACGATGCCCGTCGCGTTGCGCTGCTCCTCAATCAACCCCTGAATATTGGCGATCGTATTTTCTTCTGCCAGCCACGGGGGAATAGTCCCGGAAAAGAACGCGCCATCCGCCAGCAAATGAAGAAAATCGCCGATCATCTCGCCTAATTCAGCCGGACGTCCGTTACCTTCACCACGCCAGAAGGGGAGCCGGGCAGAACGACCCGGAGCAGGAGTCACAATCACCTGATCGCGGGTGATTTGCTGGATCCGCCATGAGGTTGCGCCAAGAGTGATAATATCGTTCACCCGTGACTCATATACCATCTCCTCATCCAGTTCACCCACCCGCCGCGAACCGGCCTTTTCTTCACCTTCGGGTAATAACACGCTATACATGCCACGATCCGGAATGGTGCCGCCGCTGGTAACCGCCAACAATTGAGCGCCAGGTCGGGCGGTCAATATCCCGGTCTCCCTGTTCCAGACCAGTTTGGGGCGAAAAGCAGAAAAATCGCCAGAGGGATAGCGCCCGGAAAGCATATCCAGCGTGGCGTCAAAAACACGTCTTGGCAGATCTTTCCACGGTGCGGCACGGCGTACGCGGGAGTACCATTCGTCTACCTGTAATGCATCCATCGCCGCGGCGGCAACGGTTTGCTGCGCAAGGACGTCGAGAGGATTATGCGGTGGTGTCAGGTTTTCCAGCCTGCCTGCGAACATACACTCTACAATGACTGCGGAATCGACTAAATCACGCCGGGTACGGGGGAAAAACAGCCCTTTAGATACACCGCCAACCTGATGTCCGGCGCGACCAATGCGTTGTAACCCACTGGCAACAGAAAGCGGCGTTGCCACCTGAATCACCAGATCCACCGCGCCCATATCAATCCCCAGTTCAAGACTGGAGGTTGCGACCACGCAGCGTAATTCACCCGATTTCAGCGCCTGTTCGGTGATTGCTCGTTGTTCTTTAGAGACGGAGCCGTGGTGTGAGCGGGCAATAAAAACGTCGCTACTTTGTACACGGTTAGAGGTTGCGCCGGAGGTCGACTCGAAATGGGCCGCATCAACGGCGATAGACGGGGAACGCTGTAAGCGTGCGGCGTAAAGCTCATTTAATCGTGCCGTCAGTTTTTCCGCCAGCCCCCGCGAATTAGTAAAGACAATGGTCGAGCGATGGCGCAACACTTCATCAAGGATACCCGTTTCAATATATGGCCAGATGGAGCCTTCCCGGCCGGCATGGCTGTCTTCGCCGGTGCCGCTGGCGACCGATGAGACATCATCCATATTGGCGACCGGTACGACAATTCGTATCTGCGGATGGCGCATTGCGGGCGGGTTGACTACCGTAACCGGGCGATCGCCACCAAGAAATGCTGCCACATCGCTGGCTGAGCGCACAGTGGCAGAAAGGCCAATTCGCTGTGCTGAGGTGTGGAGCAGCGCATCGAGCCGCTCCAGACTTAACGCCAGATGCGCACCACGTTTACTGCCCGCTACCGCGTGGACTTCATCAATAATTACCGTTTCGACGCCGCGTAGCGTTTCGCGCGCGCGGGAGGTCAGCATCAGATAGAGTGATTCGGGTGTGGTGATCAGAATATCCGGCGGATTACGGGTGAGTTTGCTGCGTTCCTGTGCAGGCGTATCGCCAGTACGGATCCCTACGCGAAGATTGACTTCCGTTTCGCCGCGCCGCCGCCGTTCATCGGCAATACCCTTCAACGGGATCTGCAAGTTGCGCTGAACGTCGGTGCCCAGGGCTTTTATCGGTGAAATATAGAGGATGCGTGAGGTTTTACGCTTATGCGCCTCGCGGGTATCTTCGCCGCCTTCGCGGAAGAGCCGATCGAGGGCGTAGAGAAATGCTGCCAGCGTTTTCCCGGAGCCGGTCGGTGCAATCACCAGCGCATGTTCGCTTCGCGCCGCCACATGCCAGGTTTGCGGCTGGACAGCGGTCGGCTGTTTAAAGGCGCGAAGAAACCAGTCGCGGGTCGCCGGTGAAAACACGTCCGGCAGGAGCGATGAAGGGTCTGGATTATCTGCCATTAACGCTATTCCCCGTGAATATCATGCAGGATGCGTGGAATAGCCTCACTATAGATGCCTGAATCATTGCATGTCATCAGGCATCGACTCGATTACACCTCTTCGGCGGCAGATAGCGGCCAGCCTCCCAGACGTTTCCAGCGGTTGACGATTTCACAAAACAGCACAGCAGTGCGTTCGGTGTCGTACAGCGCGGAGTGCGCCTGGGTGCTGTCGAAGTCCATGCCAGCGGTCTGGCAAGCCTTTGACAATACGGTTTGTCCGAGTGCCAGCCCGGCCAGTGCAGCAGTGTCAAAAGTGGCGAAAGGGTGGAACGGGTTACGTTTCAGTGAGGAGCGTTCTGCGGCGGCCATCATAAAGCTGTGATCAAAATTGGCATTGTGCGCCACCATAATGGCGCGGTTACAGCCGCTCGCTTTAATACCTTTACGTACAACTTTAAAAATTTCGTGCAGCGCCTCGTATTCGCTGACCGCGCCGCGATCGGGATCGTTCGGGTCAATGCCGTTGAAGGCGAGGGCTTCTGGTTGCAAATTTGCGCCGACAAATGGTTCGACGTGGAAATGTAATGTGGTGTCCGGCATCAGCCAGCCTTGTTCATCCATTTTCAGGGTGATGGCGGCAATCTCAAGCAGCGCATCGGTTTTGGCGTTAAATCCGGCTGTTTCAACATCGATCACAACAGGATAAAAACCACGAAAACGGTCGCACAGACCGGTAAGTTGAGCGTTATCGGACATCTGATTCTCTTAATACGGATAAATTGCAGCGCGCATTATGACAAATATTACTTGTCGATGCAGTAAAGATGCGGGCGCGATGAGTTCACGCCCGGCAGGAGATTAGTTGCCCAGACCGCGACCGGCGTCTTTCTCTTCGATTAACTCAATTTTGTAACCGTCCGGATCTTCCACAAACGCGATAACCGTAGTACCGCCTTTTACCGGACCCGCTTCACGGGTCACGTTACCCCCGTTTTGACGGATTTTTTCGCACGCTTCAGCGGCGTTATCTACGCTAAGCGCGATGTGACCATAAGCAGTGCCGAGTTCGTATTTATCCACGCCCCAGTTGTAGGTCAGTTCAATCACCGCTTCTTCGGTTTCCGGGCCGTAGCCAACAAACGCCAGTGAGTATTTGTATTCCGGGTTTTCGCTGGTACGCAGCAGTTTCATGCCCAGCACTTTGGTATAAAAATCGATGGAGCGTTGCAAATCGCCAACGCGCAGCATGGTATGAAGAAGACGCATCTTTTTATCCTCAAAATGGCTAACAGATTCAAAATGTTGTTTTAGTATAGCGGCGGCTTTACGCCGCTCGCAATGTTGGATTACAACGTCGGGTAATCGGTATAGCCTTCCGCGCCGCCACCGTAGAAACTTTCGGCACGCTGTGGGTTAAGCTCAGCTTTGCGCTGCAAGCGGGCGACCAGATCCGGGTTCGCAATCCAGTCACGACCAAATGCCACCGCATCAATTAACCCTTTGCCGATCAGCGTTTCAGCTTTTTCTACTGTGTATGCACCTGCGCCGATAATCGGACCGTGGAAACGGGCGCGTACTTTTTCGCGGAACGCATCAGTATACGGTTCACCCCCCGCCCAATCTGGTTCTGACATATGCAGATAAGCAATGCCGCGTTTACCCAGTTGTTCAATCAGATACAGTGCATCGGCTTCTTCATTCGGGCCGTTATCTGTGTTCTGGAAAGTACCGATTGGTGAAACGCGAATGCCAATGCGATCGGCACCCCATTCTTCAATCCCGGCATCGACCACTTCCAGTACCAAACGTGCGCGATTTTCCACGCTGCCGCCGTACTGATCGGTACGATGGTTTGAAGAAGGAGAAAGGAACTGATGCAGCAAATAACCGTGAGCAGAGTGGAGCTCTACCAGATCAAAACCGGCTTCACGCGCGTTAGCAATGGCCTGACGGAAATCATTGACGATACCTGGAATCTCTTCCAGTTCAAGCGCACGCGGCATGGATGTTTCAACACGGATCGCCTGACCATTTTCATCGCGCAGAGAAGTACGTGTTCCCGCGCTAAGTGCTGAAGGCGCTACCGGTGCCTGACCGCCAGGTTGCAGGCTGGCGTGAGAAATGCGTCCGGTGTGCCACAGCTGCACGGCCATATGACCATTTTCAGCATGAACGCCAGCGGTGATTTTTTTCCATGCGGCAATTTGCTCCGGACTATGGATGCCAGGCGCACCTGCATATCCTTTTGCCTGGGCAGAAATTTGCGTGGCTTCACTAATAATCAAACCGGCACTGGCACGTTGGCGATAGTATTCCGCCATCAACGGGGTAGGAATGTCACCCGGTTCAATACTGCGCAGACGCGTCAGCGGTGCCATAAAAATACGGTTTGCCGCCGTGATCGCGCCCACTTTCAGTGGGGAATACAGTTTTTCAGATGACATAAAGGCTCCCGGTCGTCTGGTGATAAAAAATGCCTGCTAAACGGCAGGCGTCGCAATAATGTTTTTTACATGGGCCAGCGCGTTTTCCAGTGGCTCGAAACTGCGCGAAATTTTGGCCTGCAGATTCGCGCCAAGCCACAGTGCGTAAAGCACTTGTGCCTGTTGCAGCGGTTCGCCACAAAAGGTTAAACAATGGTTCTCACGGCCATTTTCCAGCGCCTGAGAGAGCAGGGCGATCACGCCGCGAGCACCTTTATCCATCGCGCTGCGCATATCTTCTGACAGATCGCACACTTCGGCAGAGAGTTTTACTGTCAGGCAACCACTGATGGTTCCATGTTGGCAAAACTGGTTCAGTGTTTGCTGGTAATAAGCCAGTATGCGGTCGCGGTAGTTACCTTCGCCGGATTGCAGCAACTCAGTCAGTCGCTGGTGATATGCGGCGTAATGACGCTCAAGCATGGCAACGCCAAACGCTTCTTTAGAGCGAAAGTAGTGATAGAAGGACCCTTTCGGCACTTCAGCGGTTTTTAGTAATTCGCTTAGCCCCATCCCGGTGAATCCACGTTGCAGGCAAAGTTGCTCGCCCGTCGCCAGGAGATGTTCGCGAGTATCATGTTCGGTGTGTTTGTTCATGCGTTGGAGTGTAGTAGACCAGTCGGTCTAGTGCAAGCAAAGTTGCTACTTTGGACATTAACAGCTTCAATAATGGTAATAATCTTATCTGAGGAGGGCGAAGTGGCGGAGCAATTAGAGTTCTTTCCCGTCCAGAGCCCGTGCCGGGGAATTTGCCAGTCTGACGAACGCGGGTTTTGTCGCGGCTGTTTTCGTAGTCGGGATGAGCGTTTTAACTGGAATAAAATGAGCGATGGCGAAAAACAAGAGGTGCTGCGCCTTTGTCGGCAGCGATTAATGCGCAAATTACGCGCAAATAAGCCAGCGTCATCAGACGAACCGGAGCAACCATCACTCTTTTGAACCTAATCTTGCGTATACTCCTCTCATATCTGATAAGAGGAAGCGATTATGGTTCAGCGTATTACTATTGCGCCGCAAGGCCCGGAGTTTTCCCGTTTTGTGATGGGCTACTGGCGATTGATGGACTGGAATATGTCCGCCCGCCAGCTGGTCAGTTTTATTGAAGAGCATCTGGATCTCGGCGTGACCACCGTGGACCATGCTGATATTTATGGTGGCTATCAGTGCGAAGCGGCGTTTGGCGAGGCACTGAAACTGGCACCTCACCTGCGTGAACGGATGGAAATCGTCAGTAAATGCGGTATCGCGACGACCGCGCGTGAAGAAAACGTCATTGGTCATTACATCACTGACCGCGATCACATCATTAAGAGCGCCGAACAGTCGCTAATTAATCTCGCGACCGATCATCTGGATTTGCTGTTAATCCACCGACCAGACCCGTTAATGGATGCCGATGAAGTGGCGGACGCGTTCAAACATCTGCATCAGAGCGGCAAAGTGCGTCATTTTGGCGTATCGAACTTTACGCCTGCGCAATTTGCCCTGTTGCAATCACGTCTGCCGTTTACCCTTGCCACTAATCAGGTGGAAATATCCCCGGTGCATCAGCCGTTACTGCTGGATGGCACGCTCGACCAACTACAACAACTGCGTGTTCGTCCGATGGCGTGGTCCTGCCTTGGTGGTGGTCGTCTGTTTAATGATGATTATTTCCAGCCGCTGCGTGATGAACTGGCTGTGGTGGCGGAGGAGTTAAACGCGGGCTCGATTGAACAGGTGGTTTACGCCTGGGTATTACGTTTACCATCGCAGCCGCTGCCAATTATCGGTTCAGGTAAAATTGAGCGCGTACGGGCAGCTGTCGAAGCAGAAACACTGAAAATGACCCGTCAACAATGGTTTCGTATCCGTAAAGCGGCACTGGGGTACGACGTACCGTAAGCACTTTTAGGAATAGCCGCCGTTCAAAAATGTGTCACTGGTTTACACTTATTCAGGAATGCACAATGAACGGAGGTCCTATGAAACGTTTTAGTCTGGCTATTCTGGCGCTGGTTGTTGCAACCGGCGCACAAGCTGCCAGTGAAAAAGTCGAGATGAACCTCGTCACGTCGCAAGGGGTAGGGCAGTCAATTGGTAGCGTCACCATTACTGAAACCGATAAAGGTCTGAAGTTTTCGCCCGCTCTGAAAGCATTACCCCCCGGTGAACATGGCTTCCATATTCATGCCAAAGGAAGCTGCCAGCCAGCCACCAAAGATGGCAAAGCCAGCGCCGCGGAATCCGCAGGCGGGCATCTTGATCCACAAAATACCGGTAAACATGAAGGGCCAGAAGGTGCCGGGCATTTAGGCGATCTGCCTGCACTGGTCGTCAATAATGACGGCAAAGCTACCGATGCCGTCATCGCGCCTCGTCTGAAATCACTGGATGAAATCAAAGACAAAGCGCTGATGGTCCACGTTGGCGGCGATAATATGTCCGATCAACCTAAACCGCTGGGCGGTGGCGGTGAACGCTATGCCTGTGGTGTAATTAAGTAATTAAGAGGCCAGCGTACCTTGCGGTGGTGCTTGCTCAAGTTGCGAAAGCGAGCAGTACAGCCGCCAGACAATTGCCGCCAGCTCACGGGCGGCAGGTTGATGATGACGGGCAAGGCTGTCGCAAATCCGCTGTAATTCTTCAAGTGTGGCCGCCAGTGATTTTTGCTGAACGCCACGCTCACTCATCACTCCCCGCAACAGTGAAATACAGTTATCCCGTACTCGCGATAACGGATCGGAACGCGATTCCCAGTCGCGCAATTGCCAGACAACATGAGAACAGTTCAGCAGCACTACACCCCAGCGTAATAACCAACGGCGAGCCAGCGCATCCTGGCTGTTACTCAACTGACTGACGTGATGATAAGTGAGCGATTCAAATTCGCTTTCACTCAGTGTTGGATGGCGGCTTAGCTGATCGACAAAATCCCGGCGCAGCGCGCGAATATGGCGGCGGCTTTTACGAGCATCCGATCCTGGACGCAGAATGGCGAACGCTAGCCAAGCCAGCGCAACGCCAACGATTTTTGCCAGATTATCGTTAAGAAAATCAGCAAAATCATACACCGGGGGATTAGTGACAGCGATAAA
>ERZ1035027.1515-NODE-1515-length-10618-cov-4.245764_pt1 | contig 10618 bp, 9 predicted proteins | sample MGYA00520604_ERZ1035027 | MGnify/ENA primary metagenome ERZ1035027 (study PRJEB33766, sample SAMN09781743) | gut metagenome | biome: gut microbiome | host: Homo sapiens | place: Madagascar | study: EMG produced TPA metagenomics assembly of the PRJNA485056 data...
TTATATCTTTTCCCAAAAACATGGTGTTCTTGAAAAGTTAGAAAAGGCGTTTTTGAATACACAATCGGGTGCTAAAGTCGGTTCTTCGCCCAAGACAGTAGAGTTTCTTTCTTTACCGAGCACGAACTATGACATGAAATCCTTTGCTTGGAAAGAGCGGCCTTTTTCAATTCGGATAGAAAATAGATGCTACTTGTTTACCAATAGAGGAATTCTTGTTTTTGATAAAGCCGGGATTTATGAGTGTGTTTTGCCACCAATCAGCCTAAAATGTGATATAACGCAGGATAAATATCGGATAAATTCAACTTTGAAAATAAAAATTGCAATGGACGAGTTCTTTGTGACAGTAAATAACCTAAGCGCAGCAGAAAAGTTAAAGGCAGCAATTATAGACTATCAGATGCTGCGAGTTGCATTTAACCCTTGCTTTTCTATCATTGAATTACTTGGAGCGTGTTCCAAAGCAAACACTTATATAGAAAAAATGAGAAACGCAGAGATAGTGAAAGGTAGACATACAGAACGCTTTTCTGTTAAGGACCTGGTTGACGAAAATTGGGATGATGACGACGAATCGTTAAAAGATTTTAATATAACCTAGATATTATAGTTGTACTGAAATAGTTGAAAGGGCATGTCATACCATGAGTGGACCTAAAAGTTCAAGATATACATTAACTGCTGCCCAGCGCCGCGCCCTGGCTGAACAGTTGGAAAGAGAGCGCCAACTACGGATTCAGGCAGAACGGGACCAGCGGCAAAGGGAAGAGAACTTTGACCTGTACAGTGATGTCAGCGCTCTGATAAAGCAAAACAATAGGCTGATTGATGAAGCCGAGCAGGTTCGGCGCGAAACAGAGATGAGAGTGGCATTGGCAAGTAGTGTGTTGAGCACTACAAAGCTGCTGAGCGAACGGGCACAGGCTATCTGTAATCAAATCAGAGATGCGCAAGGGAATGAGCTCTTAGAGCAGAAGCAAAGTCTCATCGAAATAAAGAGTACATTACGAACGCTATACTCTGAGCTGAACAATGATATCAGCGAAGTCCAAAGCCAACACAGAAAGCAGCTGGAAAGCGTAATCAATGATTCGGCAAACCTGTCTTTTGATGCACCGAGCATTGCAAAGGGCGAACCGCATAAATCCACAGAAAATCGCCAAAGCGAGGCCGAGGCCAGACAAAAGTGCATCAATGCACTGGCAGATGTGGAAGATTCTGCACTGTCTTCAAAGCTAAAAGACGAATACAACAGTATTTCAACCAAGTTGGCAGATATCCAGACCCGTGATTTCTTTGAAAATTACTACAGCCTGACGATTGTTCCATTCCTTAAAGAATGCAAAGAGTGGGATAAGCTTGTTGAGCGCATCGGAGAGAAGTTCAAAGCTGCAGAAAGCGAATATCGCGTGCTTTGCGAAGAACAGGATGAACAGGTTCAGCAGTTCGATTTCAGTGAGGAAGGCTTGGCAAACCTTGAAGCAGAGGTGAACCGCCTGAAAACGGCTAAGCTTGACGATGAAGAGCAAGCTTATATCAGCCGTACCATTGACGATGTTATGGTTGAGATGGGATATAAGCTGATTGGGAATAATGAAGTAACCAAAAAGAGCGGGAAACATTTTAAGAAAGAGCTTTATCTGTTCGATGAAGGGACAGCTGTGAATGTGACGACCTCCTCAACGGGACAAATTACCATGGAGCTCGGACTCTTGGATACACAGGACCGGATTCCTGATGTAGAGGAAACAGACACGCTGTGCCGTCAGATGCGTACATTCTGCGGTAGTTATGCCGACATTGAGAAAAAGCTTGCAGAGCGGGGCATAGTCTCCAAGCATCTGTCGCTCTTGCCTCCTGAAGCACAGTTCGCTCAGGTCATCAATGTCGAAGACTATAACATGAGCGATAACGAAACTTATGTGAAGGAAAAGAAAAAGGCAACGGCAAGCGAACAGAAAGCAATGCATTATTAAGCTGGGTGAAACATGGAAAAGTATAAGGTTTGTCCGCATTGCGGAACACATAATCCACCGATGATGCTTGAGTGCATCCAGTGCGCAGAGGATTTGACCGGCGTTAAAGTGGTTGATGATTCGATGGTTGAGAAGAAAGAGAAAATATCGCCGAAAAAGCAGCCAGAATATAAGATGGTTCGAATCTGCGATTGCGGGCAGAAGAACCCGGCTCAGGCACGGAAATGCTCTGCGTGCGGCGAAGATATTTCAGATATCATTCCAACGCCAGAGGATGCACCAGAACAGGAGCCGGAACAAGATGCGGAATATGTTTTGACATCTTTTGATGGGCGGTATGCGTTTCAGATTACGGAGCCGCATGTTACGGTTGGCCGCGAAAATGCAATGCAAGAGTATTTGGCAGCAAAGCCATTCGTCAGTCGTAAACACGCAGAGTTCTTTGTAGAAAACGGCAAACTCTTCATCCAACCGGCGACAGCGATGAACCACACATTTGTAAACAACGAGCGAATCTCCGACATGGAAAAAACAGAGCTTCATGATGGGGACGAAATAGCATTAGGCGGGATTATCAAAGATGGACAGCGCCAAAACAATGCAGCCTATTTCAAGGTGAGAATATCTAATGTACATTGCGAGAATCCTATACCCGGTTGAGGTGCTTGGTCCGGGAAAGCGAATCGGCATCTGGTTTGCCGGATGTCACCATCACTGCAGAGGATGCAGTAACCCGGAACTGTGGGAGCAGTCTGAAAAATATCGAGTTTCCGTGGATACTGTGATGGCCTTGATAAATTCTATCGCGCAGCAGCACCCTGTTGATGGATTTACATTGACTGGTGGCGACCCGATGGAACAGGCGGATGAACTGCCGCCCTTGCTGGAAAGGCTGTCAAAAATCAGCAATGACATTCTGATGTATACAGGCTTTTGTTGGAGTGAAATCTGTGACCGGAAAGATGTTTTGCAATATGTCAGCGTCTTGATTGACGGGCCATACCAAGAAGAAAACAATCACGGGCAAAAACTTATAGGTTCCAGCAACCAGACGATATATTATTTGAATCCCGATATAAAGGACAAATATGTGAGATTTTTGAACGATGGTGAGAGCCGAATTCAGAACTTTACATCCGTAGATGGGATAGTGTCTGTTGGGATTCATCGCGTTGGGTACGAGAAAGCGCTGGACGAAAGTATAAAGGCACGAGGATTGGAAAATGGCACAAATCAGTAACCTTCTTGAACTAATCCTGACTCTAAATAAGCAAATAAAAGCCTCAATCATATACTAAGTGCAGCTTATACGGTTAAACCTTTGTCCGAATACTTAGCAGACCACTTGAATCAAAACTCCTAAGAGGAATTACTCATGAAAGATTACATACCAAAGTGGCATCGTGAACTTGAAATTTTTGATTCCATCATGCCGGTCATTGTGCTGGAAGGAAATGTGCTGGACAAGTACCAGTACCCGGTGGATGGCAGCATCCAGAAAGGCAGCATCGTAAAGTTGACGGAATACCTGCATTACTTTTTTAAGGATGCGGGTTATTCCAGCATTGTCTTTTATGATGCAATCAGAGGATTTTACAATCAATGTGAGGATGGATACCTTGACCGCTTCGCAAGGAATACTGGTCTACGGATGGATAAAGGATTTGTAAAAGCAGATTTTAAGGGACATACCAGCCAAGCAGCAATAGCAATTCAGCAGACCATGAGCCAAAACCAGGAAGCCAGCGTTGTAATTCTTGATTTTGCATCTCGATATATCAGCAACCCTACACATATGGAGCAGTCGGAAATAGATGCCTACACGATTCTCCAGCAGGCTTCCCTCGATGCTAAGGACATCAGAACGGAAAATGGTATCCTTAAAAATCTGATGGTATTCCTTGTCAACAAAGCCAACGACCTACCGGCATGGTTCTTCCTGGATAATCCCAATGTCAAAATCATCAAGCTGAGCAATCCTTCCAAGGAAGAAAGAGAAGCCCTGATTAAAGGCATGAACTTCCAGACTTTCTTTGACGGCAAGGTATACGCTGCAGAGAGCGGATATTATGAAGAGCACCCGGACGAGCTGGAACGAATTCAGGACCGGTTTGTGGCTCTCACGGAAGGATTCAGCTTTACCGAGCTGAACGGGCTGCGGCGCTTATGCAAAAAGCAGTGCGAACATGTCAAAGATATGTGCTCCGTTATTGACCTTTACAAATTTGGTGTGAAAGAGAACCCGTGGGACGCCATCTCTTACGATGAGATGAAAACAGCTCACGAAGATTTCCAGAAACGGGTCAAGGGTCAGGAATATGCCATCACAAAGACGCTGGATGTCATCAAGCGTGCCATGACTGGTATGGCTGGCCTGCAGCATTCTTCGCACACAAAACCGAAAGGCATTTTGTTCTTTGCAGGGCCTACTGGCACAGGTAAAACGGAGATGGCAAAGACCCTTGCAGAGAAGCTGTTTGGCGATGAGAGTGCCTGTATTCGATTTGATATGTCGGAATACGGCCAGCCGCAGAGTGACCAGAAACTGCTCGGTGCGCCTCCGGGGTATGTCGGCTACGAAGCCGGTGGTCAGCTGACGAATGCAGTTCGAAACAACCCGTTTTCTATCCTCCTGTTTGATGAGATTGAGAAGGCACATCCGTCCGTGATGGACAAGTTCCTGCAGATTCTGGAAGATGGCCGGATGACGGATGGACAAGGCAACACCGTTTATTTCAGTGAGACCATCATAATCTTCACTTCGAACCTCGGCATCTATACGATGGACCAGTACGGCCAGCGTCATGCCAATGTGACTCCTGATATGCCCTATGATGAGGTGCAGCGTAAGGTACGGCAGGGAATAGAGGAGTATTTCAAGTTGCAGCTTGGACGGCCGGAGATTCTAAACCGTATTGGCGAGAATATTGTCGTCTTTGATTTTATTCGTGAACCAGTTGCCGAGCAGATTCTTGACTCGCAGATTTCGAAGATTACCAAGAATTTGTCACTTGAAAAGAACATCGAACTTGAAATCAGTCAGTCGGCACACGAAGCATTGAAACAGGCATCCATTGGCAACCTTGCGAACGGTGGCCGTGGTATCGGTAACATCGTAGAGAGCATGCTCATCAATCCTCTGTCGCGGTTTATGTTTGATAATAGTGTGTTCTCCAACAGTAAAATCACCATTACGGGTATCGACACAGCAGCAAGCCCATATTCTCTGAATTGTACGGTTGAACCTCGAAACAACTGATGTATTACATTCTGCTTACGAAGCAAAAGAGGCACTGAAATGGAAAAGCTCAAGGCGAGAAAGTTGAGACGACTTAAAGCTCAAAAAGATGGATGGGAAAAGGCATTTCAACTCATTTCTGAAAAATATAAGCCCAGCCAAAAAGTAGAAGACATTCAACGCCTCTTAAAGGATTGTGGCTGCGTTACAGCGAGCTTTACGGACAGGCCCATTGACGCTGCAACCGCAGATAAGCTTAGTGCTATCAGCAAAAAATGTTCGATTGAATGTAAAGTGCAAGGAAAAACAACAAGGCGATACTATGCTCTGGCCGAAGAGCAGCTCAAACGGGTTTCTAAAGAGTACGATGAATTCGAGATAAATTACAAAAGGCGTCAAAAAATCCGTAGAGAAAAATTTTTACTGGTTGTTGGTGTAACGACAGTACTGCTTTGCGGTTTTATTTCTTTAGGTGGGGCTGAGTGGCTACTAGCTGAAAAGTATATGCATGAAGGAAATTATGAAGCGGCTCTTGAGAAGTATTCTCAGTGCGGGCAATTATGGAACACGAGCAACAAAGAATTAGAAGCTAAATATCAAACAGCAGAAGCGTATTTGCAAAACGGGGATTATGAAGTAGCCCTAAAATGGTTTACAAAATGTGGAAATTATAAGGATACAGAGGATGAGGTTGAAGAAGTTAAAAGAAAGATAACAGAAGCACTTCTTCAACCGTTGGGGCTCAAAGTTAATTCACCTGCGGAAATTTATACATTAGGAAATGCAATACCATGTGGGCTTGTTAAATATCCAATTTCATATGATACCATCCTGAGCGTAAACAGCGGTGCTTTGGTTGACGAGACAGAAAGCGCATTAACATGCGAAGATTACTTCCTTTACGATTGTTCTTGTGAAATCAAGTATTTTTTTGATTCAAATAAGTTACTAAGCAAAATGGAAGTAGTCGGTCCATATATGCATGATAAAGAAGATTTTATGGACGAGGCAATTAGAAAAATAGCGAATAAAATGCAAGATGAATTGAATGTAAGGCCCTATATTCACCAGGCAAATACATGTTCGTACAAATTTATTAAAGACGGCGTCGTGTATGTAATGGATAGTGAAGAAGATAACAGCCGTTTTCGGCTAACAATTACCGCCAAATAATTTTTGAAGAGAAGCGGTGAAAGAAATCACACATTTGATTTAGGAAGTAAGCAGAGAAGTAAAATGGAAAAGCTCAAGGCAAGAAAGTTGAGACGGCTTAAAGCCCAAAAAGACGGATGGGAAAAAGCATTTCAGCTTATTTCTCAAAAGTATAAGCCCAACCAAACAGTGGAAGATATTCAGCGACTCTTGAAAGATTGTGGCAACGGGACCGCAAACTTCACGGACAGAACGATTGACGCTGCAACATCTGATGAGCTTAATGCTATCAGCAAAAAGTTTTCGATTGAATGTAAAGTGCAGGGAAGGACAACAAGGCAGTACTATGCTCTGGCTAAAGAGAAGCTCGAACATGTTTCTAAAGAGTACGATGAATTCGAGATAAATTACAAAAAGCGTCAGAAGAAATGCTTGCGGGTGGCTTATACGCTTGCTGGCATAATAGTATGTCTATTCTGTGTTTTTGTTTATTTAAGAGGTCCCCAATACCTGAAGGCCGAAAAACTTCTGCGTGAAGAAAATTATAATGAGGCACTAAAATGGTATTCGCAGTGTGATGGCTATTTTGACGCAAGAGAAAAAATCGAAATAGTAAAAAGAAAAAAGAAAGAACTATTGCTTCAATCACTTGGGTTAGAAGCAAATTTGCTCGATGATATTTTTACATTGGGAAATGAAATACCGTGCGGGCTTGTAAAATATCCAATTTCTTATACCGCCCTATTGAATGCTAATAAAGACAATTTAATAGGTAAAACAGTAGACACATTGACATATGGAAGCTACTCTCTTTATGGGTATTCTTGCGAAATTCAATATTACTTTGATGAAAACAATTGGTTAAGCAAAATTGAAGTTTTCAGTCCATATGGGCAAGATAAAAGACAATTCTGGTATTCGGATTTAACGAAAATTGGGGATGAAATAAAAGAAAAGATACATGAGAGTCCTGAAATGCATGGCTACGGCCGTGATGGATATCGGTTCGAGTATGCTACAATTAGAGAAAAACTGCAGTATGAATTGGTTGGTACTGTTATTGGACCTCTTGAAGAAGATAGTTATCAAGGAATCAAAAACCGCTTCTGCCTGTCAATTACTGTGATGTAGTGATTTGTTTACCAAAAGGAGAAAACGGTATGTCAGAAATTGATGGATTAAAAGAAAAGGTCAAAAATCTCGAACAACGAGTCACCTTTTTGGAAGAAACCATACAAACCTTAGCGGATATCAACAAGTCTAACCAGGCAGGAAAGTATATTGCCAACCGGCAACGCGCAATGGCAGTTGCAAACCTGGTCAATTCTGCTGCTGCAAGGTCCGAGCTGAATATGCAAGCACAAAAGAACATTCTGCAAGCGCTTGAAGAGGAGAAAGTGGCTACAGATAAGCGAATCAAAGCAGCTATACAGGAAGCGGTTGCAAGCGCTGGTGAAAATACACTTGCAGAAGATTTTACTTACCGAGAAGTTGACGGTGGGATTGAAATTCAAGGTTACAACGGATTTGATGTGGGAATTTTAATTATTCCGGAAACCATAGGGGATAAACCTGTTATCAGTATAGAGGGGAATGCGTTTCGACATCTTGAATTAACAGAAGTGGTGATTCCAGACTCGGTGAAGTGTATTAAAACCTGCGCGTTCGCATCATGCAAAAAACTAGAAAGAGTTAGGCTTCCGCACAACTTAAGTGAATTATATGATTTAGTATTTATGAGGTGCGAAAATCTGAAAAGTTTAGATTTACCCAATTCACTGCGCTGTGTTGGAATCGGTTGTTTTAGCGAAACAGGGCTAGAACATATGGTGATTCCCAAAAATCTGGAAGTAATACCAGGAGCCTGCTTTTCTGAATGCAGGAAGCTCAAAAAGATTATCCTGAATGAAAATTTGAAAAAAATAGAGGGAAATGCTTTTTCTAGTTCGGCGTTAGGTGAAATAGTTATTCCAAAATCTGTAGATGAAGTCGATGTCAGCGCTTTTTCAAACGCAGGGCCGCACCGGATGCGACTTGCATTTTTGGGAATGACAACAAAATTTATTTACAAGAAATATGAGCTATCCCAATTTGAAGGAATTATTTATTGCTTACCAGGAAGTGAAGTGCAAAAGCAAGCACGCCAGAGCGGCCTTGAAGTGAGGCCGCTGAGTGAATTTAAGGTTCAAGAACGGTAAATGTCAGCAAAGGAGATTGCACATATGCAAGTCACAGTACAAGTTCAAAAAGGCCCTCACAAACAGGTCTGTGATGATGTTGCGCTTGTCGGTTCGCATCTGATTGATGAAGGGATTCATCAGTTTGATGATGTGATGCCGAGCATAATTGCTGTCGCAGATGGCGTGGGCGGGATGAAAGGTGGGCGTGAAGCAAGTCATTTTGTATTAGGCTATCTTAGCAATACAGAGCAGCTTGCGAGTAAAAGCGCCGATGAATTAGCCGGGATTGTAAACGAGTGCAACAACGGCCTCTTGGACGAGGCTAAAAGGAACCCCGTTCTGAGTAGAATGGCAACGACACTGACAGGTGTTGTCTTTGGTGCTGAGAAGGCAATGCTCATCCAGCTTGGAAACACACGCCTTTATGGAATGCCGGGAAGTTATCTGAAACAGATTTCTACAGACCAAACGACCTATCAGGCACTGCTGAACATGGGGCAGATAGACGCAGCAGAGTCCTGCAATAAAAGCGAAATTGTTGGTTGCCTAGGCGGCGGAAATCCGGAATTTGCAAAGCGAACAACCGTAGAGGAAATTCCAGAGAGATTGCTCCGAAATATTTTGGTTCTGACAAGTGATGGTATTCATGAGTATGTAGAGCCAGATATCATTGAAACAGCACTGGAATCTGGCGATGATAAGGCTGCCGTGCAAAAAATCGTTGATGCTGCAAACGCGGCTGGTTCCAAAGATGATAAGACCGTGATAATTGTGCGGCTTTAAGCGGACTGCGGCAAGACAAATTTGTAGAATGTGATACTATGTTTTTAAGCGAAAGTAAAAGGTTATCCAAAATAAAAGAACGGCTGGATGGTTGGCAAAGAATCGCCGATGCGCTATTTGCGGAATACAGTAAAGTAGATAAAACCGCTGACATTCAAGCGCTTCTTGAATTGTGTGGTAATGTGTCGGTAGATAATAGAACGATTCCGCCAAAACTCCAGTCAACTATCAAGATGCTGTGCGCAACTCACGGTATCAAATTTGACAGTATACCAAGTAGCCTAAAAGATGCTTATAACTATGCTCATACTATGCAGTGCAAATGCGAGACTGATTTTGAAGGTGTCAAAGACAAGTATGAAGCGCTAAGGGTTAAGCTTAAAAGACTAAAAATTGGTGCGGTCATTGTAGTAGCATTATTGATTACGGTGAAACCAATTTTGTATTTCGAAGCAAATTTCTATGAAGAAAGAGGGGAGTATAAGAACGCCAAAGTCGTGTACTCAATTCTCGATGATTATAAAGATTCCAAAGAAAAAGTACAAAATGTTTCTGCAATTATTGATAATGAGGATAGCCTGACCAAGGATACCGTAAATGACGAATCCGAAGATACTGCAGATTCAACCGCCGCGTCTGATGAACAGAACAGCTCGGAAAGTCATATGTTAATGACACTTTCTGAAGACAATCATCGAAGTTGGGATGCTGGGGATAATGAAGCTTTCGAATTGTTCAAAGATATGAGCGACGGCCTAAGCAAGGAGTCGGCTGAAGAAAAATATGGAGCGTTCAAGCGAGGGCGACGGACCCATTATGATAATCCTGATAAGTATAGAGGACTTGCCGAATATAAATGCGCCAACCTAACGGAAGAGGGCAAGCCGACCGATATTGATGTTGTTTTTTTAGTAAGGACTAGCGACTCGGAGGAAGTCTTTTCCAGAATCACATGGGCTACAGACTACAATAAATTGCAGAGTTCTGCATTCGAACAGACTTGCTATGCTGTTGCAGATACACTTGGAGTGAAATGTCACGGATATAACTATGATTTTTACAAGGAAGATGGGCGATATTATTGGCAACGCTACGAAGCATACTTTGGTGATGTGACATTGACATGTTATTACGGAGATGGTTATCAGAACTGGTATTTAGATAAGGAAGACATATAAACTATAGAAAAAGATAGGAGAGAAACAATTACATGATACCGATTGTATGTGTCGATGACCGATTCGGCATGGCGTTCAACAAACGGCGCTGCAGCTCGGATGTGGCCG
>ERZ1035027.1532-NODE-1532-length-10565-cov-5.209515_pt1 | contig 10565 bp, 8 predicted proteins | sample MGYA00520604_ERZ1035027 | MGnify/ENA primary metagenome ERZ1035027 (study PRJEB33766, sample SAMN09781743) | gut metagenome | biome: gut microbiome | host: Homo sapiens | place: Madagascar | study: EMG produced TPA metagenomics assembly of the PRJNA485056 data...
GTTCTGTACAATGGGTGTATGTCTTGAATATGCAATATGGAATACCAGACTTTTTTAGAAGGGAGCTATTTCATTTTGCAGTACATAAAATTTATAATTGCTGGCTGTGTGTTGGCAGTGGCTTTGTGTGGCTGTGGCAGACAGGTAAAGCTGCTTACGAGTGAGACACAGACAGAAACGCAGATGATGGATGACACTGGTGGAGAAGAATCAGTGGTTTCATCGGCAGAGGCGCCTGCGACGATGACAACCGAAGCGGAAACACCGGAGCAGGAGCAGTCAGACGAAGTGGCTGTGTATGTGTGTGGCGCGGTACAACAGCCGGGTGTCTATTATGTTGCAGGTTCTGCAATCAGAGAGACAGCGGTTCAGATGGCAGGTGGATTTACCGATGATGCGGATGTTACCTATGTGAATCTGGCGCAGACCGTTGTGGCGGGAGAACAGATCTACATTCCGACGATGGAGGAGACAAACGGGATATCCTTATCAGGTCGGGAGACAGATGGGACATCGGCGCAGGATGCACCAGCCGGTACAAATGTGGAAATGGACGGGAAGATCAACATCAATACCGCCGGAAAAGACGCACTGATGACATTGCCGGGAATTGGCGAGAGCAAAGCGGATGCGATTATCGCATATCGGGAAGCCCAGGGGAAATTTCAGAACACGGAGGAGCTTATGAATATCCGTGGAATCAAAGAGGGCATATATAATAAAATCAAGGACTTAATTATTGTGGGATGAGGTGTATAGAATGAAGAAAATTTTGGTGGTAGATGATGAAAAGTCAATCGTAAAGGGCATCAAGTTCAGCTTAGAGCAGGACGATATGAAAGTCGAAGTTGCTTACGATGGTGAAACCGCACTGGAGCTTGCAAAGGCAAATCATTACGATATGATTTTACTGGACATCATGCTGCCGGGATTTAGCGGACTGGAAGTGTGTCAGATGATCCGCGAGTTTTCGGATGTGCCAATCATTATGCTGACAGCTAAGGGCGATGATATGGACAAGATACTGGGACTGGAATATGGCGCAGACGATTACATAACAAAGCCGTTTAATATATTGGAAGTAAAGGCGAGAATCAAGGCGATTTTCCGTCGGAATAACCGGAATGTGCCGGAACAGGAAAATCAGAAGGTGATTGAGACAAAGGGACTGAAGATTGATGTGGACAGCCGCCGGGTATATATCGATGACAAGGAAGTCAACCTGACAGCCAAGGAGTTTGAACTTGTATATCTGCTGGTATCAAACCCGAACAAGGTATATTCCAGAGAGCAGTTGCTCAAAACTATCTGGGGACCATCTTATCCGGGCGATGCCAGAACCGTGGATGTGCATGTGCGTCGACTTCGTGAGAAGATTGAGGCAACACCAGCCGATCCAAAATACATTCATACAAAATGGGGCGTGGGATATTATTTCCACGAGTAATCTGTACACAGCGAAAAAAGTTCGCTATGGCAGAAGATACAGTAATTGATGCTTGACAGAGTCAGAGGCAAAGGAGATTTCCACACTGTTTTTATACAGTGTCCGGAGATCTTCTTTTTCTATGTGGAGCTTTTCAAGGGCAAAGGTATATTCGTCAGTCAGCGTTGTGTGGCTCACGGTACGATTGTCGGTGTTGATTGTTGCAAGCAGTCCAAAATCCAGAAACGCATGGAGTGGATACGCGTCCAGTTCAGTCGCTGCTTTTGTCTGGAAATTCGAGGTTGGACAAAGCTCAAAACCGATGTGTGCGTTGCGACAGGCTTCCAGCAGAGCAGGCTCTTTGATGGCTGCAATGCCATGTCCGATTCGGCGTGCTCCATATTGGAGGGCGAGCGCGACATTTCTGGCACTGCCACATTCACCGGAATGAATTGTGACAGGCACCTCCATTTGCCTTGCTTCCTCGAACAGCGCTTCAAATTCTTCGTTTGGATGTCCGGCTTCATCACCGGCAAGGTCTAACGCACAGACGCCATTTCCTAAGAATTCTCTGGCACAGCGGACAACCAGATGATTTTGCTGTGGGGAGTGATGGCGCATCGCACATAAGATCAGATTGGTGAATACTCCATACCGGTCAAATGCTTTCTGGCATCCATAGACAGCCGCCTGCACGACATTTTCCAGATCCAGGTGACTGTTGACGCTCAGCATAGGTGCAAACCGGATTTCCATATAGCGGACATTTTCTGCGGCTGCCTGTCGCACGACATCAACGACGGCATCCCGGATATGCTCTTTTTCCTGCAGTGCGGATACCGGAAGGTCAAAGCAGGTTAGATATTCGGCAAGTGACTGACAGTTGGCAGGTGCCTGTATTGTATGCATGTCCAGTGCCGAAAGCTGTAAGGTCTGCATCAGGAATTCTTTGCTCAAAGAACCATCCAGATGGCAGTGCAGTTCGACCTTTGGCATGGAAACAGGATCAAAATTCATAAGTGTATCCCCCTTTCGGTGTTGTACTTGTATCATAGCAATTTCGCATGGATTGTACAAGTGCCTTGAAGCAAAACGGACGGTGTGATATAGTAGTGGTATTCTGGAAAAGGACGGAATGAAACAACGTGAAAGACGAAATAAAAGAAGAAAAAAAGGATGAAAAATTAGAACGTAAAAAGCTGAAACGCCGGGAACGGGCGGAGAAGCGCCAGCATAAACATATGGGCATCAGCCTCCGATGGTTTGTGACGTTTCTGATCATCGTGCTGTGTGCAGGGATTATGCTTGTGTATTCGCTGATGTCAAGCCGTCTGTATGTGCAGCGATATCAGGAACAGCTTAAAAAAAATGTGATGGCGCAGGCGGAATATCTGAAGAATAATCTGCTTGAGAATCATATGACGCTCGATGACCCACAGGATTTAAATCTTCGTATCGAAGGTGTCGCAACGACTTTTTACGGCAGGGTGCTTGTGATAAACCGGGAGTACCGGGTGATCAAGGATACTTATGGAAACCATGAAAATGCACAGATTGTAAATCCGGATATTATGGCTGTAATGCGCGGACAGGCGAGTGAGAAGATATCGAAGAAGGATGGATATCTTGAATATATCACAGCTGTGAAGCAGGAACAGGATGTACAGGGCGTGCTTGTGATTCAGGCATCGACGGACAGCCTGAATGTAATTGAACGCCGGGTAGAACGACGAAACTGGTTGTCATTTGCACTTATCATGGCAATCTGCATTGGTGCAGCATGGGCAATCGGCAATGCAAGCTCACGTGGGATCAAGCGTATCAATCAGCAGATGGAAATCGCGGGAGAAGGACAGCTGGAGACACAGATTCCAGTGCGTGGATTCAAGGAGTTTAAACAGCTGACGGAACGTTACAATGCGACGATATCCAAGCTGATGGTCATTGACTCCACACGACAGGAGTTTGTATCGAATGTGTCACATGAATTAAAGACGCCGATCACGTCGATGAAGGTGTTGGCAGATTCTCTGATACAGAACGAAACTGCGGATCTTGCGATGTACAAGGAATTTATGACTGATATCGTGGATGAGATTGACAGAGAAAGTAAAATTATTACCGATCTGCTGACACTTGTAAAAATGGATAAAAAATCAGCCGCGATGAATATCGAGGAGATAAAGATCAATGATCTGTTGGAGGTGATATTGAAGCGCGTAACGCCAATCGCCAAAAGCCGTGGAATCCAGATTACTTACGAGAGCTACCGTGATGTGACGGCATGGGTGGATGAGGTCAAACTGAGTCTGGCTCTGACGAATATTATAGAGAATGCGGTGAAGTACAATGTTGACAATGGCTGGGTGAAAGTGACGCTCAATGCAGACCACCGCAACTTCTATGTGAAGGTTGCAGATTCCGGTGTTGGAATCCCGGATGACTGCAAGGAGCATGTATTTGAACGTTTCTACCGGGTAGATAAAGCGCGAAGCCGGGATACCGGTGGTACAGGACTTGGACTTGCTATCACGAAAAGCGTCATTCAGATGCACAAGGGTTCAATCAAATTGTACAGCGAGTCTGGAGAGGGCACTACATTTACCATTCGCATTCCGATGAAATCGGATGCCTCCGTGGATACAGCACGAAAGGAGGGCGATGCAGAATGAGAAAGAAGTATTGGAAAACCGGATGCGTGATCGCGACACTGCTTTGCCTGACAGCCTGTGGGAAAGCACAGACTGGAGAGAGTACACCGCTTGCAGATAATATGATTCATCTGTATCTGGCAGAGGATAACACAGTTGTGCGTGCCGATGCAGATTACCAGTTGAAAACGCCGGATGCAATCGCATCCTGCGTGGAGGATGCAATGACGGCACTCACAGCAATGGAAACATCGAAGATCGAAGCTTACAGTTATATGATGGGCGAGGATAACAGTTTGCAGATGGATATCACACTTGTGGAAGGCAGTTACGAGCAGGAAGATATATTGCTGATCATGGCAGCCACAACGAAGACATTGTTCCAGATGGATGATATTTCCAGCATTGCACTGACCGTAAAGGGGCATGACGAAAAAGTGTATGCAGAGCAGTTGTTCCTGCGGGATTCTGTTTATTATTATGGTACCGACGAACCGAGTCTGGCAGAGGAATCAATTACCATGTATGCACCAAATGCGCAGGGAACTGCACTGGAATCCTATGGAATCAAAGTACAGTCGGAGCCACAGACGTCCGATCAGGAGTATATCGTACGGGAGCTGGTACAGAAAAAAGTGCTTTCTCCGGACACAAAGGTGAACCAGGTGTCGGTCCATGATTCGGTCTGCTATCTGGATCTGTCAGAGGAATTTACAAATGCCGTGGGAACGATTTCACCAGAGCTTGCGTTGTATGCAGTCGTGAATTCGGTAATTGCACAGACAGACGTGGATACGGTACAGATTCTGATTGATGGAAAAATCGTGCCAATGTACCGGAATGTGGTTGCAATAGACAAACCATTACCATTTAATGCAAATGTAGTACAAGAATAAAAGAATATAGGAGACGTATGAAACGACCAGTATTTTGTGTGGCTTTGGCGTATGCACTTGGAGAGGTGATTGGCCTGTACACAAGAACGGTGGGCGAGATAGGCATAGTGAGTGCTATGCTTGTTTGCGTTGGGATTTTCGTGCGGAAGAAAAAACAGGGAAAAAGCGCATGCGTTCTGGGACTGGGAATTGGTCTTGGAATGCTTGGCGCTTTTTTGCGTATTCCGCAGGATCTACGGGAAAAGCCGGATATCCGGCAGGAAAACGGTTACGATATTATAACCTATGCAACGGGAGGGGAGACGCAGGGGAAGCCTGTCATCTGTGCCGGGATTCTGACTGACCGGCAGGGAGAAACATGGACGATGCGGGTACTGGACGGAGCTGACGTGCATGGAGATATTCTGCTCCGTGGTGTGCAAGGGGAACACACGATTGCGGAGATTGTACAGGTAACAGGTACTTATGATACATTTGAGCATGTGAGAAATCCGGGTGGGTTCCAGTCACGCAGCTATTATCTTGCCCGGAATATCAGCGGATATTATTATGCACCGCAGGTGACGACGATCACCGTTAATCAGCGGGAAATACTTGGGCTGCCAAGGTATCTGTATTATCAGGGAAAACGTATATTATATGAATTGCGTATACGGGCAGACTGCCAGATTGCAAAGCTTCTTCCAGAAGAACAGGCGTCGCTTGTGTCTGGAATCCTGCTTGGAGAAAAATCAAGGATAGATGCAGAACTCAAGACATTATATCAGATGGGCGGGATTGCGCATATTCTGGCGATATCAGGACTTCATATTTCCCTGCTTGGAGGACTGCTCTTTCGATTGATGCGGCGGGCTCGTGTGCCGATTCCGGCAGCAGGAATTATCACGATAGCAGGACTTTTGTTGTACGGCATGATGACCGGAATGAGTCTGGCAACGATGCGCGCGATCTGGATGATGGTGATTTTTCTTGTGGCGCAGATGTTCGGGAAATCCTATGATATGCCGACTGCGATGGGAATTGCCTTGTTCTTTATGCTTCTATGCAACCCGGTTCGCATCTTAGATGCCGGGATGCAGTTAAGCTATATGGCGATTGCGGGGGTATCACTTGGAAACTATGGGATGAAGCGCTTGCATAAAAAAACTGGATTTCGGCGGTTCCAGAAACGATATCCGCTTCGGTTCCGTGTGGTGCAGAGCCTGTTTTATTCTGTAACATTGCAGGGGATGATGCTTCCTGTGGTGGCAAAAACCTATTACGAGATACCAGTCTATGCAGGATTGCTGAATCTGATCGTTGTACCGGGGATGACGGTTGTGGTAGCAGGAAGCTGGTTCGGCTTGCTTGTATCCATTGGCACGATTTCGCTTGGCAGGTTCGTCATGCTGCCGGTTGGGTGGATGTTACAGGGATATACATGGCTTTGCGAAAGGACACTGGAACTGCCGTGGAATACACTTGTTACAGGAGAGATACGAGGCTGGCAGAGTGGCATGTGGTATGGCGGGATTGCATGCACGCTGGTATTGCTTCGCACAAAAACAAGAAATAAGCTGCGGGACTTTGTATATAAACATACCGGCAGGTTCTGGCGTAAAAGAGAGGTCGTGCGCTACACTGTATGCACGATCCTTATAAGTATGCTGTTACAGGGGGCAGGACAGGCGTTATGCGTGTGGCAGCAACGCACAGAAGCAATCTGTTTCTTGGATGTTGGACAAGGCGATGGAATCCTGATACGATCCCCGGACGGAAGAAATATCGTGATTGACGGCGGCTCGACGTCACAGTCAAAATGTGGGACATACACACTGCTTCCGGCGCTGCGATCGCAAGGCATGACGGAGATTGACTGTTGGTTTGTGACACATACCGATGAGGATCATATCAGTGGATTAAAAGAACTTTTATTGCAGGGAAAACTGACGCAGATCAAGGTGCGGACGGTTGTCTTTTCCGCCTATGTGTTTCAGGATGCGGCATTGGCAGAGTTAGAAGCAGTGATTCGGGCTGCCGGAATCACAATCGTGTGGATGAGGGAGGGCGACGTGATCGGCGATGATACATTTACGCTTACCTGCCTGCATCCAACTGCAGAATATCGCGCAAAGGATAAGAATGCAGCGAGTCTGGCACTGGCATATCATTCTAATACATTTGACATGTTATTTACTGGAGACATGGATGCAGATGCCGTCGCAGATATGGATATACAACAGGATTATGATTGTATCAAGCTTCCGCATCATGGCTCGAAGTACTCGTATGTGGAGGGAATCTATGCGCATGCGGACTATGGTTTGATTTCCTGTGGATACAATAACCGTTATGGACATCCACACACGGAAGTGCTACAAGGGTTAGCGCAGGAAGGGACGAAGGTACTTCGGACGGATGAGATGGGCGCAGTTGTTTTTCGGGGAAGATAAAAAGCTTGGAGGATACAATAATATTTAATAGGGACGAAGTGGTAATGAAATAGATTGTGTCAGAAAATTGATAGAAGAAGAAAGGTGTGATACAATGTATTCGTTCACAACAACGAGGTATTCAAACGAAACAAAAGGTGAACATACCGAATAATAAGAGTAGTTAGTGTTCTATATCGGAGTCAACATGACAAAAAAAGAAAAAGCAAATGGCATGGCCATTTTAAATGAACAAATCAATAAGAAAGAATTCAGTCGTGTGTATCTGCTTGGTGGAACGGAACCATATCTGATTTATCAGTATCGGGACAAACTGATCGCGGCGATGATCGATCCAAACGATACAATGAATTTTATCACCTACAAGGGTGAGAATTCCAAACCAGAGGACATCATTGAATTTGCAGATACCATGCCATTTTTTACAGAACGCAGAGTGGTGCTGGTTGAGAACAGCAATTTCTTCAAGAATGGCTGTGAAAAGCTGGAAGAAGCCTTAGATGGACTGCCAGATACGACAGTGCTGATCTTCGTGGAGAAGAATATTGACAACCGGAAGAAACTAAGCAAGCTTGTCGCACAGCTTGGTACGGTAGCAATGTTTGATGCACCGGACAGTGAGATGTTAGCTGTCTGGTTAAATGGAATGTTTGTAGAGGATCAGATTGCGATCAGCGGTGCGACATTGCGATATCTGATCGATCGAGTTGGAACGAGTATGAATCTGCTTAAAAATGAAGCAGACAAGCTCCGCTCCTATGCTGTGGAAAAAGGAAGCGTATCCAAAGAAGACATTGACCTGCTTTGTGTGAATCAGGTGGAAGACAAAATCTTCGATATGATTGATGCGATATCAGAAAAAAAACAGCAAAAGGCAATGGAATTATATGATGATCTGCTGTATTTGCAGGAGGCACCGATGAAGATTCTCGTGTTGATCACACGGAACTTCATGCAGCTTCTGAAGATCCGGTTTGCACTGGATACTGGTACACCAGAGGGACAGATTGCTTCGGCGTTCGGCATCCGTCCGTATTTTGTCAAAAAATATATTGCGCAGGCGCGGTCTTTTTCAAAAGATCAGTTGTTATCCTGCGTGCGTTTGTGTCAGGAGGCAGATGCGAATATCAAAACAGGTAAGATGCGGGATAAGCTTGCAACCGAGATGGTGATATTAGAGCTTTTGCTGCATGGCGGAGAAAAACAGGAAGGATGATATATATAAGTGAATGTTAAACAAGTATGGTTGCATATATAGAAATCGGCAGGCATATAAAATGGGGAGGAAAATACAAGATGAAGAACGTGTTTAAGAAAATCATTGGTATCCTGATCGTGTGCGGATTGATTTTGTCAGGATTGCCAAGCCAGACAGCATATGCTGCGGATACCGGAGTGTCGTTTGTTCTTGGGACGAACGGCGGAAGCTACAGCCATATCCAGACCTACGGAGACACCGCAGGAAAGATTACTTATATGGGCGGATACCCGACGCTGGTGCTTGGAACGCGGGGGCAGGCGAAGCGGCTGGAGGAGATCGCAGTAAAGCTTCAGAATAACACGGGGTATTCCGGCGGCATCACCTATCAGGCATACCGCCAGACGTATGAGTGGACGGACTGGGTAAGTGACGGACAGCGGGCAGGAACCCACGGGCAGGCAAAGCGGCTGGAAGGAATCCAGATCAGGCTGACCGGGGAGATTGCCAAGCACTACGATGTAAGATACCGGGTGCATATCCAGACCTACGGCGATCAGCAGGGATGGGTGTATAACGGTGCGTATGCAGGAACGAGAAACCTCAGTAAGAGACTGGAGGAGCTGCAGGTGCAGATCGTTCCGAAGGAATCGAAGAATGCAAGCCCGAAGGAAGCGTCGGTATCCTACCGGGTACACAGACAGACTTACGGATGGGAGCCGCTGGATGTGTCAGACGGCACGGTAAGCGGAACGACCGGGCAGGCAAAGCGCCTTGAGGCGATCCAGATGTATCTTACCGGAGAGGTTGCAAACTACTACGATATTTATTACCGCGTTCATGCGCAGAGCTACGGCTGGATGAACTGGGCGGCGAACGGACAGAAGGCGGGAACGACCGGGCTAGCAAAGCGTTTGGAGGCGATCCAGATCGTGCTTGTGAAAAAGACGGACAAGGCTCCGGGAGCGACGTTTAACGGCGTGACTTCGGCAGTCTCGGCTTGCTATGTGTCCCTGCGGTCGGAGAGCAACAATGTTCTGACGGCACTTGGAAACCACAGCGGCGGAAGCGGCACGGGGGATACGGTCAAGGGTGATGCTGGCAAGGACAATGGGAACACGGGCGGCACGACGGACATCCCGGCGCCTCCGGTATGCGATCACGATTTTTCGGTTGTGACGCTGGCGGGATATAAGTGTTCCAAGTGCGGCGAGCAGAAGGCTTATTATCACGACTGGGAAGTATTGTACGACGGCTTGAAGGACAAGACCACGGGCGACTTTTACGCCTGCAGGCATTCCTCTTGGGAAGTGACGTCCCTTGGGTTCAGATGCAAGTCCTGCGGAGGGGAGATCAAATGCTCCGGGCATAACTGGGTAGGGCAGGAGCCGAATGAATTTACCGGAGTTAAGCATACGTTCTGTAAAAGCTGTGGAAAAGATATGACGCTGGAAGGAACGGTGCAAGGTGGACACAACTGTACGGGTTCGTTTATTGGAGTGAGGAGTATGGGCGAATACCGCACCTCAGCGTGGGTTTGCAGCGGGGGATGCGGGGTTTGGATCAGCCATTGGGCGTCAGACGACGAATACGAATATCTGTATGATGTAGTTGATAGCAAAGGCGTTTTAAGAGGATTATCGTTCGGTAGTCCTTCCCAGAGTGTTATCAATTCCCTGAAGATTGAAACCAAGTGGCGGTAAAAACCAAGGGAGTTAAGAGGAGGCGATTTTCGTCTCCTCTTTGTTTTATGGCTGCGTGTCCGATAGCAGCCTCCCCTCTTTTGCTGCGCCGTGCAATAAAAAAGGGTACTACCATACCAGCGGCTTGCTGTGGCGCTAAGTAGTATATAAAAGACTAGATGTTTTGTATATGAGACTTGGCAGGAAATCAAAAAGAAGATTTTAACCGAAAAAGTAGATTTAGACGATTCGCGCTGAAAGGGACGTTGGCGTACCTTTC
>ERZ1035027.1537-NODE-1537-length-10529-cov-3.852015_pt1 | contig 10529 bp, 14 predicted proteins | sample MGYA00520604_ERZ1035027 | MGnify/ENA primary metagenome ERZ1035027 (study PRJEB33766, sample SAMN09781743) | gut metagenome | biome: gut microbiome | host: Homo sapiens | place: Madagascar | study: EMG produced TPA metagenomics assembly of the PRJNA485056 data...
GACGCTAATAATATTGATGATCTATATGCGGCTGGCGCGATTGTCGGCAAGAGCTAATAATAGAAGGGAGAGATAAATCATGCCTATTAACGTAGGGCAGGATGATTATAACATCCTTTCTCAACAGATTATTACAAAATATATCAAGCTAGAGATATTAAATTTCCAATACAATGTGGTGGATGAAATCAGTGGCAATCTGACAGCAATGAGCGTTAATATTGATTCAGAGTCGGATTTGCGCCGTAGCTGCAATTTGACATTTGTTGTCACCGATGCGTCATTTGATGTTAAGGCCGGCAATAAAATCTGGCTAGATAAGTTTTGCCGTCCATGGGTAGGATATGAGAATATATACACTGGTAAAATCCAATGGTATAATCAGGGTATATATTTAATCAATGCGCCAAGCTGGAGATATAATGCAACAACACATGAGTTGTCATTGGCCGGACTCGATTTGGCATCTAAGCTAACTGGTCTAAGAAATGGTGAGCTAGAGGGCATCCCTACTAAAATACCAGCTGGTTCATCTGTGCGAGAAGCAATGATTGCCGCTATTCAATTAGCTGGATTTACTAAGTATATAATCAGCGAATGTAAGGATGTAGATGGCAACATCATAGCTGTGCCCAATGATATAGAGATAGCACAGGGTGGCACAGTATGGAATATTGTAACACAGCTTAGAGATATATTGCCGCGCTATGAGACATTTTTTGACGTTGATGGCGTATTTATTTATCACCCTATTCCAACTGGTAGCGGCGACCCCGTGATTATTGATGATACGATTTGGCCTAATCTGCTTATTGACGAATCTATCAACAACGATTTTGAGAGCGTCAAGAATTATATAGAGGTATATGGGCGGACATTAGACCCCAGCTATTTTAGCACTAATACAACATATAGCGGCTCGACCCTATCCCTCACTGTTGCAGATTATCCAACGGCGCTAACAGATAATACAATAGTTGGCTTTACTACTCCTAGCACTGGGGATATTAGCACAACAGGCGGCATCCACTTGAAGATGAATAGCTTGGCTGCATCAGTGCTATATGAATATGGAACAAATAATCCTATAACAGCTCTTGACAATGAGACATATTATGTGGTATATTATAACCAAGGCTGGTATCTTATGGGGCATCAGCAACCAGTAGGCATAGCATATGATGATAACCCAGATAGCCCATTCTATGTAAGCGGCTCGATTGGGCGTATTCGTCATGTGCTATATGGTGGTGAATATGAAAATATCACATCTGATAAGCTGGCATTAGAACGGGCCAAATATGAGCTATGGAAAAGGACGCGCCTACAAGATAGCATTACATTGACTAGTATACCAAATCCATGGTTAGATGTCAATGTGCTGATTTCTCATGCTATAAGGGGTAAAAGCCAAGAAAATGCGGCGCAATATATAATTAAATCGATTTCAACAGATTATGGTATAGAGGGAACACAAAGCATCAATGCTATAACCTATTATCCTCTATATCCAGATATTTAATAAGGAGGGATATTATGTCAACCTCGTTTCCGGGTTCAATTCAATCGTTCCCAACAATGCAAGACATGACATCAACGGATGCAGCGCTTGTTCAGCAATATCAGGACGCAATGGAAATTGGTAATATAGGTGGAGCGGCTACCATCCTTGGACAAATTGCTAATGCTGATAAAAAATTGATTCGCGCTGATTTGCTTAATACAATTACAGACACTAGTGTGGCGCTACAGAAATTTTATGCTGAAAAATTTAGTAACGGCTATGTCGTATCAGCCACTATGCCAGCTGGTCAATCTACAGGTGATTTTTGGTTTAAGTTAGGTAGAAAGTTGGGTACGACTACATGATGAAATATCAGGATATTCATACTACTGATTCAGCCTTATGGAAACAATATCAAGATCATATGGCTAAAGGTGAGTATGATGCAGCCAAAGCGATATTGGTTCAAGCCCAACTTGATAATAAGCGCATTGACGCTAGTTTATTCAATACTATTACCACAGAATTGACAAGATTGCAGAATCAGGGCAAAGATTCTACATGGAGCAAAAATGTAATGTATGTGGGAGAATCTGCCCCATCTGGTATTAAGCAAGGCGAGTGTTGGTTGAAAAATACAAAGCAACGATCGTATTCGATAAATATCAAAAATGATGTATATATCAATGATACGGCCAATATGACAAATATAGAGATTGGCGATTACGGCGTTGTTAGAGATTTGGATACCGTGTACGACATACAATCTGGTGAACGGATGGTATTGAAGATACATTTTCCAAAAGGCGGTAGATATTCCGTCGCATATAAAGACGGGACGGCATCTTCGTCCATCGTATTTAACAATCAGACAAAAACATTTAATGCAACGACTAACACTGTGATAACAAATAACACATCTACCAATACGGTCAATATCACAGAGCAAAGGAGTGACTAATTATGGCATCAACATATAGAGATACAATGCAACATTATAATGGCACAGATTATGACACATTGCTACCAAAATCGGCATTTCCCACAAGTGTGAAATTAACTGTGGCAGGTTGGTCTAGTAATAAAACGCAAAGGGTAACATCGTCAATTATCTCGGCAGATGATGACCTCATTGTGTCCCCAGCACCCTCATCATTTGTTGTATATGGTAATAGCGGCGTATACTGTTCAGCACAAGAAAATGGCGCATTAACATTTACTTGTTCAAAAATTCCAGCAAATGAAATCACTGTAAACATTTTACTTTTATAAGGTGGTGTAAAATTGAATACACCAAAATATAGCCCAGAGCGAGATTTTTTAGATGCTATGAGCGTTTTGGTTCAAAAGGCGATTGACGTATCAACAAAAATATATGGGTGCGTTGTGGTATCTGTAGATACGGCGCAAAAAATAGCGTCTGTAAAAATCAATGGGAAAGTAAATGATGTACAATATTATGGAACAGCGCCAACAACAGGAAATGTATATAGGGTGTTTGTTCCACAGAACGATATGAGCAGGGCATTTATCATAACAGGTGAAAGCAATGGTGGCGGTGGGGGCACTGGCGCTGTCAATTCTGTTAATGGCAAAACGGGTGATGTTGTCATTACCAAATCAGACGTTGGATTGAGTAATGTGGACAATGCCAAGCAATACAGCGCGTCTAATCCGCCTCCTTATCCTGTTACATCTGTAAATAATAAAACGGGTGTCGTTACATTGAATGCATCTGATGTCAATGCACTGCCTAATACAACAGTCATTCCGGATAAGACTAGCCAATTAGACAATGACAGCGGTTATATTACAAACAGCGCATTGGACGGATATGCCAAAAAGACAGAAATTCCTACCAAGACAAGCCAACTAAATAATGACAGCGGATTTATTACAGAAATACCGATTGCAACTTCAACTAGTGTTGGTGGTGTTAAGCCGGTTAATAAAACGTCAACAATGACACATGCGGTTGGCATCGATGCGGATGGTAAATTATATACTAGTCCCTCTGATGGCGCATCAGTATTTCTAGTAACGCTGACAACTTCGGAATATACAATTGGGTATCATGATGATGTGACAGCCGATAAGACGTTTGCTGAGATTTTAGCGGCATATCAAAGTGGCAATGTTGTACTCGCTAAGTGGGGAAGTTTTTCTCTGAGATTGGTGGAAATAGAGGAAGGCTCACTTGCATATTTTTCCATATTTGAGGGTGGAACAGACGTACAAGTAGAGATTTACAATGCGACGGCATACTGTACTAATGGTAATGACTGGGAAATTGGCTACTGGCAGAACGAAATCCCGTTTGCATCTGATGTAATTCCAAAAGCGCCGGGAACAGCCAAGGCTGGTATTCTTGGTGAATTTGCCAGAGGCGACCACGTACATCCTAGAGAATTACCAGCAGTAAGCACGGCTGATAATGGAAAGTTTTTGAGGGTTGTGTCTGGTGTATGGTCGGCACAATCAATCTCTAATGCGAATGGGAGTAGTTTTTGATGGCGACTGAATATTTGACAAATGATACAGATTTGACGAAAGTAGCCAATGCTATTCGTTCTAAAGGCGGCACATCTGCTACTCTTGTGTATCCAGACGGATTTGTAACAGCTATTAACAATATTCAAACTGGTGGCAGTAGTGGAATTGACGGTGTTCATATCGGGCAATACACAATAACAGATGGCGTGATATCATTTAGTATATCAAAAGATGATTACTCTAACGATCCAAGATATAGGAATTTGTATGCTACAGCAAATATTGATAAAAATTACGGTATGTTTGCTTTTAGATATTCTGATAATTCATATTATTTTGGCATGTGTGAAACTTCAAGCGGATGGACTATTTCAGAGACAACTATTTCTACAACAGTTGGAGATACGCAGGTTACTATAAATTGGACTCTAGCAGAACCTAGTCAATCTGTTTATTATGAAGGGACTGTAAATGTATATGCTTTACCAGCACAGTAATGATATGTTTGCTGTTATTGGCGGCAGTAGATGTTTGGGGACAGAACGAGACAGGTCTGATACAGATTTATTGATAATTAGCAACTACCCAAAATATCAGATGCGAACAAAGGGACAATATAATACGATATATCGTGAATCACAAAATTTCTTCAATCAATTAACATCTCTTGATGACGGATATGTTCATATGTATCAATTTTTATATCCATATCAATTTATGACCGATGGATATTTCACACAATGGATTATTGATAATCGAGATGAATTTGTATTAGAGAATCGTCGCGCCATGTTCAATACAATATATCGGTATGTTGAATATGTCTATAATAATTTTGATATATTTTTCAAGATAGCAAGGAAGCGCGTTGTTTACGCTTTGTGCTATGGTGAAATATTACATCAATATCTTAATGGCGCGGCATTAACGGATTGTATGCGAGCAAGCGGTAAATGGCGAGAAACATTATGTAACGTATTCAAACGAGATGCACCATATGATGATACATTTGAGTTGCTAAATAATATTAGATCCAAGATTGCCCAATTTGATAATTCTGTGAAAGAAATTGCGGACAAACCAATAACGCAAGAATTACAGATGATTATCAATAATACAATTTTTGATGACTATGCTGATAGTATAGTGGATTGAGAAAGGAATCAAATAATGGCTATTTTTAATTTGTCTGGTGGCAGTCAGCCTGTTTTACAAGCAAAGCAGGCCACTCCATCAAAATCACAACAGATTATTTTACCAGATGAAGGATATGATGGATTGAGCGAAGTGGATATCAATGCAACACCACTAGAAACGCGCACTGTTAATCCATCAACATCATCACAGACTATTACACCAAGTAGCAGTAGTATTGGCTTTAGTAAGGTGACTGTAAATCCTATGAAGTTGCAGAGTAAGACTATCACACCTACTACTGTGCCATATTCTGTTAGCCCTGATAGTGGATATAATGGGCTAAGTAGTGTTACTTTTGGAACTCCTAGTGGACTTGCTGGTGGGAATATACGATATGGAGTAACAATACTAGGTGTTGCTGGACAAGCTGCAACAACTAATGAATTGTATTTGGACATGGTTGAGATTGGGGTATCTAGTGCTTCAATTATAATTAGTAGTTATCATGATTGGTGGTTTGAATTATCGAGAAGTGTTGTAGTAACTACTTATACTAACACATATGTTGGCGCAAATGTGTATACGAAAATAATATTTGTTCCAACTATAAAAGAAATAACATTGTCAATTGTGGACACCAACAACAACACCGCCGCTGTGTATTACGGGTTTAATTTATCCTCGATTACAAATGTCAACAATACATGTTCAATAACAAATATTCCAGTAACAGGAAGTACGATTACATCATTTGGTAGATATTATAGAAGTTCTGGACAGATTGCAAATCCATATTTGTTGATAAGTGGCAAAGGGGTGTAATATATGGCAAAAAAATTAACAATCAATACATCAATCAGAGCAACAAGAGTAGGCGGCAAGCGGCCACTATCAGCAATTAAGGCCATTGTATTTCACTATACGGCTAATACTGGGTCTGGCGCAACAGCTCTTGGTAACGCACGGTATTTTGCTCGTGGTTCAGATGGCAGAGCGGCATCAGCACATTATGTTGTTGATGAAAAAAATATTGCTTATGAATGTGTGCCGCTAGATACAGTGGCATGGTCAGTAGGCGATGGTCAGAGCGGCAAATATGGTAGACTATATAATAACTATAATACAGTATCTATTGAGATGGTAAGCCATACAGATGCAAGCGGCAAATATTATATTCCAGAGGCGACTATGCAGAATGCGGCGCGTTTATATCAGATGCTTATTAAAAAGCTACCCGGCGCAAAGATGGCTATTCGGCATTACGATGTTAGCGGTAAGCTGTGCCCTCAGCCGCTTATTGATGAAGATAAATGGGTAGAATTTAAGGAATTGCTAGAGGGGGTTGATGAAGTGGTCACAAAGGCAAAGATGATTGTTGATGGTAAAGATATTGAAGTTGAGCGCATTTTGAAGGACGGCACGAATTATATTAAAATTCGCGACATCGCAAAGGCGCTAGACCTAGAAGTAAGCAATAAGGGCAACATCGCAATTCTTAATCATAAGAAGTAAAGGAGATAATTATGGATTATACAGATATTATCAAAGCGGTAATCACGCTTATCACAGCACTTGTATCAGCATTTCTAGTCCCATATATTAAGAGCAAATATACTGAGGCACAGCTAAAGAAATGGCAGAATATTGTAGATATTGGTGTATCTGCGGCAGAGCAGCTATATAATACTGACCAAGCCAAAGAGAAAAAGGAATATGTGCTTAAATATCTATATGAAAAGGGCATCAAATTTGACGCTGAGACGGTTGAAAATCTAATTGAATCCAGTGTGCTACATTTGCATGACCAGCTGTATGGCACAACTAAGGGCTAAGGGCTGATAGCCAATGCTATTAAAAAATAAGAAACAATGGGCCAAATCTGAGATGAGCCGGACGATAGTTATATACTGTCTCCGGCTCCTTAGTTTAACCTTACTTTGGGCAGCTTGCTTAAAAACATATGCCATTATCAGATGGGGCGAAACAATAGGATGCGACCTTAGCGATATATTGATATATGCTGGTGGCGCATTTGGTGTTGAATTGATTTCCCTAGTATTTAAGCGTATATACGCAAAGAAAAACAAAATAAATGAAAATGAGGAGGATGAAGAACAATGAGCGATACAATTAGAGCGGCAGACGGCGGCTATCTATTAAACGCTGAGCATTTTAATTATACCAAGAATGAACTTGGTCAACCAGTTCTCAATGTTGTTGGAGGTGATGGTGGACAATCTGTCCAGACTGACTATGCCGAAAATGATGTAACTGCCGCGTCATATTTGAAGAATCGTCCCGGCGGATATGCTTATCATTACCCAGCAAAGACGATTACGTTTGATGGAAATCTTGATGGAAAATATGTGATAAGTGCTGGTGAAGCGTCCATTGTAAAGGTATCTGATGACATACTCACTAAGCAACAGTTAATCGGAGCGAGTATAACGTTTGGTGAACAAACCATAACACTTTCGGACGATAGCATTGGAACGGTGGGCGATGTTGTTTTTGTCGAAGAAACTATCTATGTTGTTCTGAAAGCGGGTGCAACGCTTTACAATGTTGTGTTTGAGCAGGTCGGAACGTATTTTATGTATGCTTTAAGTGAAGACGGAAGCGCAATATATGTTTCAAAACTAGATACGCCAGAAAAGTCAGGCGTTACGAAATTTCCCATTCAGTTTATGCCGGGGAAAGTGATTTATTCAGTTTCTGATTTTAGCGAACTTGTTAAAAATGGGGGGGCGTTTGAATCTGGCCTTAAAAACGCCGTTGTTCTTGTTAATAGCGAGAATGACACACAGGAAATCGTCGATGGAGACGAAACCTTTGTGGGTATGTACTTGCCAGCTCCATTGGACATGAACTACGAAGGAAAGATTATAACACTTTGGAACCTTTGCCCCAATGAAATAACTGCATGTTTTAAGTTAGACGATTCAATTGTTAATAAATTTATCATTCCGGAAAATTCGTGTGCTTATCTTCAGATGCACTATTATCCAAATCAATTTTATACAGTAGACGGGGAATTTGTATCCGTTCCGACCGTTACGGCGGATAATAATGGCCAATTTTTACGTGTTGTAGATGGTGCATGGAAAAATGGGGATTTAATCGTAAATTCCTCTACACCAAACTCTACTAAAAAATTCCGCATTACAGTTAATGACGCAGGCACAATCACGGCTACAGAAGTAACAACTTAAAAAACAAAAGAAAGGATGATTGCATGATAACCCTATATCGTCCAGCAAATTATAACAATCCTAGAGCGTCCGAATTTACAGGGCGCTCTATTGACACTAAGCCCACTCATGTAGAAAATGGGGCAATTTATAAAGAAATAGACACGGGGCGTGTTTATAGATACGATAAAGAAAATAATAGGTGGATTGAAGGAAAGGAATAAAGCCAATGATTACATTGACTAGACCCGCATATTATAGCAATTTTAGAAATAATCAATATTGTGGATTAGAGAAAGATGACAAATCTACAATATCAGCAAGCAATGGCGACGAATATTACGAAATCGACACAGCTAAGATATATATTTATAATGAAGCAAGCAATGAATGGATATTGCAACCAGACGATACGACTGCTATTGACACTGGGTTGCCGCCCATCACATCTGAGACAGTAGGGCATTTTCTTAGCAATGACGGCTCTGTTACCAAGTGGCAATCAATAGCATCTAAGAATTTTGTAATTAACCTAACCGAGCAAAATCATGGGCAATCATATACGGCTGATAAAACATGGATGCAAATTAAGGCCGCATTTGATGGCGAAGAAAATTTAGTTGTTCGTTTGAATGGCAGTGAGATGCCGCTAATGAGCGCATCTATGGCTGATAATGGCAATGCCACATTAACATTTGGCTATACAGAGCTGAATGATAATGATGGTAATTTGGTAACGCGGCATATTGAGTACTTACACCAAGGCGATGATGATTCATGGACGGACGTTGTATATACAGGTGAGTTTATCAAACGAGCTGGCGATAAGATGATAGGCGCTCTTAGAGTAGCCGATGTGCCTACCTATGAAGATGAGGCCACTAGTAAGAAATATGTTGATGCTCGTGTGCTCAAGGTAATGTTCAGTAGACATAGTACGGCTGGTATAGTATCTGATACAGATATAGCTACAATAGATGCGGCATATATAGATGGTAAAATTGTTATAGGCGAGTTTAGTAGTGACATATATGCGCTGACGTATAGTTCTGCTACATCTTGTGTATTTAGCAATGTATCTGGCACAACATCTGCAACTATTACATATATCGATGATGTATGGACGCAAAGCACTAAAACGCTATATACTACGTCTGGCGGCAAAATGGATGGAGATATTGATATGAATGGGCGTAGTATTATAAAAGCGCAGAAAATTCATATTGATGGACAGGCCAATCTATATCTTGGCGCAGTTGTTGAAAAGACAGGCACAACTGGTGCTCGTCTAACGGGTGTAGTAGGCGGCGGTGCGGCATTTGTCAAGCCAGATAAGTCAGCAGAATATACCACATTATCAATAGCGCCTCCTACTCAATCTACTCATGCTGTCACATTGGGCTATTTAACCGATGATATTCTAGCAGATGCGCCAGCCTCAGATGGTTGTATATCCAATAAGAAATATGTGGATGACCAAGTAGCTACACGAGTGCCACTGCAATCAGCTAATCAAGGCCAAATTAAGGCATATGTACAAAACGGCTCTAAGCCTGATGTGTGCTTAGTATCAGATGGTGGTATGTCTCTGTGTATAGCTAGATATACTGCTAAGGGGCATCTTATCGACCAAACAGCGCCCACAGAGAATAATCACTTGGCTAATAAGCAGTATGTAGACACAAAGGTGTCTCAGACAGGTGGTAACATATCTGGCGACTTAATGGTTGGCGGTTCATTAACAATCAATGGGACTGGCTCAGTATTGGGTGCGCCTACACAGAATGTCGACATTGTAAATAAGGGCTATTTGGATTCATCCATAAGTGACGCTATCAGAAAATCAAGCGTTACAGTTGGCGCTAATTCTAGCGTGAACGTATCTCTATCAAATGGAGCATATTTGCTTACTGTATCAGATGATATGCATGGTGGTCTAGTATTCGTATCTGTCTATCCTTCAGGACAAACAATAAATGGTCTAGTTGATGTAAATAATTGGAAATGTGAAAAAATTAGTAGTGGTAGTGGCGTGACATTAACAAATAGCGCCACATCTGCCATGACAGTATATATTACCTCTATTGGAGAGGGCACATATAGATGAAAGGAATGATTAAATATGGCTAATTGGTGCGGAGGCATCAAGCTAGATAAAAATACACTCAAGATTATTAACGGGGTGATTTGTGATGCAAATGCAA
>ERZ1035027.1540-NODE-1540-length-10508-cov-13.781307_pt1 | contig 10508 bp, 20 predicted proteins | sample MGYA00520604_ERZ1035027 | MGnify/ENA primary metagenome ERZ1035027 (study PRJEB33766, sample SAMN09781743) | gut metagenome | biome: gut microbiome | host: Homo sapiens | place: Madagascar | study: EMG produced TPA metagenomics assembly of the PRJNA485056 data...
TTTCGTGTGGATTTTTTGCATAACAAATAGAAATCACTCCTTTTCCATTTCGACAAATCGTGTGGTGTGTTATAATGGTTGATACGAAAGGGGTTGTTTTTATGGGCGCTGTCATGCCTACAGGATTAACCGAATTTAGCAGTTTTAAGAATGATTTTTAGCGTTGTCCCTATACTTTCGGTATGCTCGAATATACTCATAAGATGGAGAAAAGATATGTTCAACGGCGTTTGCAAGTTTCGGCTCATGTTGCTGTAGCATCGTTAGTTCATCTTCAAAATGTCCTGCAAATGGACATCCTGCGCATCCGGTACGCTTACATCCATATACGGTGTAGGCATCACTATGGATGATACTATAGCTTTTTTCAAACGCCACTTTGTCTTCTGCCTTCCACCAAAATAGTGGATAATATTGTTTCCCATGCGCTCCATCGGCCATACAACTTTTAACACTTGTTGAGCGCACCCCACCTTCGGCTTTTCGTATTCCAACTAATTGAATGTCTCCACCATATTTTTTACGCACAGCGTCTCCAACTTTCTTTTTAGACTCGTTGCAACACCGACTAGAAATATTAAAAGTTGGTGGATTTTCAATCATAAACTCTTTCAAAAACTTTGCGGATGCTATCTCTGTTTGAAGTGGTTTGTGAGGCTCATCTTTCCAAGCATTGCACCACCATCGAAGAGCAGCCTTGCAATTTGGATATTTAGCGTACAGGACATCGAACGGCGCATCTTCCCATTGAAAATTATGCTTCTGTAACCGTCCAATGTACTCGGAGAATTGCTTGCTATAAAACGGATAGCCTACATTCCGAACCGCTCCGGCCACCTGCATTTTTCCGCGCTCACGATGGATTTCAATGCCGTATTTTTCTTCAAGAAATGTCAAATGCCGCTTTGTTGCATCCATCTCAACGCCTGTGTCGAACCAAACATAAGTTACATCATGCTCGCCGGCTCTTGGTATAAGGTGTTCAACAATGTCAATCATGCAGTCACTATCGGTACCACCTGAGACTGAAACAAGAATGCTCTTGTTGTTGGTCAAAACACTTCTGGCTTTTACAAGTCCATCAAAAATTGTTAGCGTAGGCGCTTTAGCTATATATTCGTCTACTTTATCAGTCAAAATTTTACTCCTTTCCACATTTGTGAATTTTTGTTCACATCTGCCGATTCATGTGGATTCCACACGATTTGTCAGATGCCCGCATACTCTTCAGTTGTCCGCATAGCAGCTGCCCTCTCACATAAAGTCCAGAATGTCCAGGCGCTTGCGCTTCGGCTTGGCCGGTTCCGCCGGGGCCTGTGCGGGTTCCTGGGTGGGCTGCACCGTCTGGACGTTTCCTTCCGGCAGGCCGAAGCACTTGCGCAGGATCTTCGGCACCACGGGGCCGGGGCAGCAGCCCGTCCGCCCGTCCTTGTGCTTGTCTGCATAGGCCCGGATTTCTTTCTCACAGGCTTTTAAATCGTGGCTGCCTGCTTCCAGGTCTGCCGCCACCAGTTTGGCTTCATCCTCGGTCAGGCTGCTGGCCATGGCCTTCAGGTCTTCGGCTACGCACCACAGCAGGCTGCCGTCTTTTTCTTTCTGCTGCATGGCTTCGATCAGCTGCAGCACTTTCTGCTTTTCGTTCATTTTGTCGCACTCCTTGGTTCTGGTTTTATATCGTCCCGCCGGGGTGGCGGGGGATAGCTCGGTTTAACGGCGCTTTCGGCGCAGCTTTATGTACAGCCGCCATTCTGCCCGTTCTTCGCAAAAGCTGGGCACAGCCCCCAGAAATCTGTATCCGGGGTAGCGACGCTCCCAGAATCCGGCATCATCCACCAGCGTGGTGCAGGCATTGGCCAGCTTCCGGGGTGTCCAGTGGGTGTCGTTTGGCCGTGGGTAGGCGGGACGCTCCAGGCCGCGGCTGGCATGCCACCGCTTTTTCCGCCGGGGGCTTTTCAGCAGGTACTTGGCCAGGCCCTCCAGGCTGTCATGCTCTGGCTGCAGGCGGTCGGCGTTTACGGTGCCCAGTGGTTCTCGGTAGCGGTTGGTGCCGGTGCTCCACAGGTTTTCCAGCGCATCACGCAGGGCGGCGCGCTGTTCCGGGGTCAGGCCATCCACCTGCAGCACCATGTGGTGGTGATAGCGCACCTCTTTCAGCCCGTTGGCGGGGTCGGCTTCCTGGTTCTCGGTTACGCATACCCACTTCAGCTTTCCGGCGTTCGGCCATTTCTGCTTTTTCAGCCAACGGCGTATGCGCTGTAGGTAGTTCTGTACGTCCAGCCAGGCGGCATCGTCACTGCCTGGCAGATAGATGTCCTCATAGGTCAGGGTCAGAGAAAATCCCTGTTCATCGAAATTTGTGTTTAGCAGCTGTACCAGCGTACGCCTGGCCCGCTCGGCGTTTCGGCCCTGCTGGGCCAGGCTGCTGGCAAAGCGCTTGCGGCCGCGTGTACCGGCTCGGTGTTCCTTTTCGCTGATCCAGCAGAAATCCACTTCTGCGTAATTCTTCCCGCAAATGGTTTTCTGTTCCCGGATGTATTGTTTCTTCGTTGGCGGTCGCACTTCGTTCCCTCCGTCCGGCCACGCCCGCCCTGGCCTTTTTCTTTCCAGGGTGGGAGTGATGCTAAAAATAACCCCTATACAAGCCGCCCCAGCGGCCCCTTTTCGGACCGTTAAAATGCCCACTGCGCATTGACAGCGGCAGGGCAGCACTATATAATATAGGTAGATACTTGGTTCTGGTAAGGCCGCAGCCCCTTTCGCACGGGGGCTGCGGCCTTGTTTTATTGTGTAATATTTTCCCGCGGCCCTCCCATCAGGCGGTCATGCTTTCCGGCTTCCTTGTTGTTTAACCATACAAGCCAGCAAAAGGCGCGGGCCTGCAATTCTACTTCGCCATAGTTGGCACCCGCACGAATGGCACAGCCCAACAGCCTGTCCAGCAATTCCTTGTTGCTGACATTCACGTGCACTTGCTGCGCCGCCTCCCTCGAACGGGTGAACAGGTCTGCGGCTTCACGGTATCGGCTTTCTGCCACTGTGTTCATCAGAATTTTAATGCACTTTTTTCTGGTCATGGTCGTTTCATCCTTTCAGTCATTGTTGGCCGTCGCACCGTTTAGGTGCCAGCGTCTTCTTCAGGTAGGTGGTGGTCTGCGGCATGCTGTCTACATATCCAAACTGCCGGTCGTAGGCCTTGCGGCGTTCGTTGGCGGCGTCCTCGGCCGCATACCGCGGGCATGTCCCGTGGCAGCCTGGGTATCTGTCAGCACACTGGTAGCAGCTTCTTTTCATGGTCTGGACCTCCTATGCCTGTTATGGTGGTGCGCCCCGGTGTTGGTCCGTGCGGCGGGAAAGAGGTTAAGACCCGCCGGTAACTGTACGCGCACCATGTGGCTGCCTGGCAGCGGCTGAAGCGGCTAGGCAGCAGGGAAGCGGCAACATGCAGAAAATCCGCTTGCCCTCTCGCGCCCGCCAGGCTCTTGGGTGGCCTGGCAGGGCCTGCGGTTTGCCCACGCAGTAGGGCGCTGCCGAACTTACCCACGCGGCAGCTGTGGGCGGTGCCGCCGCAGCTTCATGCGGCCTTGGCGGCTCATATAGCCCCGCCGGGGCGGGGTGTTACTTTAAGTAGTTGCGTTCGCCTTTCTGGTAACTTTCAACCAGTTCGTTTAAATTTTTCACTGCATCTTCTCTGGTCGCATACACAGCACCGAACACAGCCCCGCAGGTGTTGGCCAGCGGTTCAATTTCCCCGTATTCGTCCTTGCGGCAGGGGATCCATTTTTCTCCATCGGTCATTAAAACATCGACGGTTGCGGCCATTACATAGGGCATCTGCATTTTTTCGACCCTGTTGCCGTTCCCGATGCTGATCGATACCGCACTGCCGATTGCAACCATGTAGGCCAGCTTGCCGATCTGATACGGGCACTCCGGCAGCCCGCCGGGCGTTGTTTCTTTGGTTTCGTTCATGTGGTTTCCGTCCTTTCTTTCCATCCACAGGCAGCACCAGTTATTTGATTTTGTGACTCCCAGTGTATCATGGTACAGCTGTTCCCCATCTGCCAGTGTAAATCCGCACCAGCCCTCTGCAGGGGTGCCGTCCGGCTCCATAGGTGTGTCACCACCGCGCCAAAACTTGCAGTTAAAGCAGTAGCTGCCCTCTTTGCGGTCTCTTGCATTAACCATCATTTTGCAGCCTTCCATTCCTTTTATAATGTTCTGCCAGGCTGCGCAGCACGGCGGGGTGCAGCATGGACAGTTCAAACCTTGTCCGCCCCAGGTCGCCGGGCGGGGCGGTCTCGCCGCTTTTACTCATATAGTCCAGGTAGAACTGGCGCAGCACCGGGTGGCTGATGTTCATCATGTAGTAGGGGGTCTTTCGCGGGTCCCGCTCTTTGGCGGCGGCTTCCCGCCGGTCTTCCACCACCAGCGCCGCCAGCTGGTCGATCAGCTGCCTGCGCTCATCCTCTGGGGCGCTCATTCGTCCACCTTGTGCTGCAGCACGGTTTCGCGGGTGTCATCGTGCAGCACTTCGGCATCCCGCATGGCGTTGCGGTAGCCCACATCCTTGCCGCTTTGCCAGGCAGCCCACAGGCCCAGCGCAACGGCAGCAGCGCAGATCAGGTACAGCAGAACAGTGTAAATCATGGTTTCATCACCTCGGCAGCGTCTGCCAGCAGTTCCAGCCTGTGGATCAGCCGGGCGCGTTCGTCCGGTGTCATCTCCACGGCCAGCATATCGGCGTAGTATTCATCTTTCGGCACAGTGGGCACCCACCTGCGGGCCATTTTTCTGTTGGTGGTCTTGGTGCCAACGGGCTTTATCAGGCCCTTTTCTGCCAGCCTGCAAAGTATTTCCTGGCAGCTGCGGTCACTCCAGGTCTGGGTGCCCATCTGTTTGGCGGCGCTGGTGATCTCGGCGCGTGTCAGGCCGGGGGTGCGCCACAGCACATCCATAATGTTGTGTTCGTTTCGGCTTAGTCGCTTCATAGCTTCATCACCCCTTCGGCTTCTTCCTTCATGTCATCCGGCACCAGGCCCGCCTTCATCAGAAATTGCAGCGAATCCTTGTACCCGCCCAGCAGCCCGGCCTGTTCGGCGGCGGTGCAGATCAGTGCCCCGCGCATGCCTGCGTTGTACACGCCCACGATGCTGTGCAGCGTGTCATGGTACAGCCGGGCATTTTCCTTGGCGGCGGCAATGATCCAGGCCACCGCCTCGCTTGTGCTCATGGTTTCCATTGTCTGGCTCTCCCTGTGTTTGGCATCTGCATCTGTAAAAAGGCGGCGGCGCACCGCTCACAGCGGGCGTCGTTGTTGCTGGCAGGGCTGCTGCACTCGAATGCAAGCCCCAGCTGGCCGGCCAGGTATTCCGGGCAGGCCCAGTGCAAAAAGCTGGTGGCGGCCGTCTTGGCGGTGCAGTTCCGCAACCCGCGCAGGGCGTTGTCGGCACAGCCTACCAGGGCCACCCGGTCTTCCAGTTCCATATCTTGCAGGTATTCCAGGATGGTCATTTGTACCACACCACGGCTTTCTGCATGTCGTAGTCGTAGGTGATGCTGCTTGCGGCAGCGTGGGTGCCGGGGTTCTCGGCCTTGGTCTGCCAGTAGCTCACATCGCTCAACGCCACCATGTAGGCACCGATCAGCAGCGCCAGCGCCAGCACCAGGGCCACGGTGCCAAAGCGCCAGTAAAACAGCGCCTTTTCGGCGGCTTCCTGGCATTGCTCGGCCACGTTGGCCCGCTTACACTCACGGGCGGCGCGGCGGGACGCTGCCTGGTACAGCCCTTGCAGCTGGTCGTTATCTGCCTGTCGCTTGGCGGCTACCCGCTCGGCGCGGGCAGCGCGCTCGGCCAGCATGGCCACCTGTTCCGCCGGGCTGTCGGCTTCGGCGCGGCAGGCCCGCAGCACTTCGGTCATATCGTTAAGTACCTGCATTTCCATCGTTCTGGGTCCTTTCTTCTGCCGCCAGCGCGGCTTTAAATAGTTCGGCCAGCAGCGGGGCCAGCTTGGCAGCCCCGGCATCTGTCAGCGCGGTGCCCGGTTCAATGGGCGTTCCGTCCGGCAGTCCTCCGCTGGTCAGTGTGATGCGGGCCGTCATAGTCAGCCCCCTTCCTGGGCGCCCAAGCTGCGCATCAGGCCCACAAAAATGCACCCCTGGCGGGCCAGCTCTGCCGTGTGCTTTATGATCTCATGGTTCCTTTTGCCATACACACACCAGTAGGCCACCTCCATGGTGGTGCCGTCCACATGGCAGCTTGTCGGTACCTCGCCATAGTCGCCCATCAGTTCCAGCAGCCTTTTGTCCAGCGGCAGGTCTTTCACCCGGCAGCCGATCTCCTTGGCGTCGTCCAGCTGTGGACCGTCATAGCCCCAGTCTTTGCTGGTCGTGTAGCACATCATTACGTAGGCAATGTGCTGCACGGCCTGCTGCTTTTCCGGGGCGTAGCCGCCGCGCGCCATGTCTTCCAGCAGCGCCACGGCTTCTTGCAGGGTGCCGTAGGTGGCGGTCAGGTCGCTGCGGTATTGTGCCGCAACAGCTTTAATGTACTCATCCAGATGTGTACCCGGAACCAGCAGGGCGTTCAGCCCGTTTTTATTCTCCATGGTGTTTGCCTCCTGCCGGTGTTCTCCGGCGTGTGCCCAGCGCCACCAGGTCTGTGGGCGGGTTCTCTTTTATAACCAGCACATGCGGTATGCCTTTGGTGGCACCGCTCTTGTACCGCACCAGATTGTGGATTTCCTGGCAGGCGGCCTCTGCCACTGCCTGGTCGTCCACCAAAAATGCCACAAGATAGCGCCCTTTTGGCTTTTTTTGTGTTGCTGATGATTTCATTTTTTCACCGTACTACGTTGTTTCAGCGCCTTTTTTCGACTATGGCTGGCAGTGCCCTGCCTGTTTTTTCGTGCATGGCTGGCAGCGGTACCTATGCAGCAGCTTTTCAGTGTGGTATAATCCACAAAAAGCTACAGGGAAGTGCAAAATATGAACCTTACACCCGAATACTATGCCGCGCTGCTGCCATTTCTGGCCGGGCCGCAAACCTCTGATGATCCACCGGCCGTCTACCGTGATCTGGAAGCCTGCGGATGGATCGAAGCTGTAGGGCTTGGAACCAGTACACACAGCGGGGTAACACAGCTGTACGATAACTGCTGGGCAATCACGCCACAGGGGCGCATGGCATTACAGGCGTTCAAGTACACCGTTGACCACGATGCCAAGGAAGAAAAACAAAACCGCACGGCCAATAATCTGGCCAAGGTAAATATAGTAGTCAGCCTTGTTTCTTTCATCGCGGGTCTGCTTGTGGACCACTACCTTGGTATCATCTCGCTGGTCTCTACGCTGCTTCAAAAATAACTTTGCCATCGGTATCATCTCCAATCGCTCATGCTGCGCCGGGGCCGTTGCCCATGGCTTCTTTGAACAGGTAGGAAATCTCGCAATCAGGGAAAAAGGTGTCCCGAATCGTGAAGGCTTCATCAAGCTGCAAGGGAGACTTCCGGGCCAGCTTTCGGCCTACCGTGTCGCGGTTTTTGTCCAGACACTTGGCAATATCCTGCACACCGATGCCTTTGCGGGCCATTTCTACCCGCATGTTTTCGTATTTGATAGTTGGTGTTTTCAATTCTTATCCCTCCCGGAATCACGCAATGCGTGATTTGATGTTTGCAATATACCACGCATTGCGTGAATTGTCAAGATGGTTTTTAAAATTTTTCTTGCAATGCGTGAAAATCGTAGTATAATAAAAATCAACATAGCGAGGTGAATACAATGGAGTTTTACAAAGTTCTGCTTCAAATCATGGAAGATCGCTCCCTTTCAATTCCTGACATTGCGCGATCCTGTGGCCTTTCTGACAGCACGATCCGCAGCGTCATCAACCGCAAGCAGAAAAGCGTCGCCCTTGATGTGGCGTTCAAAATCGCTAGCGGCCTGCAGGTCGATCTGGAATACCTGAACACCGGCGAGCATGCAGTCAATGGCGAACATGTGCAAATTGAAGAACCCAAGACGGCGCTTAGTGCCGAAGAAGCCGAAGTGGTAAAAGACTACCGCCTGCTGGACGTTCGCGGCCGCGATACGGTCCGGCGCTGCATTGCAAATCAGCTGCAATACAGCGGTAAAGGGGAGTGAACCCAGGCCCACGCCCGTCTTTGTCAAACAAAGACGCTACCCCGGTGCTACACTTCATCTTTACAAGATGAAGTGTAGCACCGGGGATAGATTAAAGAACTTTATCTACACCGTGGCGTGGCATTATTTATGCGGCCTTTTTCGTGCATTTTGCTTTATTTTGGTAATATTTTACCGTATCGCACCGGCAACGCCGGTTTATATAGGATGTTGAAATAATCAGGAGGTCTATCATTATGGCAAACTATGTTACTGTTACCAGCGATAAAAAGAAATGGGTGGCTTTTTTCCTGTGCCTGTTCCTGGGCTGCTTCGGTGCGCACTATTTTTATGTTGGCCGCATCGGCCGCGGCATTGTTGCCCTTTTTACCATGAATTTCTTCTTTATCGGCTCTATTATTGACATTATCCACATTTTGACCGGCAAATTTAAAGACAACACCGGCGCACCGCTGCGCCAGTGATCGGCTGCACTTGACTGCAAAACAGGGGAGGCGTTACGATGTACAGCACTGTGTCCGGCCCTATGCATCCACCCTTGGCGTTCGGCTATTGCCGCAAATCCACCACCGGCCAGCGTGAAGAATCCATTGAAGCCCAGCAGCGCGCCATCGTGGCCTATGCTGCTGCCATGGGGTATCAGCTGGTGCACATCTATAAAGATCATGGCAACAGCGGCCGCAGCGGGGAGCGGCCAGAGTTTCAGCAGATGCTTCAGGACGCCGTACCCGCCGGGGTACAGTTCATCATCGTACACAAACTCGACCGCTTTTTCCGCAATGCGGAACGCCAGACGCTGATTGAAGCGCAGCTGCGCCGCCAGGGCATCCGTGTACTGTCCGCCAGTGAACACTTCGATGATACCCCGCAGGGCCAGTTCATGCGCAACATCACCAAGGCCATCAATCAGTGGTACAGCGCCAACCTGGCCACCGAAGTGATGAAGGGCATGCGGGAAAACGCCATGGGTGCCCGCAACACCGGCGGCCCGCCGCCCCTGGGCTATGCAGTGGACAAAACCACCGGCAAATTTGTTTTGCAGCCCACCGAAGCCGCGGCCGTGCAGATGATCTTTAGGATGTACCGGCAGGGGTGCGGCTATACGGAAATTATAGACGCACTCAACGCCGCAGGGCACGTTACCCGCCGGGGGCGGCCCTTTGGCAAAAACAGCTTGTACGATATACTGCGCAACGAAAAGTACACCGGCACTTATGTCTGGAATCGGCTGGCCCCGGCCGATCCGGACGGCCGCACAAATCGCCGTAACCTCAAACCCCGCAGCGAATGGGTATGTGTGGAGGGCGGCATGCCGCAGATCATCACCCCCGAAGAATTTAAAGAGGTGCAAGCCGAAATGAATAACCGCAAACATCGTTCCGCTGCCTATACGGCAAAAGCGTTTTACCTGCTGTCCGGCCTGGTTTACTGTGGCGGCTGCGGCGGCTCCATGTCTGGGGAGGCCCACCGCTACAAATCCCATGGCAAGCCCGTGGAATACAGGTACTACACATGCAGCGCCAAAAAGCGCCTGCATGCAGACGGGGAGCATGCCCGCCCCGTGCCTGCCGCCAGCCTGGAAGGTGCGGTAGTAGACTATCTCCAGCGGGTCATCTTCAACCCCGCCAACATGGACACGCTGTGCGCCGCGCTGCTTCAATCCATGGAGCCGGACCCCCGGCACACTGACCTGGCCGCCGATCTGAAGCGCCAGGCTGCCGAAGTCCAGCTGAAGATCGACCGCATCTATGCCGCCATCGAAAAGGGCCTTGATCCGTCCAGCGCCATTGAACGCATCAACACCTTGCAGCAGCAGCGCCTGGCCTTGCTGGCCCAGGCCACCGATCTTGACATGACGGATGATGTGGCAAAAATCAACATCGACCAGTTGCGCGAAGTGTGGTCACGCATCCAGCTGAAGGACATGGAGCCTGTGCAGCTGCGCGCCGTGATCCGCGAAATGGTGCACAAAATTATTGTGTTCGATGACGGCCCCGGTGGCTTCCGCGTCCGCATCATCCTGAACCCTGGCCACGTCGCACCGGCCAACATCCCAGAAAATGTTGAAACAGCGTCCCTTTCCGAACTGCAAGACTTTTCGACCAACGGCGGCAGGGGACTACCCCTGCCAAAAACCGCGTATCGAAAGGTACGCGGTTTTTTGTTTGTGCAGGGCAACACTGCACAACTCCCAAGCGCCGATTCATCGGCTGCGCCACACCATCTGCGCTGCAAAAGGGCTCGGTAATACACAAAGTATTATCTGCGTTTTTTGCTTGACGGTTGGTATGGCTCGCTCACCGTATCGGCACTTAGAGTTATGCGATGCTGCCCAAAGTGTAACAATTTTATAAAAGGGATACTCA
>ERZ1035027.1543-NODE-1543-length-10500-cov-3.794639_pt1 | contig 10500 bp, 10 predicted proteins | sample MGYA00520604_ERZ1035027 | MGnify/ENA primary metagenome ERZ1035027 (study PRJEB33766, sample SAMN09781743) | gut metagenome | biome: gut microbiome | host: Homo sapiens | place: Madagascar | study: EMG produced TPA metagenomics assembly of the PRJNA485056 data...
GCCCAAGCCCATCCCCTTCAAGCGCAAGTAGCCTGCGTTTTCAGCCTGTCTGATTTGGCAGCGTTTTTTGCCTGTCTGGATCGGTAGCGCCCGCTCGCCTCGGCTTATGCTGAGACGTGCGGGCGCTACCGTTAATGAGCCATCTGCCGTCTAAGCCTGATACGGCAGCCGCTCATTGAGACGGCGCGGACATCTGGGTTTGATTAAGTAAATTGGATGTGCAGGAAATCATGCGGGTGGGTCTTTGCCTTTGGAGGAGCAATGTCTTGGATTCTTTGGACAGCGCTGCTTGCTGCGACGCCGTATGGGCCCTTTATCGTGGGAGATCCCGTTGCCCCGGGGCTTGGCGGGACCATTGTCTATGCGACTGTTTTGGCGCTGCTAATCGCATGGCACTGGCTGGGAGATTGGCTTGAACCGCGAATCCTGCACGTTCTTCCCAGGGCATTTGACTGGTTTTTTCTGATAGCCCGGACCATGACCCTAGCTCTCGTCCCGATGGGCCTTGTCGCTGTCGTCAACGCAACGGTTAAATCGATCGATCTCCCCTGGGGCCTGGTCGAGCTTATTGATAACCTTGAGGTTTTCTGCCGCATAGTCGGTACGTTCGGCTGGTGCATGTATGTCGATAAAGAAGTGGCCGTGCGAGCTGAACCGTCGCGTTTTCCGACGGCGCGTATATATTTCTTGGGCTGCTCCTGGCCTTCGGTGGCTTTATTGATAGCCCTTTCGCTGTGTGCTGCAAGCTTGGCGCGCTCTTTGCTGCTGCCAGTTCTTGTGGCCGTTGCGGTCGTGCTATGGGGTCGGTATAGCTCTAGGGTCGGTGAGATTCCGGAAAATACCGCCATGTTCCTTGTCGCGGGGCACATGACCTTCTCTTTATTCCTCGAATTCCTGATGAGCCTATGGTCACACATGATATTCGAGACGTATTACCCGCCGGCGATAGTTCTCGGTTATTTGGCGGTTGTGCTGCTGTGCGCATTTCTTTTTGAGGTGGCGCTAAAAGCCGCGGCCAAATGGAAAACGAGAATTGCTCTGTCGGCGCCTTGTGATAATTTGCCGCCAGCAAACGAGGAGGATGAAGTTGCGAATTTGCTAGGTAAAGCCTCCAGCTCACCTCTAACACAGAGAGAGCTCAGCGTCATGTGTAAAACCGCGCTGGGCCATTCTGCTGCAACCATCGCGGACAGTTTGGGAATTGCTGAGGCCACGGTTGCCTCGTACCGTAGGCGTGGCTACGAAAAGCTGGGGCTTTCTGGCGCTTCCGAGCTGCGGCAGTATGTTCGTGACAGCAAGGTGAATCCGGTTGCCTCCAAGGAATCTGGCGAAAAGGAAAAGCAAACGAATAGACCTTCCGTGCCGGGGGTGGCGGCCTTCGTCACATTGATCCTCACAGTCATATTTATGGTCTGGCCGGACATCATCTACAACCACAGCAAAGGCGACTATGGGTCCGTTTCGGGAATATGCCGCTTTGGCATGTTTGTTTTTGTGGTTCTTCTTGTTCTGGCAGGCGTCATATGGGCAGAGGTTTCCTCCGGACCGAACGAGGGCGACGACTCGGTCGGAAGACTAACGTCACGCGAGGCGGTACTGACGCTTGCACACTACCTGCTCTTTTCGGTGGGTTCCTACTTTGCGTGGTCTTCTTCCCCGATATGGACTGGCATCGGATTGAACCTCAATCAATATCTCTCATACCGTCTAAAGATATTGCTCTTGCTGGTGCTCGTTTTTCTTTGGTTGGGTGCCAAGAATCTCGAGAACGACGGATTAACCGGATGTCCCAGACGACTCCTTAACGCGTTGGCCCTTGGTGTGCGTAGGCTTTTTGGGATGGGGTCGGAGAATCTCTTGTTCCTCGCTGCGGCCCTGTACATATCGGAATGGTTCGATTACTACCTTATTGGCACGCTCTCAAATCCCGCTGCCTATGTGTATCCCGCTGCCATAGCGGTTCTAACCATTTGCTTGTGGCGAAGGCTAAAGTGGCGCCGCATTAAAGTGACTCCAAAGGGCACCGAGCGGACAAGGCATTATCTCATCGGTCGAGGACTTGGTCAGCTTCAGTCTGACATTTTGATTGACCTTGCCAGCGGGGAGGACCTTGCGACCGTATGCAAGAAGAGCGCGACAACCCCTGCAACGGTCTATTCGTACCGGGCGAGGGCTTTTGAGAAGCTCGGCCTCAACAGTATCGATGAGCTGCGGAAACTACTTAAGGATGAGGCGGGCTTTACAAACTGATTCGATAATTGCATAGCGTTGGGTGACAGACGGCGCAACCTTCTTTTGCCAAAATCGGCATTGCTAACCGACGGTGAATTAGCTAGGAGTGTGATGCGCTTATGGCCTCATGTGCTGACGTTCGTAATGGGAAGTTGGTGCCGGGTCTGCTCATTGCTTTTATCTTTTTATTGACGTCTTTATTTCCAATTAAGGCATGGGCAACAGAGGGCGAATACGAGGTTTCGGTAACGTACGACGATTCAAACTCTGGAGTAGCAGCTTGCTCTTGGTTTGGCGACCCTCTCACTTTGAACTCATACGAAAGCCTCGGGCGTTATTCATTTGATGGCTCGAATGTCGGTCTAGAACTTACAGCTAGTTGCGCAAAGAACGGTTTCTTTACGGTGACTCTCTTAAGAGTTTCGGATACATCAACCATTCGGATAGGTTCTGCTTCCCTTAAGAGCAATGGATTTACGAAGGCAACATGGAGCAATGTCGGATCTGGCCAGTACATGTTTGAATTTCGCAGCAATTTGGGCTCGTTGATTACGGCGCCAACCGTCGCAATGTACAGCTGGTGAAAGGAGGTACTTATCATTGTATTTAGCGAAGGGTTAGCGAGTTTGCAAATGAGGTAGGGATGGAAAGGAGAGTACCGATGAAGTTTGAGAGAACCAAGAAGAAGGTGGCAACTTTGGGCCTGTTGGCGGCGCTGACATTTGGCTTTGCAGCACCGGCTTTTGCGGCGTCTTTTACCAACATTACACTTGGCCCCTGGTGGGAGGACGTCTCCATCGTGAGCGGAACCAAATACAGCGGCTCGGGCACAGCCTTGATTTCTGTTAGTTCCAGCTCAAAGAACGGTGGCAATTTCTGGATTACCAAGGATGGCAATCAGTGCTCTTATTCCGTTGACGTCCACGTGAATCAGAGTAAGGGTTCTTCTTATTACAACAGCGGGACTTCGGGCACGGTCGTTCTTCATGGCCATCAATACGGTTATGGCTCTGGGACAGATTATGTAACTGGTAGTGTGAACTTTAACAACTAATCGACTGGCGGCCGGGGCCCTCCCGGCCGCGTGTTCAGGGGAGGTCGTATGGATGCCGGCAAAGGAATGTCCAAGGCTCAGGCCCATCGAGCCTTCCGCTCAAAAAACTGGCGATATGCGCTTCTCATCTTTGTTGCGGTCTTGTCCGTGGCTTTCATCCAGACCTGTCTTGGCTTTTGGGGCCATGACGTCGCGGAGCTTCCCTCGGCCGCATATGCATGGGCTGGGAACCATGGGGCCATGCAGACGCCTGTGTTCGGGCTGTTCGTGTATTTCCTCATGATTCCGTGCTCCAGCGCCGCCTTTGCCGACCGGCTTTACCTTGACGTGAGGCAAAAGCAGGCCAATGCGATCGTAAGCAGGGCTTCCTTGCGTGCCTATGTTGCCTCCATAGCTGCGATCGCCTTCGCCTTCGCGTTCCTTGTGACCTTTTTGGCTCTCGCGCTTTCGCAGCTTATGTCCCTCGCCGCGTTTCCTCTCGTTGCGGGGCAGGATGTCTTTGCCGAGTTCAACACCCCGGCGTCATACGAGGCTGCGGTGGTCCCCGCCGCGGGCGTTGACCCGCTCGCCTCGCTTGCCTTGGACAATCGCTACGCATTCAATCTTTTAATCGCCTTTTACGAGGCGCTTTGGTCTGGAATCGCCGCCCTCGTCTCGGTGGCGATCTCTCTGTACTCGAAGCGAAGCCGCATTCTCGTTCTTGGCTTGCCGACGCTCCTGCTTTTGGTGTCCTCGAACTTCTTGCCGAGTGAAGTGAACGTTATGGCCACCTATCTTGGGCTTTCCTTTGTATGGGGCGGTGGCGCCACGCTGTTTTGGCTTATTGCGCTTCCGGTTCTTGCGATGCTCGCCGCGGTTGCCGCGATCGCCGCCGCCTTGCTGACCAAGCGGGATGTTCTCCTATGAGCGCCGGGCCTGTGCGAAGAAGCGCTCTCGATCGGAGCTGTGCTCTGGCGTGCGCCTTGGTCATAGTACTTAGATGCATCGAATTCGCCTTCATCGAGACGGGCGCGTTCTCGGCGGCGGTTGGCAACTTGCCAAAGCTGTTTTTCGTTGTCACCAGCTCGAATCTAGCCGTCTTTGTGCTGGTTCCCCTTGTGATCATCCTGGGGATACCGAATCTGCGGGTGGGCTCTTCTCCTCAAATACTGATCCGTGCCGGCAGCGGGGCCGCGAGCGCGGCGATGTGCCTCAAGGTCTCCGTGGTGCGTTCGGCGGTTTTTGCACTGACTGTGGTGGCGAGTGGTCTTACGCTGGTCGCTGCCAGGGGCTTCTGGACGTTTGACGCCGCGGCGGCGATTTCGTTCCTTATAGTCGAGGCCGTTTTGATTGCTCTCTTCTGTACATGTTGCCAGCTCGTCATGCTCTTTTCCTGGTTGACCTGCGCTTCTTTGCCGATGGCAATCTGCTTTGCGGCGTTCTACGGCTCGCTCGACTACCTCGCCAGCTTCTCTCCGGCTCTAGACCACCCCGCTTTGTACCTCGGTTGGAGGTTGACGCTTCTTGAGGCGACCATGCCCGTATCGGTTATGGTCTGCAATGGCCTGCGTCTGCTGACTATCGCCTTGATCCTCGCGTTCGCCTCGGCGCGCGTTGCTTCGAGAAGAGATTTGCTCCCGGCGGGCGGTGGCGCTGATGTCTTGTAGGTCCTTTGCCGTAAAGTGTGCCCTGATCACCCTGGTCTCTGCGGTGCTGATGCTCGCCATGGCCGCGGGCGGTGCGGATAAGGCGGCTCGCTATCTCATCGCAGGAGGCGCGCTTGTCCCGAGGGCTGGCGCAGCCCCGCATGTCTTCACCATGATGACGGCGATGATTCTGCCATCGGTGTGCACCTTAGCCTTTTCCGATCAGCTCGTGGAGGATTGTTCACGCGCGAGGCTTACCGCCATTCGGATTGGCTCGCGCAGGAGCTGGGCAAGAAGGGCGTGCGTCTGCGCTGCTTTGCGCGGAGGTTTCTCGGCACTGCTCGGCTACGGCGCTGGGCTGGGGGCCTTGCTTCTGGTCGGCGGCGAGGAAGTGTCCGGTTTTCCGGGGCTCCTGGCCGCCGTGGTGCTTCTCGCCCTTCAACAAGCCCTCCTTGCCGTGGTGGCAAGCGCGGCGGCCTTGCGGTTGGGGGAAGTCGAGGCGTCCGTCGCGGTCCTGGGCGTGCACTTTGCGACTCTGTGCGCCCTCGCGGTCTCTCCCGTCAAGTGGCAGGCCGTGCTCGTGCCGCTCGCGCCTTCGGCTCAGGCGGTGCTCGCGTGGCACGACGCCTTGGGCTTCTTGCCCGTCTGGTCCATCGTCTATTTGCTGCTGCTGCTCTTGGTTGCTTGCGGGCTCGCATCCAGGGCCCTTGCCTCAAAGGAGCTTCTGTAGGGGGTGTCTTATGTCGGACGTCATCAAGATCGAAAACGCAACAAAGGTCATTAAGGACCGCACGGTGCTCGACGGCATCTCGCTTGAGCTGCCGCGCGGCGGCGTCTGCGGCTTTATGGGTATCAACGGGTCTGGAAAGACAATGCTCTTTCGAGCCGTTGCGGGGTTGATCCATCTTAGTTCCGGATTGGTCAGCGTCTTTGGGCGCCGCATCGGCAAGGACTGCGACTTCCCGCCTAATCTAGGCCTCTCGCTCGACTCGACCGGCTTCTGGGAAGATCGATCAGCCCTTTGGAATCTGGTCTATCTTGCCTCGATACGCGGCGAGGTGGGGGAGCCTGCCGCCCGCGATGCGCTGAGGCGTGTGGGGCTCGACCCTGACGACGCTCGCAAGGTGTCTGCTTTCAGCATGGGCATGCGCCAGCGTCTCTCGATTGCGCAGGCGGTGATGGAGAGGCCGGAGCTTCTTATCCTTGACGAGCCGACGAATGCGCTTGATGTTGACGGTATTGGCATGGTGGCGAGGCTCATTTCCGAGGAGCGTGCGAGGGGCTGCACCATTCTTGTGTCTTGCCACAACGAGCCGCAGGTCGAAGCCTTGTTCGATAGGACCTACCATCTGTATGAGGGCCGCTTGGCAGACGGGAGGCACCGATGACCGCCCAGCGAAAGCTCCCCGAGCTGTCCTTGGGAACGACTGCGTGCTTAGTTGCCCTTATGCTTGGGGTCTGCGTTGCCTTTGGGCTTGTTACTCGCACAAGCTTCACCGATTACAACCACGACCAATCCGAGTTGGGCGCGCTTCCCTGCGCCGTTTTCTCGCAGCCCGCGGAGATGTTGGCATACGCCGATAACTCCGGGGCGCTCGACTCGGCGGAGGTCGTCGTCGTGGCAGTGTGCCGGGGTCGGGGGGCGTACGTCTACCAGTCTTTTCTGCGCGAACTTGAGGTGCGCGAGGTTATGCGGGGCGACGGCATCGAGCCGGGCGATGTTATAGACACATACGACAACCTCGCCATAGAGGAGCCGTACAACTACTCCGGCAAGGGCCAGTTCTCTTCCGAGCGCCGAGTGCGGCCGGCGGGGCTCGGCCCCAACATGCGCGGCGCGGCGCCGTTGCGTGAGGGACAGACGTACCTTGTGTTTCTCAACAAGAAACGCAGCCTTCCCGAGACAAGCGAGCCTCGCTATGTCCAGGTGCACAGCGCCTATGCACATGTTGCGCTCGACGTCTCGGAGCACCCGGAGCGGGTCAGAATCGGGGGAGCTGCGCCCGGCGAGGATGACGAGAGCATTCCCTTCGACGAAGCCTCTGGCTTTGACGCATTCGTGAGCGACGAGGCTGCGCGGGGCGCCTACCTCGACGGATGTCGGCAGGCCATGGCGTCGGTTGGCCTGCACAGGTAACCTGCGTTTTCAGCCTGTCTGATTTGACGGGTTGTGGCGGATGCCAAGGCGACCGTCCGATGCGCGGCGGATTCTGGTCGCGTGACCAATGAACGCATGCGTCGCCGCGAGGATACTCTTGCCCAGCAAAAGGCCCTTCTTGCTTCTTGCCCGCCATGCCGGGAAGCAAGAAGGGCCTTTGTTTGTTCGCACGAGCGCACGGCCCCTCGTCGCGCATCCCTCGTTTGCGCAGACGGTGAACACCCTCGCCGGGCGCCGTACCCTTTTTTCCAGAATGCGCGGGCGGGGGCCCGCGCCCGGATGCTCTGGAGAGGAGCAAACATGTCGTTCAAGGTTATGGCAATCTGCGCCGGCAGGCACGGCGGCAACGGCGAGGCGCTCGCCAAGGAGGCTCTCTGCGCGGTCCAGGAGGCGGGCGGCGAGGTCGAGCTCATCAACCTCTTTGACTACAACATCCTTCCCTGCACCGGCTGCGAGGGCTGCACGATGCAGATGGGCAAGATGGCCGCCGGGCTCCAGAAGGAGTACCACGGCTGCGTCCTCAAGAACAAGGACGACGTGGACGCCATCATCAACGAGATCCAGACCTGCCAGGGCGTGATCATCTCGGTCCACACCTATGACCTCACGCCCAGCTCCGTCTACACCCGCCTGGCCCAGCGCTTCCTCGCCTACGAGCTCTCCTTCAGGCTCGCCATCGGCGACGTCAAGGAGAACCCGCACACGGTGGCCGGCCTCATCTCCGTCGGCGGCTCCATGCACGACTGGCAGTCCCTTGCACTGGAGAGCCTGCAGGCCACCATGTTCACCATGTCCATGCAGGTCGTGGACCGCTACATGGCCCAGCGCGACGGCCGTCCGGGCAACTGCTTCGTGTGGGGCGAGGAAAACGAGTGGGGTGGCCAGCTCGCCCGCGCCCGGAAGATGGGCGAGAACATCGTCAAGGCCATCCAGACCCCCGTCGAGGAGCGCTGCTGGCTGGGTGACGCTGACGACGGCGTCTGCCCCAACTGCCACAGCTCGCTGGTCTACCCCGGCGACAAGCACTGGGACGGCGTCGAGTTCCCGTGGGAGTGCGCGGTCTGTGGCGCCGGCGGCGACCTCGTGACCGACGAGAAGACCGGTCGCCCCAAGCTCAGAATCGCCGAGAACGGCCTCATCCGCGACCGCAACGACGACCGCGCCCGCGCCGAGCACCTGAACGAGATCAACAAGACGCGCGACGAGTTCTTCGCGCACATGGGCGAGGTCAAGCCCCTCATGGACAAGTACGCCAAGATGGAGTTTCCCACGCTTGAGATCAAGCGCGACTAGCGCCAGGCGACGCCCCGCGCCCGGTGGGTCCCTGCGGCCCGCCGGGCTTCTCGCCATACGGGCAAGGTGGCGAGAAGGGCCTGCGGCAGGGCTCCGCGCGGCGACGCTACTCCGCCGGCAGGTGCAGGTCCGCGCTCGAGCGCGGCTTGGTGCGGGTCTCGAGGATGCCCAGGTAGAGCAGGACGCGGATGGAGAGGTGGAAGAGGAACAGGTCCTCCCCGGAGGCGAGGTCGTTGCCGGTGACCTCGCGGATCCTGCCCAGGCGGTAGAGCAGCGTGTTCTTGTGCAGGCTGAGCAGGGCGGAGGTGCGGGCGGTGTTGCAGCTGTTCTGCATGTAGGCAAAGAGCGTCTCCACGAGCTCGGTGCCGTGCGCCTGGTCGTACTCCCACAGGGCCCAGACGGCCGGGTGGCAGTAGTTCATCAGGTTCACGTGGTCGTTGCAGATGTCCAGCATCTCCATGTAGGTATACTCGCAGTAGCGGTAGACCCCGGTGTCGTCCAGGATCTTGGTGTAGGTGGACCCGTAGCGGATGGCGCTTCTCGCCTGCTCCAGGTGGGGGCGCACGTCGGTGACCTCCGAGAACGCGTTGCTGATGCCCACCAAGAGCCCGTTGCTCGCGGCGGCGCGCACGAGGGCCTCCTCGTCGCGTGCGGGAAGCACCGGCTCGTCCGTGCGAGAGACCAGGCAGACGAGCTCGTTGTCGTAGATGGTGGAGAGGCTGTGCGCGAGGAGGCCCGAGAGGTGGGCGCGCACGCGCTGGGCGCAGCTGCCGTCCATGTCTCCCTCGCGGCGGCGCAGGGTCACCACGAAGAGCGTGGAGAGGGGAGAGAAGCCCACCAGCTTCATGCGGCGCGCGGTGTGCATGGGGTTGGGCTGCTCGTCGTCGAGCAGGCGGGCCAGGAAGTAGGGCCCTGCCTGCGAGTCCTTGGAGGAGAGGAACCCGCCCTTCTGGAGCTCCTGGGCCACCAGGGCCACGAGCCGGTCGAAGACGGCGCGGTCGGCCTCGCCGAAGGGGTGGTTCTTTGCCAGGGCCATGACGCGGCCCAGGCAGATGCCCTCGGCCACGACGTCCTGCGTCAGGGTGTCGAGGTCGTAGAGGGGGTTGTGCCGCAGCACCGCGCCGTGCGCGCGGGCGAGCTCCTCGTCCACGCCCGTCTCCTTGATGTAGCGGATGCCCTCGTCGGCGATGACCTCGTCGGCGGACTCGGTGCGGACGAAGCGGGCGAAGGCGGAGTCGTCGGCGTCGTCGAGCTCTATGCCGGCGCGGGCGGCGTAGTGGTAGGTTGGGTCAACTACCAGTACCGGGTTGCCAAGCTCGGCGGCGCCCACCTCCACGAGGTGAGTCAGGCCTCGGTTGGAAAACAGGGCCTTGAGCAGGCGCTCGTTCGATTCCTGCACGTCTGTGCCGGTGGTGTTCATGGAGGTCCCCTCGCTCGGGCGTTGGTGACGGAAGTGGACAACGGCACCCGTCGCGGGACATGGTAGCCGAATCTGAAAGGAATTGTGGTCATGACGGCCTGGGGATACGACAAGAAGCGCGACTCAGCTGACGAGCGCATCGAGGACGCGGTCTTCTCGCTCATGAGGACCACCGACATCCCGGACATCCGCGTGGCGGACGTCTGCCATGGGGCGGGTATCTCGCGCTCCACGTTCTACCGGCACTTCGACAGCGTGGACCAGGTGGTCAAGGGCTTTGAGATGGACCTTTTGGCCAACATGCACGACATCAACGGCTATGCCCTGAAGGCTCGCTTCGGCCTGGCCGAGCTCGACCCCACGCCCACCATGATCCGCCGCATGGAGCTTCTCAAGGAGCGCCGCGACAAGATCGTGGCGCTGAACGGCCCCCACGGGGACCCGCAGTTCATCCACAAGGCCACCGTCCTCATGCACGACCACTTCCGCGACCGCCTAGCAGACGTCCCGGGGTCTGCCGACTACCGCGACTTCTACCTGGCCTTCGTCCTGGCGGGACACCACAACGTCATCCAGTACTGGCTGGAGGAGCGCCCCGACACGCCGCCCGAGAAGGTGGCCGGCGTCCTCAACCGCCTCTTCTACGCCCCCTTCTTCCTCGACGAGTCCCGCGCCCGCACGAGCCCCACCTCCCCCTTCGGCACTAACTAAATAAAAC
>ERZ1035027.1544-NODE-1544-length-10497-cov-39.970695_pt1 | contig 10497 bp, 11 predicted proteins | sample MGYA00520604_ERZ1035027 | MGnify/ENA primary metagenome ERZ1035027 (study PRJEB33766, sample SAMN09781743) | gut metagenome | biome: gut microbiome | host: Homo sapiens | place: Madagascar | study: EMG produced TPA metagenomics assembly of the PRJNA485056 data...
TTAATTTTCAACAACTTAGGCTACATGTTCCGGATTTTATCCGGACAGTAGTGATAACTATGCTAAGAATTATCTGGGCGATAATTGTACCAAAAGCATTCGAAAATGTATCTAGCATAAATCTTCTAAAGTTTGAATGCTTTTTAAAATTATAAATTTTTGCTACCATAATTTTATGTTTAAGTTAAAAATATATATGCATGGCATAACGAATAGTATCAATAGTGTTATCATTATGAAATCGAGTCTTACATACAGTGGAATTTATACTATCAGGTATGGGTAGCGCTGTTTTAGCTCCAATCCCAATTTCCTTTAGCAACTTTTGATATTGATTTAGCCAACTATTGATTTCTTTAATGGTTATTGGCTCATTCAGCTTTACTACTATCGCATTCCGTAGTTTTAACTCTAGCAGATTTACTATGTCTACTATATCATGAGGATTTTTTGTTAAATTAATCCTTAAGTCACACTTTGGAGCAGCTATTGTACTCTCATCTGTAAAATAAAAAAGAAAAGTTCCTTCCATAATTTTATCATTTTTAATTTTAACCAGTTATGTTATTAACATTATTAGAAACAATATTATAACTATTGTTTGCTCCTTTGTTCTTAGTACAATAAGAATAGTCTGCAATATCTTCTAAAAGATGAATGCAATGACCTCCAAGAAGAGGATGAATATGTTCTGTTTGTTCAATCATATTCTAATGTTTTTTTTTTATTATTAATAGTAGCCTAAACTACAGCCTTCAGTTTGATAGGCCATTGGCAAATGTAATACATTTCTTTTGTAAGAAAGCTATCGTTTGCAGAAAAATACTAATTATTAACTAATGGGGTTGATTCCTAAGTTATTATGTTTTCTATTATTAATGTTCTTGTTTAGTGAAAAGCTTGTCTGTTGGGTGCGCACAAATGATTCATAGTAATATTCTTCTTCACAAGGTTTGTGGGGAAGAAATATTTATGATTACTTGGATAATTGAAGAAATAGTTGTACCTTTGCTTCTGGTAGTGTTACTACTATTAAATATGGTGAAAAAAGTGGGAATGATTTTGTCAATTCAATAATCTTTCGTACTTTTGAAGACAGAAACAACTAAAGAGAATAGAAGCCTATGCAATATCCATTAATGTCAGAATATGTGAGTGCTATTCGAGATGCTAGTGAAAATCTTGATAAGTTGGCTCACTTGGTACCAGTGCTAGATGATCATGGTGAGCCATATCGTAGCAGTGGTGCGTTTGCTGTCGTGTTCAAAATGAAAGATGAACAGACTGGGAAATGCTATGCTTTGAAGTGCTTTACTGAAGAGCAAAAAGGTAGAGCTGAGGCTTATCGTCAGATTGCAGATGAGTTGGAGTTCGTTGATTCTTCTTGTATTACTTCTGTAAAGTACTTAGACAAAGAAATCTTCGTAGATAGCAGTTGTGAGGAGGATGAGTTTCCTGTTCTTCTGATGGATTGGATTGATGGTGAAACAATGGAGAATTACATTGCAGAGAACTATCAAGACAATTATGCCATGGCTATGCTTTGCTATCGCTTCTGTAAAATGGCAGCGTGGCTTCGCTCTCAACCATTTGCTCATGGTGATATTAAGCCAGACAACATCATGGTTCGTCCCGATGGAAATCTGACATTGGTAGATTATGATGGTATGTTTGTTCCTGCTATGAAGGGACAGAAGTCTCCAACAATTGGTACAAAGGACTTTTCTCATCCTTTGCGAACCGTCGATGATTTTGATGAAACCATCGATGACTTTGCTTTGGCAAGCATCGCCTTGTCATTGAAGGCTATTTCTTTGAAACCATCCTTGCTTGATGAATATGGTGCGGCTGATAGATTGCTCTTTTCTGCTGAGGATTATCGTGACTTGAGCAAGAGCAAAATGCTGTCGGCTTTGCAAGAGTTAATGGATAAGGAAGAGATAAACACTCTTCTTTCAATCTTTTTGTTAGTTAATGCAAAGAAGAATCTTTCCATGTGCTCTTATCTAGCTTTTTTACAAGCAAAACCTCAATTTGATACGATGATGGTATTTCCTACAAAAATATCAGATGATGATTTTAAAAGTGCAGTTTATGATGAATATGGTGCTTTATATAGTGCAGATGGAAAAAGATTATTCCGTGGTCCTTGTAATATAGTCTCATACAAAATTAAAAATGGTGTTATTGTAATTTGTGACAATGCTTTTAGTATGCAAATCCCTGATAATGAATCTGCTTTAGAAGAAATTGTCATCCCCAAAACAGTACGATATATAGGTAATGGTGCTTTTGAATTCTTGAACAATTTGAAAGAAATAGTATTACCTGAGAAATTGCTGTCTATTGGAGATTGTGCATTTAGAGGATGTTTGCAATTAAAGAAAATGGTTTTGCCTTCTACATTAAAAATAATAGTTGGTAATCCTTTTGTATCATGTCTCTTAGACTTGAAAGTTTTATCTGACTTTTATATTTTGACAGAAGATTTTTTACTGTCAAATGATAGAAAGCGTTTGATAGCTTATTTGGGAAATAAGAGTGTTCTTGTTATTCCTAATGATGTGGAATATATTGGAGAGCATGCCTTTTTTGAAAATTTAAGTATAAAAGTGGTCAAATTGCCAAAAAGTGTTCGTATAATAGAAAAAATGGCATTTTGTTATTGCGCAAACTTAAAAGATATAGTTCTGCAAGACGGAGTTGAGGTTATTAGTGAGATGGCTTTTATGTGCTGTTATAATTTAAGGTATATAGAGTTGCCTAATACTGTGTTGGTTTTAAAAAGGTCTGCTTTTAGTAGTAGTGGATTAAGAGATGTTTCTTTTTCTATAAATATGAAGCAAATTGATGATTTTGTCTTTGGTGGGTGTCGATTGCAATTGCATACCAAACTTCCAAATTCTATAACTTTTGTGGGTGTAAAAGCTTTGGGAAGTTGCCGTCTTGTAAATGAAGACATTAAAGCTGATTGTATTAAACGTTTTGGTGAGGAGGTATTTCAATATGATAATTATAGAATCTAAGCGAAAGAAGCGGGAGAATATCTTGAAGAAATATCCCGATGCAATAATTGCGGATGTAACAAGTCATGCTGAAGATGACTTGATAAAGTTGAGTCCGTTCTATCCTCATGGTGGCATACCTGTGCCATTTAGCGAGGGTGTTACTGCTACATGTGTTGAGGCTGTGTGGCAAGGGCTAAAGGTATTTGAATCGGCTGATGTAGATATGAAAATGTTTAAGAATGAGTCGATGAAGAATATCAAGAGAACTGTTCGCAAGTTTGGTAAGCCTCTTGGACATCGAAAAGGAGTAAACGGAACTGAACTGCTAGGATATATTGAGGCTCGAAAGCTGATTTATATTCCTACTTACAAGTGGGTTCTTGAACATAAGGTTCAAAGTATTATTGAAAGATTACGAGAGGCTAGCCAGACTAAGACCATCGTACTTTTGGATTATAATACAAATTGTGATGTGGATGACCCGAAGAAGCCTCTTTCGCATGCCTTTTTAATCAAGGCATACGTAGAAGGTCTATATCCTTTTGGTGATAAAAAGTGGAAACCACAGACAATAGAACCAAAGCAACTATCGTTATTCTAACATACATATATTATTGGAGGACAAAAACAATGAACAGAAGAAGTAACTGGGAGGATTTTAAGAATATCCTCGAACAAAATCATATCACCAAGCTCTATCACTTCACAGACCGTGATAACTTGGAGAATATTATCAAGAATGGAGGACTCTATTCTTGGAAGGATTGTGAGGAACGTGGTATCAATATTCCTAAACCAGGAGGTGGAGGACCAGGTTCTCCATCTTGGTCGTTGGATAAGCGTGATAATCTGGAACATTATGTTCGTGTCAGCTTTACCATGAACCATCCAATGATGTATGTGGCAATGAATGAGGATAGAATTTCTAACCCTGTCATTCTGGAGATTGATCCGGAGGTGATTTATGATGAGAATACCAAGTATGCTGACAGGAATGCTGTGCGCAATGGTGCTCATGTGGGTGGAAGTCTGGAGGATTTCAAGAAGATTCACTTCCAAACTGTCAAGGCTCGCAATCACTTCGATTTCGATGCTGATGAGCAGCCATTCTATCAGGCGGAGATATTGGTAAAGAATACCATTCCTCTGAAGTATATCAAGAACATCGGCAACTTTGGTATTCCAATTCCAAGCCAACCACAGATGTTACAAAGCAAGAATGCATATACGGCTCGTGTTGATCGTGAGCATCCTACAGCATTCATCTTCCTGGTGGACCAGAGTGTTTCTATGCGTAGAATTACCACCTTCAATGGTGAGGATATGACTTTATCGGAAGCCGTAGCCCGTATTGTAAATGCCCAAATCAACGAGTTGGTGGAGCGATGTGTGAAGAATAATGAGACTCGCCATTACTTTGATATTGCCATGATAGGTTATGGCACAGAGGCTTATAGTGCCTGGAATGGCAATCTGGAAGGACGAGACTTTGTTACTCCAGAAGAGATTCGTGATAATCCTTACCAAAAGAAAATGGTGAAGGAAGAGGTGCGTACTCGTAAGGGTATAACCATCAAAGAAGTAGAGAAGAAACAATGGATGGTAGCTCGCCATGATGGTAGTTGGACACACATGGACAAAGCTTTCAAACGTGCAGAAGGTCTGCTCGAAAACTGGATGAAAGAGCATCATGACAAGGATTGTTATCCTCCTACAATTATCAATATTACTGATGGTGAGTATAATGGTACCTCACATGATGAAATGCAACAACTTGCTAATCAGTTGAAGTCGATGTTTACCAATGATGGTAATGTATTATTCTTCAATATTCACGTTGTACCTGGACATGCAGAATCAGTAGTGTTCCCTGCAACTGTAGATGAACTGAACGGAAATGGATATGGTGAGAAACTTTATAATATGTCGAGTCTCTTGCCACTAAATTATAATGAGCAGATTCGTGCCATCTTTGGTGATAAGCAAACAGATATTCGTTATCATGCCATGGGTGTGAACACAGGTATGGAGCGATTGGTCAAAATGATGAAGATTGGTACGTTGTCGAGTATGCTCGTTAATCAAAACCTATAATATATATGAATAAAGGCGTAAGCATAGCAAAATGGAATGATCATGTAGCAAACGAGGATTCTTTCTTCTCATCTGATACTTGCATAGCGGTGTCGGATGGGGCCGGAGGCTGTGGCTTGTTTGCTGATGAATGGTCGCAATATCTCATAGAGCAATTACCAAAGAATAAACCTATCACGTCTTTTACGGAACTTGATGAATGGGTGGATAGCATCTGGGAATCATTTTATAATGATCATGAGGAAAAGGCAAAGCAAGGGGATGGCATTCTTCTGAATAAGTTCTATAATGAAGGTTCGTGCGCTACTATTGCTGCTGCATGGAAGATTCAGGAAAAGGTCGCAAAATGGATGGCTTATGGTGATAGTGTTGTTTTCCATTATAGTTTTCAAACTGGTATTTTGGAACATAGTTTTACGAAATTGGCAGATTTCTGTAATCCTCCAAGATTGGTTAGTTGCAAAGACCCGTTGGAAGAAGAAGGCTTTAGACACGGTGAATTTGTGTTAGATGATTCGTCTGTAGTCTTTGCTGCCAGCGATGCTTTATCTCATTATATTTTAATGATGTATGAGTTAGCTCATTGTAAGGAATTTGGCGAAGAACTTGCAGAGGAATATCTAAAGCAGTCAGGTAATTCTCAATTACTAAAAACAGCAGAAACAATAAAGTTTGATTTTGAAACGGATGTACTTCAGTCTTTGTTAGATGCAACTTTATCAAGCAGCCAATTTGAACTATGTTTGAAAGAACTGAATTCGAAAGGAATCTTAGATATGGATGATTTTACGCTGGTTTATTTCAAAGGCTAACGTCAATCTTCTTTATGCCCCTATTTGTTGTCATTAAAATTTGTAGAAGCAGATAAAATAACAGTACACAATATGCAGTATCCATTGATATCAGAATATGTAAAGGCCATTCAAGATGCTAGTGATAATCTAGAACAATTGGCTTACCTGACTCCCGTGCTAGATGATCACGGAGAGCCATATCGCAGTAGTGGTGCTTTTGCCGTGGTGTTTAAGATGCTGGACAAGAGTATCGGGAAATATTATGCCCTCAAGTGTTTTACGGAAGAACAGGAAGGGCGAGCTGATGCCTATCGTCAGATTGCAGATGAATTGGATATGGTTGATTCTCCATATATTACTTCTGTAAAGTATATGGAGAAGGAACTCTTCGTGGACAGTCAATGCGAGGAGGATGAATTTCCCGTATTGTTGATGGATTGGGTAGATGGTGAAACGATGGAAGCTTACATTGCGGCAAACTATCACAATCAATCAGCCATGTCAATGCTTTGTTATCGCTTTGGAAAAATGGCGGCTTGGCTCCGTTCACAATCTTTTGCCCATGGCGACGTCAAGCCAGACAATATCATAATCCGTCCAGATGGCTCTCTTACATTGGTGGATTATGATGGAATGTTTGTGTCTTCTATGAAAGGCAGTAAATCTCCAACTGTCGGTACCAAGGATTTCTGTCACCCATTGCGTACTATGGATGATTTCGATGAAACAATAGATGATTTTTCATTGGCAAGTATCGCCTTGTCATTGAAGGCTATATCCATGAATTCTACATTGTTAGATACCTATGGCGCATCAGACAGGCTTCTCTTCTCGGAAAATGATTATCGCACTCCGTCAAATAGCAAGGTTATATCAGCCTTGCAGGAATTGATGTATGATAAAGACTTCTGTACACTTTACTCTCTTTTCATGCTTGCATTGGTAAGAAAGGAACTTTCTGCATGTTCTTTTAGATTGTTTGTTGGCGAAAAGCCTCTCCTACCTCAAATTGTTGAAGACTTATCAACCGAAGCTACAGAGAAAGAATGGAAGGAGGCTTTTATTGATGAATGGGGTGTAAAATATAGCAAAGATGGAAGAAAGTTATTGGACGCAAGAAGGGTACAAGGTGTTTACTACATTATTAAAGATAGGACAAAAATAATATGCGATGGAGCATTTAATTGCTGTAGTGCTTTGGCAGAAGTTGTCATTCCGAATAGTGTGACAAGTATTGGAAACAGTGCATTTGCTAATTGTAGTGCTCTGTCTAATATAGCCATTCCTGATAGTGTGACTAGCATTGGAAATTATGCATTTTCTAGTTGTTGTTCTCTGTCTGACATTATCATCCCGGATAGTGTGGAAAATGTTGGTAATGGTGCATTTGAGTACTGTAGCTTGTTGGAATGTATATCCATTCCTGAAAGCGTAATTTGCTTAAATGGAAATCCGTTTTCTTGTTGTCGTTCTCTGTCCAATATTGTCATCCCTGATAGTGTGACAAGTATTGGAGACTATGTATTTGAAGGTTGCACTTCTTTGTCCAACATCGTCATCCCTGATAATGTGACAAGTATTGGTAGTAATGCATTTAAAAATTGTAGTACTCTGTCCAACATAGTCATCCCAGATAGTGTAACTAGCATTGGAAATGGTGTTTTTAGTGGTTGTCTCTCATTAAAATATATATCCATTCCTGTAAATGTAATTTGCTTAAACGGAAATCCGTTTTCAGAATGGAATGGTAAGTTAGACTGCTTGTCCCCCAATTTCGTCCATGAGTGTGATATATTGTTCAATAAGGACAAAAGTGAAATTATTTCTTTCAGAAATCAAAAAATAGAATCATATATTATCTTTTCTAATGTGAAGAGAATTGGTGATAGTGCATTTTCTGGTTGTCGTTCTCTGTCCAACATCATCATCCCTGATAGTGTGACTAGCATTGGGGATGGGGCATTTTATGGTTGCTCTTCTTTGACCAATATTGTTCTTCCTGATAGTGTGACAAGTATTGGTAGTAATGCATTTAGAGATTGTAGTTCTCTGTCTAACATCGTCATCCCTGATAGTGTGACAAGTATTGGAGACTATGCATTTGAAGGTTGCGCTTCTTTGAGTGATATTGTTGTCCCTGATAGTGTGACAAGTATTGGTAGTGATTCATTTAGGGGTTGTCGCTCTCTGTCCAACATAGTCATCCCTGATAATGTGACTAGTATTGGTAGTAATGCATTTAGAGATTGTAGTTCTCTGTCCAACATTGTCATCTCAGATAGTGTTACTAACATAGGAGATTGGGCATTTGTTAATTGTAATAAATTACCATACAATCTTAAACAAGAATTAATTTCTCGTTTTGGTGATGAGCTATTTAACGATCCTTTCGCCCTCATATACCTGCAATAGAAAATAAGGAGCTATATACAGTACAGAATAAAGAATCCCAATACGGGGTGTTACGTATAGATGGTTCTGTTGTTGTTCCGTTTGGTAAATACAATTGGATTGATGGATTTGACAATGGACTTGCAAGAGTAAAAATAGGAGGCGTAACAAATGGAATAAACGAAAGCAAATGGGGACTTATTGACGAGGAGGGTGAGGTTGTCTTGCCTATAGAGTATGATACAATATGGACGTTCTATGGCAAGGAACGCAACTCTACCAATGTCGTAAAAGGAGGCTTTTCGCAAAATATGGATTTCTCGAGTATCTTGGGGCGAGATAAAGCCTATGAAAAGAAAAGTGACTCATACAAAAGCGAATACGAAGGACATGAACAAGATGATTCAATTATATAAGAATGAGTTATGGAAAATATAATAGATAAAATTAAAGGAACAATATATGGGCAAGCCATAGGAGATGCCCTTGGCCTTGGTCTTAGCGTCAATCCATACTATGATGCAGGATATGATCAGGGGTAGGAGGAAGGGTATCATGATGGTATTTACCTCTCTACGCTTAAGAAAAAAGGAATCATAAAATTAACTGTTGGAAAGAAGTGGGCTTTAGTCGAAGTTTAGTCGAAGTTAGTCAATCTTTAGCTTGCTTCTTTGTTGTAATGCTCAGAAAATCAGTTGCTAATGATGAAATCTAACTTAGTTAAACTTTTAAATGTTTAGTCGAACTCAAAATGGGATATCTGCTTTGGAAATATTTCCCTTCTTGGCTTAGACTAAAAGTATCAGAAGGAGCATGAAAGGGATTAAGTGTTGTCGTTAAAAAAGTGGAACTGTGTAATCGGTACAGCACTATTGCCAGATATGGATGACTTTACGATTTGTTGGATGTATAAGCAATAAAAAATGGAAAATGAAACTTTAAAAGAAAGATTCCTCGGCACAATCTTTGGACAAGCTGTAGGAGATGCCTTGGGACTGAGCACGGAGTTTATGTCCAAGCAAGAGGTGGATCGTTTTTATCCTAATGGGATATACGCTCAGAACTTTAGGGGCAGCCCTATGGGCTTATTGGTATGCAACCTCGTATAAGGAGGGTATCTTGAAGATTGTTTTATCAGGAGGTGATGCGGATACGAATGCAGCAGTAGCAGGAGCTATCCTGGGCGCTAAATTTGGAATAGACCAAATTCCTGAAGAATGGAAAAGTGGTCTTCTCTATGCTTCTATGCTCTATAACAGGGTGCAGGAATTCTACACAATGGTCCGATAAGAATTTCATCTCTGCTGTTCATAAAATATGATAGCGCTGTATCGGTGTGTTTGGTACAGCGCTTTAAATCCATTTTAAATTCGTGCTAAACGTTTGTCTATATCATTTTTTGAAACTAAACGTTTGAAAAACAAATAGACAGATCCTCTATTGATCATGTTTTTGAGAGAGAATGCTGGGGTTAGTTTTTTGCCAATACGAGCCTCGACAAGTGCATCTAGCTCTTCCGCACTCATCTGCAATATCTCATCGTAAGTTTTTCCTAACTTCCGACTTAATGTTTCTCGTGTCTGTTCATTCAGTATATGCATAAAACTCATTCTTACATTAATTAATGCAAAGGTAATCATTTCTCTGTTATCTTCCAAGTTTTTTTACGAATTTAATACAAAAATTATCAAAGGGTGATAATAACGCAGAATCCTGCCGGCATCACTGCCAGCAGGATTCACTTTCAAAAATCGAACCTAAAATTCTACCTTGTAATTTCTATCTATGCAATATCTATTGTAACCTGAATAAGTCTAATTACCTTTTTAAAAAACTAAATCCTATAATATGAATAACGCTGCAAAATGAACTGTTCTTTATCTTTTACTCAGCAGTTGTCTGCTGCTCTGTAGCCTGCTGCTCAGTTGTCTCCTGCTGGGTTGTTTCTTCCTGTGGAGTTTCCTGAACCTTTGCTGGCTCTTCTGTCTGAGTATTCTCTTCTGTCTTTGTAGAATCCTCAACACCTGCCTGTGGCTGGATAGGAGTACCTGTTGCCAATGTATCTGCTGGTGTTTCTGGCGCTACGGTATCAACTGGTGCTACCTCTGCGTTACCTACCATTTTGCTTGATGCAAAAACGTTGCTTACTGAAACCATTACCATAGCTGCGATAGCTGCAAACATAAACTTCTTCATAATCTTATCTTTTT
>ERZ1035027.1550-NODE-1550-length-10483-cov-5.977944_pt1 | contig 10483 bp, 11 predicted proteins | sample MGYA00520604_ERZ1035027 | MGnify/ENA primary metagenome ERZ1035027 (study PRJEB33766, sample SAMN09781743) | gut metagenome | biome: gut microbiome | host: Homo sapiens | place: Madagascar | study: EMG produced TPA metagenomics assembly of the PRJNA485056 data...
TCAGAGGATACGATACTTCCTTGAAAGGAGAGAAGACTCATGGCTATGCTTTTGAGCCTTTCAAAGAAGACGAAGAAAGAGAAACGAAATTTCTCTATTGTAATTTGAAATGGACTGGAATGAATGGAGTTTACATTGTAGCACAATACTACAAAGATCCGAACAGACAGACGACATTCGACATACTAGCACCGAATGCGGTAGTTGATATCATAATCGAATAGATATAACCCCTAGGGAATATTCCCTAGGGGTATTTTCCGTCCGATTTATTTTTTATATATCAGAATGCTGGTACTCGTATTCAAGCTGATTAATCATCTTTTGATTTGCTCTCACACGAATATTTAATCCAAACTGATTGTTATCTTTTAATTGCTTTGCAGCAATGGCAGAGATACAAGCATATCGAGTTAAGATCTCCGCAAGAAGCTTAACCTTATCAATGTTTCTATCGTTTTCTTCTGTAAGAAGTTTTAATTTCTCTGTCAACTCATCATCGATATCTTTAATCTGTACAAAGAGAATCTGGCAATACGATTTATGCTTATCGAACCATTCCAGTCGTTCTTTCCCTTTGTAATATTCAGATAAGATGAAAATATCATCGGTGGTAACCTTTTTACTTTTTACCTCTTTAGTAAATCGTACAGGAATCAATCCTAGCTCAGATACCTTTTCTTTTAGCCGATGCATCTCAATACCGAAATCTAATTCATCCGGTTTTCCGTAGACACTCTGTGAAATTAATCTTTTTAATACATTATAATCCATTTGCTTGTACTCCTTCGTTAATAGTAATTCATATAGTTATGAATTCTCAAAAATCATAACCGATTATAAATAAGAATCATTGTCAAAACATTCCTGATTCTTTCTTTGGATATTCTGAATAGCAAATACAGCTTTGCCATTCTTAAATTCTGGATGCGTTTGACAATAATTTGTATAGAAACTGATATCGTCTAGAACTTGGTCAAAGTTTTCTTTTGAATGCTCCATATGATGAAGAATTTCATCACTAAATCGAATAATACGAATTCGGCATTCTGTAGCTTCATCCTTAGTATATTTATTTTCAAATCGATTGTGATTTTCTTTTACTTCGTTTATAGTGTCTTGCAGCTTATCATATTTGCTATCAAGATGCTTGTTACTCTCTTTGACTTCATCAATAGTCTGCTGCAATTTCTCTACTTTACCGATAAGTTCACCATTAATTGCTCTTCCAATAATTTTAGCAATTGCTCCCCAAGGATTGATCTTAATCGGAGTAAATTCGATAAGCGTAAGTAAAACAAATAAACCAAGTCCACCACTTGTAAGGAGTTCATATAAAGACATTAAATATCACCCCTTTCGTAGTATACTGTATGAAGTTTTAAAGAAAACATAAATGTGCTCATAACAGGGCCCTCCTAATAGTAATTCGTTTTAATATGATGTTTTGCGGAAAAGAGATGGGGTGCCTTTGTAGACACCCCATTATAGGTTTATTCCTCTTCAGTCTGTTCTTCTTCCTCTTTTTTCACAGCCGCTTCCAATTTACTCAATTCAATCAACTGATCGATCTGATCATAATCCAGATAAGATCCAAGATGAACTTTCATCATCTTCTGAGTGAAAATAGCTTTTACATCATCATCACAATCTGCAAGTTCAACTTCAGTAATCGCATCCACATAAGATTTCGTATTCTGAATCAATTGCTGTGAGTTTGTCATAGATAAGAATGCAGGCGCAGGAAGCATGATACGGATATCTTTCTCACTTTCCAAATACTCATAATTGTATACTTTCGTGAAAATAGTAGAGAAAGCATCCTGACAAATCCTCTGCCTCTTATAGATCTTTCTAAGGAATTTACTATTCGACATTGTAAATCGAGTCGCATAGTCGACCTGATTTACCGTCTGTACAAACTCCAAAGGTACATCGGTAGAAGAGATAGCCTGATCTTCAAAACGTTCCATTAACTCTGTAGGAGTTTTAAGATCCTGTCCATTCATTACTTCAAACTGTACAGGTGGATCTCCGGAAGGTCCAACAGGAATTACATGGTCGTTATATCTTCCCACTATACTCAAGATAGAGTTCATGGAAGATATTTGTCGCATTCCCATATTGCCTTTTTTCAGCTGATTGATAACGTTCTGCATAGTACGAGCAACGTTTGTTTCAACGTTCTGTTTTACATAGTAGATACGTTTATCCTGTGCTCTAGTTACCTGACCAATCGTATCTGTCAAATAAAGCATACAGTAGCACATTGCTGGAACCATTGCTTTCTTTAAATCAGAGATACCGCGATGAGTGTCTTGATCCTGTTCGAAAAAGAAATGGAGCATATCCTCTGCTGGAATAAAAGTAACAGTGATATCATTGCATCCACCAACAACGTTAAAGGAATCGTTATATTTTAGGATTGAATAGATCTCTTCTTTCAGATCCTTATTTGCATTGATAAACTGAGCATCAATCTGCTGACTGATCTGCTGCGCTACATATCCAATCAGTTCATCTACTCCTGGATCGTCATCGTAATTACCACCCATGTATGTATGAGACATCGCATTCATAGCGTTCTGTCCATTTGCACAAGATATACTCTCTTCCATATGGAAATTGAAGTGATAATACCCAACGCACATGTTATTGGTAATATATAAAGGCAAGATTTTTCTTCTAGGAATTAATTCCAGAACCGCACCGTTCATTGGTTTGATATTTTCAGAATTGGATTTTCCTTTAGAATTCGGTAAAATTAATCCATCGGAAGCAATACTCCTCATAGACTTCTTAGTCTCTTTTTTATTAAAGAGAGAATCCAATCCTTTATTTCGATCTTCTTCGTTATTCGCTTCATTCATGCTAGATTCAACATAAACGTTATAAGCTTCTGTTAAACTATTCTCCGTAGATTCCAATAAAAGATGTGATGCTTTCTCGTATTGCTGCACACTCTCAGTCAAAATGCCAGTATTGTTGAAGCGAACCTGCACCTTAAAATCATCAGATACCAAATCCATATGATTCTTCAATGCCTCTTTAACTCTTCGTTTATCTTCTGCATTTGTGCTTTCCAAGATAACTTCTTCATGAATTGCAGCGCTTTCCGTCAGTCCTTTTGCCTGGAGATATCCTCTCCGATCCATAAGTCTCTGGATTGCGATATTATATGGTACACAATATACAAAGCACTCGCCATACTTAGATGCTTTCTTATACATCTCTTCATAAAAATCATCAAGCTTATACTTCTTCTTGATATTCTTTACTCTCTGGAAGAACTCCGCATTGGTATTTTCATCAGTCTTATTAGATTTAACGGTAGCAAATTCTTTTGTAAAATTATCCGCAGATAAAGTATTGTCTTTCTTGATATCCAAAGCATCTTCCAACTTTGGCATATACTTGCACATCATATCATACTGATAGTCTTCAGCCATAATAGAGCGCATAATATCAGTATTCATTGCAAGAGAGTTTACGAAAGAATTGTTAGAAAATAACTCAATCGTGGATTGAATAAAATTTTCCGTTCCCACACCATTCTTTTTCTGAAGCCTTACATAGAGTTTCGTAATATCAGAAATTTTTTCTGCTGAAGTATCACCAATGATAGTATCCAGCATCCCATTAATTTCGCTGCTAATTTGAGTTAAATCACTCTTATTATCAGGTCTAGTCGCATATGTAGTAGAATAGATCTGATCCATTCTGGAGTCTAATCGATCAAACTTCTTTGACAAAGACCGCCCAAAAGAGGAACGTGCCGATCTTATCATGTTAAAACCCCTTTCTCTAATAATCATTATACAGATGTTGAGGTGGGTCAATCTTACAAAAAGGCAGACATTTGGGGGTAGCCCCGTAGGACTACCCCAATGCCTTGTCTGGTAGCGAATAAAAGGTATAATGTTTTCAACACTGTCCTTTTACTGTAATGTACCATCGATAATAGATGCCAACGTTCCATTTGCGGTTGTGATACCTTCAGATCTAGAATCCATAATACCCCAGGTGAATTCTCCAGTATTAAGAACAGAACCGTTCTCTTTGGAATCTTCAGTAATCTGGGTCTTGGTTCCACTCTTAACGATATACTGACCAATTTCATTGTACTTATTGGTACCACTCTGATCTTTGGTAACCTCAACGCCGTTAATACCATCAAGTAAGAATCTTGCCGCTTTATCAACCTGAGCGTTATAAATTGCATATGCATTAAACTCCAGGTTAACCTCAACGTTTCCATAAGTTCCTCTCTCGGAGTTAAACTGAGAAACCTGAGATTTGGTAAGCTGCATGTTGGTGAGAAGTACAGACTTTTCAATATTCAGCATGGTGTTATCTGTAACGATATACATCATGGTGAATACCTCATTCTCGTATCCAGGCTCGATCAGGTTTCTCTTAATCATTCCATGATAAGATTTAGCCTGAGTGTCACCATCTTTGATACCAGTGAGATACATTTCCGTAAACTTCTGAATCAGAGAGCCTCTCTTCTCAAAGTAGTTCATAGATACCGTAACCGCATGGTTTTTGGTAACTTTATTGATCATATTTACGCTGTTGATACCATCCGTAAGTTCCAGAGTCTCAGCCTGGATATCCTCAAGACCATCCATTCCTCTAAACTCATATTCAAGCATATGCTCAAATGAATTTACCAGATCTGCATAATTGCTATCAGCTTTAGCAATCTCCTGAATGAATTTTGGCATACTGACAACGCACAGGAAGGAATATCCTGTTTCAAACTGATCGAACTGACCAATATTGGTGAAGTCCGTCAGACCTCTGAAAGCAGTATACTGTAAGAGGTTTTTCGGTTTAATTGAGTAATCATTTAAGATTCCACCCATTACGTCACTCATGTGTTATACTCCTTTCTTCCTTAATAGGTAACGATTGAGTCTTCAGTATTAATCACGTTAACATCAAAGATCTCAGTCTGCTCCCAATTGTTGAATGCAAACGTTAAAGATCCGTAGAAGATCTTCTCTGTCGCTCTCAGATTATCCTGCGTATAGCTGAATCTCAGAACTGAGAAGTTCGGAGTGTACGGTCTGATCACATTGCTAACAGCGGTTGCAAAATCACTGAAATCGTTTCCAGTCTGGAAGCTGTATCGATTTCTCGGGCAAGCTGTACGAATTGCACGCAATACTTCCTCAATAGCCAATACGTTATTGATGTATTTAAGCTGTGAGTTAAGATCATGGCAGTTATACAGAGTCTGCACGATGCAGTTTCCGCTGCTCTCAAAGATAGCGTAGTTTACTCTCAAATCTTCAATCAGATCAAGCTGATTTGCTTTCGGAGTATGACGAGGAGTAAAGTTGATCGTTCCAGGAATAGCAGAACTGAGTTCCATTCCATTAATATAACCAGCACACGGTACATGCGGAGAAGTTGCAAACAGTCTCGTCATGCAGTATGCAAAGTCATACATCATGGTAACGTTGATACGTTTTGCCGTAGTCGGATCAACGATCTTATATGAAGTCATATAGTCACCAATAAACTTGGTTTCCATATTCTCATATTCTTCGTCAGCGTGTGCCGGATCCGGTGCATGTACTTTCTCCAAAGCCAGAAGCAGCTCACCGTAGGAAGTAATTCCAAGACCAAGATCACGGAAGAAGAACATATCTTTTCTGAAGTTTACAAAAGCAGAGATTGCTTTCTTAACCTCAACCGGATAGTTCGCATCATAGATCGCACAAATCTTATGTGTATCAACATCATAGATTTCATCTTCATTGGTAAGGCCTCTAAAGAAGTCAACCAATGCTTTGGTCCACGGTTCACTGTTAACCGGAGCAACACCAAACACTCCGTTAGTGCCAGACTGAAGACTTACACCGAAATCTGCGTCGACATCGACAGACTCATCAGCAACGACAGTGTTCTCAAGAGCAACACCTCTTTCGTTACGCATATTGATTAAGTCAATGCTTCCAAGTTCATCCTCAGAAACAGCAAGAGCTTCAGCCATAGCTGCTTTATATGCAGCATATACAGAAGAATCGCAATATGTATTTACCTGAGAGAATCTCTCATCAGATAAACCATAAGCAACGTTGCTTAAAACAACGTCCGGATCCAGCGTCATAGTTCCTTTTTCAAGAACCGTTTTACCTTCATAAACTTTGAAGTTATAGAAGATTACATTTCTTCCTTTGGACGTGGTATAATCCGGAGTAATACGGATTGCTTTCGTGGAAACTCCACGGCCGTTATCTCCAATGATCATCAGCGGGAAAGTTTTTTCTTCTTCTTTATAGAGTTTCAGAGCTTCTTTCTTTACTTCTTCGAAAGTCTTGCAACCCTCGATCGTAACAGCTTCCCATTTTACGGAATTAACTGTTTTGTCAATGACGATATTGTCAGTGACCGTTGTAGTCTCTTCGCCATCCTCTCCATAATAGAGAAGGTTTCCATTCTCGTCAGTTTTCTGAGTTGTCTCTGTCGTAATCTTAGCGATAAAAACAATATTAGCGAGAGTTGCATCATCTGCAACAATACGCTTAACCAGAAGTTCACCGCCAGCAGCAACTACTCTTGCTGCCTGAATAGCAGCCTGACCATGTTTAGCAAAGGACATTTTTGAACCGAACATGTTGAAAAATTCATCTCCAACATACCGGCTTAATTTCTCTGTACCACGGTCGAAACTGGAAACTACCAGAATCAACGGATGATAAAGAGAATCTGTTGTGGCCGTTTCGGAACTGATCATACTCTGATCATTCCAGTCATTAATAATTGTACCCGGATACATATTCTATAATGGCCCTCCTTTTTAAACATAATATACTTATTGGCCTTATCGAGGCGTAGATAGGGCAAATAATTTATAGATATGTTAACCGGAGGCATTATGTTCGGAAGCTAGTTAGTAATTACTTTTTCAAGCGGTGAATATGGAATTTCTTCTTTATCCTTCATCAGAATTGCTGACCTCAGAGATTCGTCAAAGTTCTCAGATGTAATTGCTACATAAGGCGATACATAATTCGGCGTAGCCTTAATAGATACAGGTTTATATCCATTCATATCTCTCATCTCTGTCATGCAGAATGGCCTAGAAATATCTTTTGGGTCTCTACATAATTCAGACCACAGAATGCCAAATAACTGAGAATGGAGTCCATATCCTGATCCATTCAGAAGCATATTCTCAGGGAAGTATTCATGCCCTACATCATAAGAAATACTGGTAGGAATTTTTCCGGTAATAACCATTAACTGGAAAAAGTACTGTACATTATCGATGATCTGAGGCACATGCAACTGGCTGATAACTTCATCGCCCTTCTTAAAATGAAGAATTCGATATTCTTTTCCTTCCGATTCCTTTACCAGTTTGATTCCTTTTCCTTTCTCAATAAGAGATGGTTTGCATAAAAATACGGTAGGAAATCGGAATGGTTTAGTCTTTCCAACCATATTAGACTCTACTTTAGCACCGGGTTTCAAAATTCCATAATCAAATACACCGATCGTAGATACATAAGATCCTTCTACTTTTGTAATCTGATTTTTTGTATTACCAAAAAATTCTTCAGGAATGAAGAAGACCAATTCACCATCCAGATTGAAATAAGCGGTGTCTCCTTCTACACGTAAAAAACTAGGGATATCCATTATAAAGCCCCCCTTTCTAAGATTATTAGTAAGTTGCCCCTGTAAAAACACGGTAAAAGGGGCTAGAGGATAATTCCTCTAGCCCTTTAAATTATCTACCGTATTATCTACTATAGCCTTTAAAATGAAATTGGTAATAATCTGAGATGCCTTAGCTGGATCTTCTGTATTCGATACCAATAGATTAACCTGCTCATATGTAATATGCTCAATATTAAAATCCTCTTCATCTTTTAAAAAACGACGGCAGATTTCCATCATTTCTTTAGTCGAACCTTTTGAACGGTTAATGGATCTAAGTAATCGTTCTTTTGCGCTAGAATAGATATAGATAGCAACGACTTTTTCTTTATAAATCTCTCGAAAAGCCTCCAATACAGTAATGGTACCAATGACGATATAAGACTTAGAATCCAAATCAATATCCTTCTTAAGATTCATATAATACCAATCACCATATACAGTCTGATAGCAGCGTCGTTCAATAACCATTTCTTCCGGAATTTCATTCATTTCCTTTTCCGTAATAAAATGGTACTGTTCTCCCTCTACTTCATCAGGCCTCATAGGTCTAGTAGTATAAGGAACAATCTGCTCCAACTGATTTGGTAATGCTTTCAGGACTAGGCTTGATATTGTATCTTTACCAGAAGCCGATTTACCAAGAATCATAAAAATCTTGCCCATATTTTATCCCTGCTTTTCAATCTTCTTTGTCTTTGAATTGTAGATCAACAGAGCATCCACTTTCTGCGGAGTACCAATAATGAACGGGTCATCAATCTTCATGACATCCACATACCGGAAGCCATCGAAAAAGAAAACAAGCGGGCCGATCTGAAGAGTCTTCCAATTCCACCACTCATATGACACCTTCATCATTTTCTTAAATTTCAGTTTCTCGTACTTTGTTAATAAAATAAATTTCTTTAACATAATTTTATTTCCTTTCTATGTATTGTCTATTGATTAAATCCTCTACCTCGCATCCTAAGCAGTCAGCAAGGCAGACAATAGATCTCACGGAGGCATTAATCAATGCCATATCAGATTGTTCATATGATGCAATACTTTTTAAGTTTACACCAGATATGTCGGATAACTCTCTTTGAGTCATCCCCTGTTGGATTCGTAGTATTTTTAATTTTGAAGACGGAGTCTCTTTTTCTTTAAGCACGGACACTCCCTCCTTTCTCTGCAAATTTCAATATATTGAATAATAAATTATATATGTGTAAAGAGGGCAGTAAGATACTACTACCATTTAAATAGCAGTATTAAATCCAAACTGCCTTACAAAGGAGGAAAAATGAATTACGAAAAACTGAATAAGAAAGAACTGCCGAGAAGATCTTGGCACAATTGGGATTGTAATCCAATGAAGATGATCTGGAAACTGAAAAAAGAAGATCTAGAAGATCTTCGTAAGATCGCAACCCATTATAGAGGAAAAGAAGCCGGAAGCTTCTTTTATACACTTAAAAGCTTCAATAAGCTTCAGATCGGAGGAATGTTCTATAAAGATGAATCCAATAGATTTATCTGCGAACTTAAATTCCTCTACTACGGAAAAGTAGAGATGGAAGCTAAAGGTGAAGTAACAGTGTTTACCAAACTAATCATAACTTTGCTGGACTTCAGCAAAATGGTTACCTATGATGGTTTAATGCTCATTGAGCATTTAGTCGAGAATATCGACTTTAAATACGAGTAAAAATAAGGGAGTACCTATATAGGTACTCCCTTCATATTGAATCTTTTATTTCTTACGAGAATCTAGTATGAGATCTCTTAACCTCTCCTTTATCCATCTTACAATAACATTTCAGAGTAGTATTGACACTACTATGTCCTAATATATTCTGTACATGTTCTGCCGGTGCGCCTTTATTAATCATATTAGTAGCAAGTGTACTTCTATATTTATGAGGATAAAGTCTTGTTCTAGGAATTTTAGATTCCTTTGCTATCGTTCTAAGGATATACTCGACTCCATTCTTTGTAAGTCGATTGTACGGTTTCTTAGTGGTTACAAATAGAGCAGGGTTATTATCTGTTCTCCCTTCTAAGTACCATTTCAAATGGACTTTTGCTCTACCTGTCATAAAACATACTCGTTCTTTTCCACCTTTACCAAATACAATAATCTCTCTTGTAGTAAAGTTTACATCATCTTTATTTAATCCACAGAGTTCCGATACTCGCATTCCTGAACCTGATAAAAGATCTATAATTGCTAGATCTCTTTCACAAGTACAAGCACAACGAATAATCTCAGCTTCTTCATCTGTCAAAGTTTCAATGATCTTTTGCTCTACTTTCACAATATCGATCTTATCCATCGGATTCTTTTGGATATATTCTTCCCTAGCTAGCCATTTAAAGAATGACATTAAATACTGTCTAATATTCTGTATAGATATAGACTTCAATCTTCCAATCTGTTTACGATAAGTCATGTATCTACGAATATCCTCTGTAGTTACTTCGCTATAATTCTTGCGTAAAGTATCCAATAATTTAAAGACTTCATTACGATAGTTATACAGAGTAGTATCTGTCTTACCCTCTAATCGTTTTGCTTCTATAAATCGATTGATTACTTCACTATTTTCTACCATTACAGCTTTTGTTTTTTCATCACGATCTATCTTGTAGTTACTTAATACCTGATCTAGGCTATCATAAAGCTTACTAATATCTTCAGAATTAATATCATCATTATCCGCATATAGTTGTTCCAAAACGTTTTTAATCACTTCTATTTTATTAATCATATAAGTCTCCTCTACCTAGATTAAACAACTTCTAATTATGCCTATTT
>ERZ1035027.1551-NODE-1551-length-10472-cov-6.004512_pt1 | contig 10472 bp, 17 predicted proteins | sample MGYA00520604_ERZ1035027 | MGnify/ENA primary metagenome ERZ1035027 (study PRJEB33766, sample SAMN09781743) | gut metagenome | biome: gut microbiome | host: Homo sapiens | place: Madagascar | study: EMG produced TPA metagenomics assembly of the PRJNA485056 data...
CTGAGAATACTGGTCACCGAAGTAACCCTTCTTCTGACCAAATTGGTCACGAGCAGATGATTGAGAGAAACCATTTGCTTTCTGAAGAATCTGCTTTGTTGTTTGATCTATAGACTTAAGATAATCTTTTACTGAGTTTAGATTACCTTGGTTGTTCTTATTTTGCTGTTGCTGATTTTCATCATGTAATCCTTGAGATTCAGAAACAAATCTTGATGTTTTATTTTGCTTGTTATTATCAGCCATGTTGTTTCTTCACCTCTCAATCTTCTTTTCTAGTTATCATATTCAGAATTTCTGTTTTATGATAATATATAAGATTTCTGGATATTAAATTAGAGACGGGACTTTTACATCCCGTCCCTTATTGGAGGAAAATATCTATTTCTGTTTCTTACCTTGATTTAGTCTCTTTTCTCTTTCTCTTAGCTCTTTTTCAAATGACTCTACATATTTCTTTCTGACGAATATTGGCTGATCCATAAGCCATTCAGCTGATACGGCTCCTTCAGAAGCTCTTGAGATAAATAGTGTTTCGTCAATAATGTTTTCATACATTTGTTGACGAATCTCCATGTATTTTTTATTCTGGCCGTTTACTTCTATCGTGCTTCCATTGCCGTAAATCGTCCAAGGTTGGGCGAAAAAATCTTTCATCAACTAGAGCTAAAAATGCTGCTTCATTACTACCGCATCTAGGACAAGTACAGCTACCTCCGGCTCTTAGACCGTAGTCTGTAAGCTCTGCTACTCTGTTCTTTAGAACAATGTAGTCAGCAGATGATAGCTTATTCTTGATTGATACTCTTACATCAATAGGAGTCATGTTCTTTTCATCTCCCATTGATGTAATCATGTAGCAGATTCTTGAAAGCTCTCTGTTAGGCTTTCCGGTAGGGCTGATAAACTGCTTATCCTTATAAGAATTTAATGCTTGCTGCATAGTTAGCAGATGTAGCTCTACATCACCGTTGAAATCAAGGAATTCATCGGCCTTGATCTTAAGTTTATTCTTGAAGTTTTCTGGAAGTGGTTTGCATTCTACAGATGTTAAGTTTACTCTGTATTCTCCGTACATCTGTCCACATTTATCACAGAAGATAGAATTTGTTGTGAAATATGGTCCGTAGTTTAGAAGTCTTAAGCATCTGCAAATCCACTGGTAATCAATTTCGAGAAGTTCTTTTGTGTCGATTTTCTCTTCAATTGCTGAAGGAAGAATTTTGTCTATCATTGTTTGATCAAAATCTTCGCTTCCTACATAATCCAATTCAGATGCTGTTGGAATGTTCTTAAGTGTAAGTTCATCTGGAATGTTTTTATACAGCCCTGCGCCTAGAAGCTGTATCTTTTCAGATAACGACATAAAGTAAAACCTCCAAAAGTTTTGTTTGGTTCTGGTGAATTTTTATGACTCACCTTCATTTGTATACAAGGTTCAAAATGATGAGCAGCTAAGTTATAGCTGCTCATAATTATTATCCCCACAAAATTGAAATCCTAACAACATTGTTGTTAAAAAGTGTCTCATTTCGGATAGAAATGTAATAACCAAGATTTTCAAATTGATTAACGCATTCTACAATTCTGTCATAATCTGAACAATCGTTTGTTAAAACAACACTTGTTTTGTACATTCCTTCGCTTACAGCTTCTTTTATTGACCTGATGATTTTATTTGGTAATGAATTGTATTCATCGCAAAGCTGTTTAGCAAATTCAGCTGAATAGATAGTATTCTCCATATCATTCATCCCACCTAATCTTGATAGATATATTGTAGTAACCCTGACCAAAGTCATCCGTTTCAAGATGACGTTCTACTTCTACCTTGTAACCTAATTCTTCGAGAATTTCACGATATTTCTTCTTTGCATCCTTTGTGCACTGTTCAGATAATATAACTTGGCAGCTGTATTCGCCGGATTCAGCAGCATCTCTTATAGCATCAGCAATTTCACAGTAAGGTTCGTAGCTGTTAGCGTCATTAGAAATTTGTTTTGCTGTAGAAGCATTGATGATCATTGAATTTTACCTCCTGGCTTCAATCTTGTTTTTCAATCTATTTATAGTGTATCTAACTTACCTCAACAGCATCCACCTCCACGATCTTCTTGACAGTTTCTCCGTCCATCTGGGTTCTCATTCGGTCCTTAGACAGCTCATGGTATTCATATGCCATATCATTTTCTCCAATTTCATGACACACCGGATCTCATACCTCCTTGTGATACTGAAGAAAATTTTCGTATTCTTCTTTTGCAGCCGCCAAAGCATCTTCCAATCGCTCAACGCAACACATAAGGTACTGTTTGTACCAAGCCTCAAACTCTCGCTTGGCGTTTTCAATGTTGTCGGATTTCAAAGTATCGTGGTAACTCACTCCGTCACAACAGCCACCCCAAACGAATTTGGCGCCCTTGAATCGTCGCTGTCGCTCTTCCTCGGTCCATCCGTAAACATACTTGACAGATACTTCCTCAATGTAGAATTTGTAGTTCCGACTTTCGTCGTAGCAAAACATGTAGGAGCCGATTTCAGGTTTGTCATACCACCAATATTTTTTTGTTATTGCCATGTTTAGCACTCCTTACATCAGATCGTTGTTGCAACGATATTCGATATACTCCTCGCACTTTATCTTTTGCTCGTGACCGACAGGCATATACATGACCCGCCAAATGCCGCTTAGTTCAAAGGGCTCAGAGACTCTGACGTTGTTCTCTTTCATCCATTGGACGAAGCTTTCGACAAACTCCTTTTTCATCCCAACCATAAGCCATTTCACGGTATTACCTCCGAATTTGAATTCTATTGATATGTTAGTTACTTCAGATCTTCCAGCCCTTCAATGCTCCTTAGTGTTTTGCAAATTATGTACCAACTCTCTTGATAGGTCTCCGCGTCATTTGCAAAGGGAGGATAAGGAACCATGGAATTCCAATTGGCGTAAGAGGTGTCATACTGACGATTTGTAGAAAAAGAGAGCATTGTCAATCTATACTGAAGATACATTAGCTTCTTGATGTAATGATAACGTGTCATTTTTTATCCGCCTTTCTCACTTTTCAGTAACTAACTCTGCATCGAGTAAGGCAAGTTTCCTTTACTCCGTTGTATTCGCCATTGGACTTAACTGTGCCCTTGATGGACTTTACTTTCTCTTCATCACACCCAGAAGAAGCGAACCAGGAGTATACATTACCTTCTTTATCTTCAAACTTGTAAAGGTGAGAGGTTCCGTACATATTATCAAAAGAAGTTATATACTTGAAGTTGACAACTTCAAATTGTACTTTGTCACCTTCGTTGTACTTATGAGAAGACCGCTGAGCAGCTTTTGCTCTTTCAGCAGCTTCTTTGCGCTTCTTGTCTTCGATATCTTTGTGACGCATGTATGCCCTGATTGAGGAAGTAACGAATCCTAGCTCACTTCTTGCGAAGTAATCGTTGAAAAAGATAACCTCCAGGTTGTGCATGTAAGGATCAGTCTCGTCGGAAAGGTGCTTGCACCAATTGATAGTTTCTTCTGCAAGCTGCTTGCTTTCTTCGGTAACTTCAAACTCGCAATCAAGCATCTCCTTCTTGATGGATTCGCTTCCCATGAACTTTCTATCTAATGCGTCAACCTCGAAATAGGTGAAAGCTTTTGTAGAAGTGGGATATTTGCTGTAGCTGTTGAAGTATCCAAAACGCTTGACGCATTCTGCTACGTAAGGAAGATACTGAGAAATGTACCAATAAGGCTTGCCCCAACTTCCGGAATAAGGAGCTTCACCTTCGATCAAGTTATCGAAGAAGCTGATGTATCTTGTTACATTTTCTGCACTGAGTCCACAAGTGAAATCCTTCAGACAAGAAAGGCCTACCTGCTTCCACTCACCTGTGACAGTGTTACGAACTAGGCAGGTCTTGGTACGACGACGCTTACTGTTGCAATGTTCGCAGATTGGATCCGAATTGAAGTAACGAGTAGGAATCTCTACATCCTTGTTGAAAGTACGAATGATGTTTCCGCCTTCCTTATGTTCGATAGACGCGATAAACTCCCAATCATTAAGCTTAGCAGTTCCTTCGGCTTCTACAAGAATGAATCTGCAGTTTCTCTGATTTCCTTCGTCATCTGTTACCTTTCGGATTTCACTTCCGACTACCTCAAACTTGAACTCACATCCGAACTTCTTGCACTTGTTTGCGATTGTCGTGATCTTCTTCTGAAGACGATCGAAATTCTCTTCGTAAATTGCGTAATGAGCCATTTTGTTACCTCCAGGTTTGAACCTTCTTGATGTGTTGAGGGCCTTTGTTATTGTGTATATTATATAACGATTCTTGTGAAAAGTCAATGGGTTTGACCTTCGTTAATAGTTTCTTAATAATTTACATAGAAAAAGGGCAGGTTTCTCTGCCCTTTCAATTTTACTTACCAGTTGATCCAAATCCACCATCACCGCGTTCAGTATCAGATAATTTTTCTACTACTTCAAGATTTGGATAAATATATGGTACAATTACAATTTGTGCAATTCTGTCTCCGAATTTAACTTCTCTGGCATCAGAGGAATCATTATAGAGGCAGACCTTAATTTCTCCTCTATAATCACTGTCGATTACGCCAACACAATTAGCAGGACGGAGACCTTGCTTTGTTGCAAGTCCAGATCTTGCAAAAACAAGACCTACATACCCATTAGGGATTTCCATTGCAATTCCTGTAGTAATCATACATGACTTGCCAGGAAGGATTACTGTTGCATCACACGAAAATAGATCATAACCCGCTGATCCGTCTGTCCCTCTTTTAGGTTCAATGGCCTCAGGAAACATTTTCTTGATTCTTACCTTCTCAATTTTATTACAATTACAACTCATTATAGGTCCTCCTGTTCCATGCTTCTCTTGCTTCGTTTAATGTTGCTTTTTCTTTTGTACAATAACTGCATATTGGACAAGAAATACGATATGTAGTTTGATTGTTTTGAAAATTTCCGTATGGTATTATTCTACCATTATAATAGCCGCATTTTTTTACATGGCATTAAGGTGTACGCCTTAAAAATTCTAGTATCATTCATTAGACATCAGTTCTCCGCACTTATGCTTATAATATTCCAAACTTGCTTGTAGATCCAGTGTTTTTTCTTTTAGCTCTTTAACTTCTGTGTTAAGGCTATCAACAAGATCGCAGTAGGACTTATGAACACTATTAGGTATAAACAATCCAAAATTAAAACATGTTATCGATCCATTTTCTGCGCTATGAATTGCTTTCATAACATCAGAATATTTACCACTAACCTTTTTCAGCTCTTCATAATCTCTTCGTTTGATATACATTTTACACCTCAACATATAACTCTAAATTCCTAATAAGGAATATACTGCACTGCTAGATTAGTAGAAAAAGAATAATTGAAACCCGAAATAGCATGAAGAATTTCGCTAACATATGCCCAGTAATCCCATAGAGAGTTACTGCAAAATTGATACAAGCATGACCTGCATAGCTTTTCTGTTCCATTCTTCAACTTCCTACTCTCTGCAAGCATATCTAATCAACGGCCTACGCCCAAACTTTGGTCACTGTCTCAATTCAGACATCATTAACTATCCTCACAGTAAAATCTGGAAATATTGGCCAAGTTCCACCGTTTCGTTTCCCAAACCGTGGAACAGAGATAACCATCTTCTATGTATACAGATTTAACATGATATACCTGAGGATTCGTAAAGACGCCAAACTGCCTTTTCATATGTTCCTCAAATTCGTCCTTAAAGACGATAGTTAATCGCATCACTCCACCTCCTTCATCTTTGACTAATACGCCAATCCATTCGCCTCGAACGAATACGTCATCTTTGCCCCAAATGGTGTTATATAAGTCCTAATAGGTACTGCAATCATTTCACGATGAAGTGCAGGTATCTATACAACCATCAAAATATCTCTTGCATCTTTTTTCGGTTGCCAATCACGACTAATTCTGTAATAGCGTGAGAAACTGTAAAACACTTTTACTGCCATAATTCAACCAAAGTTCTGACATTTTTTCGGCTGTGATATCTACTTGCCTCATGTTATTTCATGCATCCAGAATTCACGACAACAGACAGTGCAACTTACACCATAATTTGCGCATCCACCATATTTGTTCCTGTGGGAAGAAGAAATAGTTGAAGGACATATCGACAGTACTCCATCATCTCCGACTTGTGCCTCAGGCCACTGATCTAAAAACATGCTTTGCCTTGTCTTGCGTGGGTTTGCAGTAGACCACTCCTCGACCATAGCGATCTGAGCTTTAGCGTCCACATTTGATCCTAAACTAACTGCACAACAACCCGGTTCAACAAAAGCTTTGCATCCCTTGCATCCTGAAGGGTTAATAATCTTGCACATCCTGTTTCGTTCTTCAATAAATTTCGCAGCATCCATTATTCTACCTCCTTAATATTTGAAATTTTCAATACATAGCAGTCTTAGCAATCATCTCCACAAATCGAAGAACTAATACCTACCCAATCATCATAGACAATGATAGGATTTCCTAGGAGCGTATCAGGTGCAAGCTTATAGATTTGGCTAATATTGAAGACACCTCCGCAACATCCGCAGATAATTTCATCTCGGTAAGCAATACCGCCTTTATAGCGTCCGTCCTTGTAGTCCCAAAATCGTACCTGTGTAGGAATATAAAAATAATCATACTTCATAATGAATTATTCACTCGAATTTGAAGTCTATTTATATGTTAATTATTATCTACATTGTATATAACGATTTTTTGATCTAGAAGTGTATTCGTTTCCTCATTTGTCTTCTTCACATCAATTATCCTTTGGTTTGAGCTGCCTCTAAAAGGAAGCGAAATATCACGAAGGCTTTCTACATATGGACCATCAACTACTACATCTACAGGAAAAAAGTATTCTCTCAAGTTAAACTCATTTCCTGTGTATATCCAGATATCTTTCTTACTTCCAAATTCATGCTTCACTGCTCTGCATATATCAATCACTTTTGATCTATTTCTAGGAGACATTGGGTCGCCTCCAGAAATAGTTAAACCTCTGATATAAGGCTTTGAAAGGCATTTGATAAGATAATCTAAAGCTTCATTATCAAATACTTCTCCAGCTGAATAGTCATGAGTCTGGGGATTATGACAGCCTTTACAATTATGATTACATCCTGATACCCAAAGGACAACTCTGAATCCTAGCCCATTTGCAATGTCGCACTTAGATATTTTAATATAATTCATATATCAGTACCACCTTAGAAGGAATCGTGCTTTACTCGCATTTCTACTTCTTGTTGTTTACCCTTATTGAAAGATGTTTTGTAATCGTTTGTGAGATAACCAGTTACTCTTCTCAACCTCTTAATATCCTTGCTACCGCATTTAGGGCAAGTATCATTCATTTCATCGCAATATCCACACTCCATACATTGGTCATTAGGTACATTTATTGCGAAGTATGGAATATCTTTATCCATTGCATAATTTACAAGAGTCTCAAGAGCATCTAGATTGTGTTTACAGCTGCTTCCTAACTCTACATAAGTTATACATCCAGCATTTGAATATCCTGTTAGCTGTGATTCGATGTCTATTTTCTCAAATGGATCAAGATGTTTCCAAACAGGAACATGTATGGAATTAGTAAAGAATTCCTTATCAGATACATCTTTTATTACTCCATACTTCTCCTTGAACTTTTTCATTGCGGTGTAGCAAAGATTTTCAGCAGGTGTGTAATAGACTCCAAAGTTAAGATGATAGCTCTCTTTGAATTCCTTACATCTCTTATTAAAAAGATATTCAATTTCTGTTGCAAACTCCATACCTTCTCTACATGTATGGTCGCATCCAAGCAGTATCTGAAGAGTTTCAGCAAGTCCAATCTGCCCAATAGCAAGAGTCCCGTGTTTAAGCGCTGATTCAATTCCTTCTTCGGGAACATATCCTGCCATCAAATTGTTTTCATACATGAACTTAGCCGAATCAGGAGATTGACTGCAAATCCAATTGTATCTTTCAATCAATGAATCTCTGGCATCCGATATTGCTTCGTCTAAAATAGAAAGGAATTCTGATTTAATATCATATTCTGATTCTGATAAATTTGACAAATAAGCTAATTTTGCTATTTTCTGCTTAGCTTCCATAGCCAAAGTAGGAAGAATTATAGTTGTAGGGCAAATATTCCCTCTTCCGTCTTTTAGCTGTCCTAATCCGTTTATGTCGTATCCGTTAGCTGTTCTGCACATGATTACTTGATGTCACCATCAACACTGACTATATCTTCCAATCCTGCTTCTGCATTTTTGATATTGGTCGCCCGCTTCGGTTCTCAGCTGATTCGTTTCCTAAAACAGCGGCAGTGCTAATATCTGCCCCTACTCCCATACATTCATCAGGGATAGTCGATACACCTTCGTCAAATGACGCTTGGCACGGTCTCAACTTAACCACCGGCTAATGATTAAGTCCTAACCGTTAGCCTGAAATTATTCAGACACCTTCTAGCGAAGTTCAAGCGATTTTAGATGAGCTGCATTTACACTTACCCATCGTAGAAAAATAAGTTCTTGGATCGTTTACATCATATCCAGCATTTCCAGACCAGTCTACATTACAATAATTTGGATATAGTCTTAACGCTGTAGACTTCAATGCAAGCCTGAATAGATCATAATTTGGATCTCCAGGATGTCTATTTACACCCTTCATACACTGGAATATTCCGCAAGGAAAAATAGATGTTCTATTTAATTTACCTAGGCCTTCAATTGAAAGATCAAGAACAGCTTTTGTTACCATTCTTCCTTCGGGCAAAGTACATGTACCGTAATTGATTGAAGTAAAAGGCAACTGGTTTCCTGATCTACTTTGAAGTGTATTAAGGTTGTGGTACATTCCTTCTACTGCTTGATGACATTCTTCTTTTGTCATATCCTTCGCATATTCATATGCTTTTGGGAAATGAAGGTAAGCTTTGTCGTCAATAGACATCTCTTTGTTATAAATATCTAATCCCTTGCCCCTAAAATTTTCAATATATTTTACACCTTTGATGAAGTGTTTATAGAAAGACTTTCTTACGTAAGGAACCATTGTCCAGTCAAGATGCGTTGCGCTAACTCCGCCAAACTGCTGCAGAGATTGCAACTGAAATATGACTGCTACAAGCTGAAAAGCTGTATTCAGTGACCCTGCAGGTCTAACATCTGTCTGTTTTACAACAAACCCGTTTGCAAGCAAATCGTCAAATGGTACGCTAAGACAATTATGATTTCCAACAGCATAGCTGTTAAGGTCATGGATATATACACGATTGTCAATATGATTCTTCTTCGCCTTTTTGGAAACAAGAAAGTCAAGCGCAAATTGCCTGCAAACTACATCGTTGGCTTCTCCCATTCTTCCTCCGAAAGAATGTTCATCTACATTTGCATTCTGATTGTCAATTTTTCTTCCAAGCAATTTGTCTGCAACTGCTTTCATCAAGTCATCATACTTGTCCCTACTCATTGAATGAACTTGACGGTATTTTATATATTTTCTTGCTAATGTATACTTTCCTAAAGACATTATACTATCTTCAACCATATCTTGAATTTCTTCTACATTTAGAGGTTTGTCGCATGTCTTTGCTTCTTGCTCTATTGCCCTTGCAATTCCTTCGACGTCATATTGAAATAGCTTGTCGTCACCCTCAACCTCTGCATTTGCTCTATTTAACGCAGATATAATTTTAGCGGAGTTGAAATCTTCCTCTACTCCGCTTCGTTTAATTATTCTCATTTAGCAACTACCTCCTAGTTAGTATCGTTGTATATGTATATAAGGCTGGTCAAGGGTTATTTGACCAGCCTATAGACACAAGATCTTGCCTTGAAGATATAATATTTACTTATTACAATTCAATCTTCGTCGAAATCTGGATCAGATTGTTTGATAAGATTTTCTACGAAAGTTCTAAAGTAGTCACCCTTTTTGTCATCAACCATCAGATCTGCTACTTTAATCTTCATTAGTCTTTTAACAACTCCTGGGCACTTATAGAAATTATCGTGAATAGCGAAGTCAATAGGTATCCATTTGAATCCATCTTCGTCATGGATCAGCATTTTATATGTTTCAAGGTTATATAGGCCAATGCTCTCTTCACTAGAAAAAATTGCAACTGAATATGAAGTTTAATAAAAATTTGCATTTATGAAAACCGATCCATCAGGAAAGACATGAATTCCATTAAACTTTATCATCTTTTACCTCCTGAATAGACGAAATTTAATTTTTAGAGTCATCCATCATCTCAGAAACCGGATTTCTTCTAAATTGATGATACATTCTGTATAAATATTCATCTGAATTGATTTCTAACCAACCTGAAGTACCTTTAACATTCTTAAAGTATCTTTCGATATTGATTTTTTCGCCTTCAGGAGAAATTGCGTAAAG
>ERZ1035027.1553-NODE-1553-length-10465-cov-6.040250_pt1 | contig 10465 bp, 13 predicted proteins | sample MGYA00520604_ERZ1035027 | MGnify/ENA primary metagenome ERZ1035027 (study PRJEB33766, sample SAMN09781743) | gut metagenome | biome: gut microbiome | host: Homo sapiens | place: Madagascar | study: EMG produced TPA metagenomics assembly of the PRJNA485056 data...
CCATTGTAGTTAATAGTGTTATTTCCTGAAGACATATTGTTTATAGGCATTACAGCACTTCTTGCCATTAACATAGCTTGGGTATCCATTGTAGGAACACTTCTACCATTAACAGTTCTATTTACTGTAGTATTAGTGTACTTTGTATTAACCTCTACTTTAACAGTTTTACCCTTGATGCTATTAATCTTCTTTTGGATAGCATTTATAGATTGCTCTGCTGATTTAGTATCAACTTTAACTTGAGTTTCCATAGGTGTACCCTTCATGTAGTCAACCATGTTACCATGCTTATCTTTAAGTTCACCTGTCTTCTCGTTGTACTTACCACCAGCGTCTGTTATACTCTTGATAATCTTATCCTTAACTTTATTAAATCCATCATCAGATGCACTTACTATTTGGTTGTAATTATCTTGTGCAGAATTAACCATTCTAGCGTATTCTTCGGCAGTTACATTACCAACTTTTCTCATTTCATTAGCAGTAGCTAACTCTTGATTAAATCTTTCTTTAGCCGACTTAACAGTAGATTGTCTAGTTTCTTCTGCCTTTTGCATTATCATAGATGCTGTTTCTGCTGTTACAGCTTTCTGTTTAGAGCTAAATGCATTAAGTAAAGCTGTTTGCTCTGAATAACTATCAGATACTGTTCGTATCATATCCTTTTGTTGTAATGATACTAATTGTTTTATCCTATTAGCCTGTTCTTCTGTAAGACCGACATTATTCTCTTTAGCTGTAGCAAGTATTTGAGTTATCTCTGCTTCTCTATCATTAGTTACTTGTCGTTTCCTATCATAGAACTCTTTATGTTTGGCTTCAAGTTCTGCTTTTTCTTCAGCACTAGCAAGTAAGTATTGTTGAGAATAGTTCTTAATTAAATTTAGACCTTCTGATTCCTTTTGGTCTATTAAAGATAATGATTGGTCTTTCCAATTAGTAACATCTGCGATTAATTGATTATATGTTTGTGCACCTACTCCACCGAATTGCTCCATAACTCCTATGTTAGCTAGTATTCCATTACCGTATTCCTCTAAAGGTGTAAGAGCATTACTTGTCTTTTCACTAACTAAATCTAATGAAGCACCAAATGCTCCAAGTTCTACAGTAGCTTCTTGAACTAATGGACATCCTTGACCTAACCAATTTACAAAGTTAGTTAGACTCTCTACACCTGCTGTTAGTGTAGGTAGTAATGCATTACCCATAGTAATTTGTAAATCTTCTAATGCTGATTGGAATATCTTTGTTTTACCTTGTAAAGTATCTCCCATTATTTCAGCCATCTCTTCAGAAGCACCATTACTATTATGTATACCTTCTGTATAGGCTTCTAACTTATCAGCACCTTGCTCTAGTAATACAGAGAATCCTGATACAGCAGTTTTACCAACTAATGTATTTGCTATAGCTGTCTTTTGAGCATCTGTCATACCTTCAGTAGCTTTGTTTAAATCTCTTATAATGTCAGCAAAACTTCTAGTTTTACCTTCACTATCGAATACAGCTACTCCTAATTCCTTAAGTTTAGCTGTAGCCTTTTCATTTGCTCCTGTAAGGTTAAGCATTACTGTTCTTAATGTAGTACCAGCTTGAGACCCTTTGATACCTGCATCTCCAAGCATCATTGTCATTGCAACAGCTTCTTGCATACTAACACCTGCTGAAGTAGCAACAGGAGCAATGTATTTTAATGACTCTCCTAATGTATCCATGTTTACGTTGGCATGAGTCATAGCATATGCAAGTGAGTCTGCATACATTGTAGCATCATTAGCTGTTAATCCAAATGCTGTTAAGTTATCTGATACGATATCTGCTACAGTAGCAAAATCCTTACCTGACGCAACAGTTAAGTCTAGTATTGCTGGTAGACCTGCTAATATCTCTGAAGTTTGCCAACCAGCCATTCCAAGGAAAGCCATTGCATCTGCCGATTCAGTAGCCGACATCATAGTGGTAGCCCCTAACTCTCTAGCAAAGTCTGTTAATGTATCAAACTCTGCTCCTGTAGCACCTGTTATAGCTTTAACTTTAGCCATAGATTGTTCAAACTGTGCAGTTGTTTGAATTGTATCTGCTATACCTTGCTTAACCATATTACAAGCACTAGTAACCATGCCTATAGTAGACATACCGAATCCCATTGCTATACCTTTTTTGACATCATCACCAAACTTACCAAATAGACCTCCTGCTTTGCTAGCATTCTGTCCTGCTTCATTAATAGTCTTGGTTGTCTTATCGACTGTCTTTTCTATGTCGGTTACAGTTGTCTTTAACGGTGTACCATCTGCATCAAATACAACTTTAACTCTACGTTCTTGTGTTGTTGACAAACTACTCACCTACCCTGTTTAATAAGAAATCTAAATCAGCCTTTTTCTTTTCTAGACTAACCTTCTTAAACTTCTTATCACTTGTATTATCGAACGGATTAATCTCCTTAAATTTCTTACTCTTTGTTAGACCTATTGCATTTATATGTGCTATCTTATTTAAGTTGTACATATATTTTATATGTCCTTGGTGTGCATCTAGAATTGCATATATCTCTACAGGTGTATAAGATAAGAATTCTGATTTGCTCATATGTAAAACACCTACACAATAGTCCATAAACTCTTTTATATATTCTTTAAAGAACTTAACCTCTACTTTAGCATCTGTATCTATAGTAGTGTCATCATTCTTCTTTTTTCCAACTCCAAGTGCATCTAATAAAGCACCATTAACCTTCAAGTCTACAGATAACTTTAAAGGCTCTTCAAGTAATAAATATTCTTTTAATTCTTCTTCATTAAGTTTCATGCCAAACATATTGACAATAGCTTGTATTTCTTCTGTTACTTCTACATCAAATATTAAATTATCTATAGGTACATTTATGTGTTCTTCTAATAAAAGTAGAGTTCTTATATCGAACTCCACCTTTTTATTAGTAAGCATAATTATTTAGATGATGCTCTTCTACCACTTACCTTACTTAATGCACCTGTACCTTGAAGTGTCATTGAGTATGATAAGGCATCATCATATGGTGCTTCAACAGGGAAGTCAGTTATTATTGCTTTACCTTCAAATCCCCAACCTGCATCATCACCTATTTTAACATCTACTAAATCTCCTGATAGGAATGCTTCTTCTAACATACCGAATGCTTCATCACCATCTATAAGGATACCATCTCCATCTATAGACCATTCTTTAGCACCTGTTATGAATTCCTTCCATGCTCCACCTGTAGCCTTGTTTGATACGTCTAATGTTTCAGACCCTCTGTTTAAAGTAGCACCTCTTTGTCCACCAACAACTTTGTAAGTGTCATCCTTCTTTATAGATATAAGAACATTAAGACCTCTTTTTGCTCCTGCCATATTATTACCCCCTTATGATTTTAAAAGTATACACAGCAACCGTACATTTAGTATCAGGCTTTTGTGCATCCTTAAAAGTTTCCTTTTCTCTCTCTATTTTACATAGCCCTTCTACCTCTATAGAAGAAGCTATAGTATTTATCGTCTTTAATAAGTCTAGATTCCCTTTAGTGTTATAGGCTTCATCCCAAACCCAAAAAGTAAATCTAACATACATCTCTTCGTGAGTTTTGAATTCCTCACTCCAAGTATTAAGTTCCCATAGTTTTACATATGGTAATGGAGCATCTTCTGCTCTGTTAGTATAGTAGTCTATACCTTGTTCATTAAATTGCCTAACAAACTCTTTTTGAATGTTATCTCTTATAATATCTATCATCGTAATAATCCCTCCAATACGTCCATTATCTTACCATTTAATTGACTCTCTACACTACTGACACCTAAAGCTATTGCATCGTGATTTCCGCCTCTAGCTATTTCGTATGAAGGGTAAGGCTCATTTTGCCATGGCTTTTGTGCTTCATTGTATACCTCACCAAAGATAGCGTACCCACTATCTCTCATTTTAAGTGGAGATGTTTCCCAAGATGCTTTCATTTGACCTGTATCAACATGAGTATATGATGCAATGCTTTCTTTTAAATCTTGAAGTACCTCGTTGGCAAGTTGTCTGTACTCCCTTTTTGCACCATTTAGATTAGCTAATAGACTTCTTAATTCAGAGTCATCAACAGTAAACTTAACTCCTGCCATTACCTTTAACACCTCTGAACTTATATAGGTAGTGTTTTGATTGTGGGTTTCTTACCATGATATGATATATGTTTCCATCGTATTTGAAATAATCTGTAGTAATTGCATCTCTGCTGTATAAAGTCCCTTCTAAATGTGAAAGACCTTGTCTATTTTGTAAACCATCCTCGTTTTGAGAAAAGAATATTCTAACATTTGCATATATTGTCTTTGTAGGTACAAAGGTTATCTTGCTTCCCCCAAAGTCATCCTTAACCTCAACCCTATTAAGAACTATAACTTTATCTCTACAAACCATTACATCATCCTAAATCTCTTACGATTAGGTGGGGGATTATTAGCTAAAAACCTATCTATATCTTCTTTATATTCATCTAGTATACTACTGTTATATATGTATTGGATACCTTCGTTAAGTTCAGAGTGTACACCTTCCGACCCTAATAGGTTATATCTAGAACAAGCAAGTTCTATTATTATCCAATGTAATTGTTTAGGTAATTGCATATACCCTGTATAATTTAGTAATCTACTATATATAATATTGATAATAGATTTTAGCAAGTCATCTCTTGAATCATCATCTGATAAGTTTAGTAAGTTCTTTACTTCTTGTAGTATGTATAATGCTGCATCTTGCATAATATCACCTACTTTTCTTTTGTAGTCTTCTTTTTAGGACTAGCCTTCTTTGGCTTCTCCTCTTTAGGTGTTACATCTTCTAGTTTAGTTACACCTTGTCTTTCATACCTTCTTAATGCACTTATACCCATAGTACACCTCCTTATAATTAAGAAAAAGAGATAGGAAAATCCTACCCCTTATTCAATTACTCACTTATAGTTACTTTTATAACTTTAGAAGCATCCTTTAAGTATGCAACATAGTGCTTGTCTATAGTTATTATAGTAGACTTGTGTATTATGTCTCTGTCAGATTCTATCATAGTATCTCTCTTTAACTCTAATCCTAAAGCACCTGCTCTAACTATTAAAGCCTTGTCATCTGCTACTGTGTTAGATACAACAACAGAGCATCCCATTATTTCTCCAACTTGTCCTGATATGAATTTTTCACCAGCTAATACTGTTACCCAAGCAGGGTCTTTTCTTAATTGAGCATATCTCTTTGGAGACACGAATATTACTTGTCCTTCGTGAACATCTTCTTTGAAGTGTACTAGTGCATCTGCAAGTTCGTCAGCGTTTAATACGTTACCTGTAGTAGTGTGTTGTAAAGTAGTAGTTCCCATTAATACATCGAAACAATCTTTGTTTACTTTGTCTAATATAGCTTCAGCTAATTGCTTTTCACCTTCACCTACTGCATCACCTAATCCTGATAATACAGCTTCATCAGTTAATTCTATACCTTTACCAGCTTTCTTAACTTTTACAGAAGTCTTTGTTTGACCCATTTGGCTTATTGGTATTGGTGCTCCTTCTGCAACGTCTTCTGCCTTTCCTATGTATCCCCAAACAGGTATTGTTAAAGTATCTCCTGCTTGACCTTGTAATTCGTGTCCTACAACAGCTAATGGAGCGAACTTGAATTCAGCTTCTAACTTTCTTTCAGCGAATGCTCCCATAACTTCAGGATTTATTAATTGTGCTAATTTTGTAGCATTTGTATTTATTGCCATGTGCAATATCCCCCTTTAAAATAAATAATATTATATACCCATTAATTGTTTAAACAATTCAGGGTTTTCTTGTGCTAATTGATTTCTTTCCTTGTAAGACATTTTCATAACGTCTTTAACAGTTAATTTAGGTGCTGTATTCTTAACATCTTGTGGTTTAGCACCTGTACCAGCAGTTCTCTTTTTAACTTCCTTTTCAACTAAATCATCTAATATAGATTTGAAAGTAGATACTCCTGTTCTTATAGTTTCTTCAGAGTCATATGATATAAAGTCAGCTAATGCAGTATTTAATCCATTAGCATTTAACTCTGCAAGTGCAACAGCTTTCTTTTCTGCTAACTCTTTTTCCTTTTGTATGTTAGCTATTTGCTGTTCTAATTCTAACATTTTCTTTTGTTCATCAGTCTTAACATATCCTCTTTTTACTAACTCTTCATTTACAACCTTCTCGATATTGTTAGACTTCCAAGTTTCTATTGCTGTAGAAACCTTCTTATCAAACATAGGATTTAAGACTTTTCTTCCTTCCTCTGTTTCCATAAACTTCTTAAAATCTTCTACACCATATACAGGTGCTTGTGTATTGTTATCCATAATGTACCTCCTGTAGTATTCTACCTACAAAATAATTTATTGTTCATATGGTATTAAATGACATCTACATCTTGGATGTCTAGGAAGAGTAGGTGCTTCCTCTATTAGATAAATACCATCGTTATATTCTTCTAATGATTGACATTCAGGACAAACTCTGTTATCACCTCTAGTAACATACTGAACATATTTAACCTTGTTTACTTTCATACCATCTAATTCCCCTAATAAGTCCATATGCCATAACTCTGTCCTTATTAGTGTACTATGTCGATTATTATATTTGTCTGCAAGGTCTAATAATGCTACCATCAAGTGAGACTTGTTTACTCCTTTTCTTAATAACTTCTCTAACCCTACTGTAGTCTGTTGATACAGTTGAGCAGAGTTCTTGTGTATCCTCTGTTGGTAGTTCATACCACTCCAAGGATACTTGACCTTATCTTTAGCTTTCTTTAAAGGTCTTCTAGTTGCTCCTGTAGTATCCATATACTTGTCTAGATAGTGCTTTTGCATATCTTTAGATAGGGAACTAGCTTCCTTTTGTGATATACCGTTTAAATCTTTTTGGAATTGTTTAAATGCTAGAGATAGTCCGTTCTTACGAGCCATCCCTAGTGTGATTTCATCCTTGTTAGATTTCTTGTATATCTTATTTATCGAAGTTATCAGTTTGTTTATCGCCTTGTTGTACATCTTCTGTACCTCCTAAATCAAACATACCGTAACCTGCTTCCATGTTTTCTTCCTTCTCTTCTCTTAACTTATCTAATGCATATTCTACATCATCTATAAAAGGAAGTAATCCAAGTAACTCTTCATTAGGAACTATACCTTGTAATTGAACTACAGAAGAAACTAAATCTAATAAGTTCTGTGGTATATTTCTAGTGAATGTTGGGTATACTGTAGTTGAGTCGTATTCCTTACCATCTCTTGATAATGCTGTACATATAATCTCTAATCTCTTTTGTATAGCTTGAGTAAAGTGTCTCTCCTTTACAGCAGTTTTACTTTCTAGAGAGTTAAGTTTATATGATATAGCTACACCTGATAAGTTAGAGGCGAATTTCTCGTCTGATATATTAGGTGTCATAGAGAACTTGTGGATGTCCTCAACTAATCTCTTCTTTATATTTTCTATGTGTAGGTCGTTTATATTCTTAACTAACCAAGAAGCATCTCCATCACCATCAACTAACATTACTCTATTGTTCTTCATTTCATTTATATCTGAAGACTCTGATGCTGATAAATTTTTAAGTAATAGGTATGCATCGTTTAAGTAGTTGATATCATTAACCGAGTCTGCACAAGCAACATTATATGCATCTATTAATGATATAACAGGCTCAAAGTCTCCCATACGGTCTTCGTTAGCTATGTACTCTATAACAGGTACTCTACCAAAGTAATGCTCTTGTGGCTCTCCTACACGCTCTAATCTACCTTCTAGGTTTCCTATGAAACTGTAGATAAATTTATTAGTATAAACCGTTACCTTATAGATACTTTCAGAAGTCTTTGCGTCTATCATATGCTTGTAATAGATAGCACATTGCTCTACTTCATCTATATCAGGTGAATAACACATAATCATGTTTTCAGGTGATATCTGTTTAAATCTTAACTCTGAAGTTACATTGTCATACCAATATACTTCAAATCCATGTCCAAACTCTGCACAATATTTAGCTAGTTCGCTATCTACTGAATGTACATGGTTAGCATCTAATATAGGTTGTATTTTATCTAATAAGTTCGTATCCCCTGTATAACTAACAGGTTTACCCATGAAGTAAGCAACAGAGTTGTCCACTATTAGTTTAGGGAAGTTGTGAACTAATTTATTATTTGGTTTATTTGTATCATCAAATGTTCTATCCAATATAATATGTTTACCTCTGTAGTAGTTATGTAACGTTCTATATGCTTGTGCTATACTAGCATGTGTTCTAACTACAGCAAAGATATCATCCATAGACATTGGATTATCTATATAGAATTTTCTCTCTTTGAAAAGAACAGGCTGTACTGCCGATAATGTTGTAGACATTATAGATTCCTCCTTATAATCCAAATGCTGACTTGGATATTGATTTAAGTTTCCATCCTCTAGATAACTCCTCTACTGCATATCTTAATGCATCTAGAATGTGGTTGTAATTATCTACAGGTTTATTTATATATTCGTTGGTATTTTTATCCTTATCCCAACAGTAGTTTTCTAATTCTTGTAAGGTATTTGTACATGAAGGATGCACGATTATTTGATATTGGTTAAGATACTGTATACCATTAAGTACAGAGTCTTTACCTTTTCTTGCTGGTTTAATCCTTCTAATACCTGATTTTCTAATCTCTTCTATTGACTTTTGTTCAGCACTATCTGCTGTTATAATCTCTTTACCATAACCTTTCCTAACGATTGTTCTAGCTATCTCATCATTCAATAGACCTTTTTCATAATGTTCATCAAATATGTATAACTTCCTATTTACTTCATCCACTAGACAAGCTACAAATGCAGTAGGGTCGTTTATGTACCCAAAGTCTAGACCAAATAAAGCAGTAGTGTTTCCTTTTGCATGAACTTCTTTCCAATTAAAGTCTTCTTTTCTCCAATTGTTATAAACAAGTTTAGATAATGTAGCGAATTCCCCTAATGCGTATATCTTATAATAGATAGGATTTGTTCTCTTCATTTGCTCTAATGAATCTATGTAAGATTTTGGTAGGAACTTGTTATCATACCATGTAGTATGAACTATAACTGTATCTTCAGGTGTGCCATTCTCAAACCAATGTTTATAACACCAATTAGTTTTACTAACAGGGTTGAAGCATAATGTTATCTGTTGATTTTCAGCTTTACTTCTTAAACGTAGGTTAAGTTGTGTAAAGTCATCTAATGTAATCTCTGTTGCTTCCTCTATCATAATATCGTCTATACCTGAAATAGATTTAAGTTTTTCAGGGTCGTCTATACCTTTAAATATAATCTTTGACTCATTAGGTAGATATATAGTTAAGGAACTTCCCATAACTTTACAGTAGTCTATAAGACCAAACTTTGTTAAGTGAGTTATGAATTCCTGATAGATAGAATCTCTTAATGAAGCAGAGACCTTTCTTATTACTAGAAGAGTCCTTTTAGGGTACTTTAATAACTTAAGAATTAGCTTTTGACAAACAAAAACTGATTTACCTGAACCTGCTCCTCCATAGAATACAGTAAATCTCTCTGTGTTATTTAGATAAGGTAAATACACTTCGTTAAAATAACTCTTCTTGATATTTAATTTTATATTCATATGGATTAATCACCTCCTTAAGTTATTCCCTAAAAAGGGAAACGGACTATATCGTTAGCCCCTAGACGGTATTTTGATTATCGGCTCAAAACTACAAAGCACGATTGGCAGAGGTGGTAGGAATCGAACCTACATCAATGGTTTTGGAGACCATCGTTTTACCATTAAACTAAACCTCCATGTAGAAGAGGAAGTGATTAGTCTTCTTCTATCTCTACATTTATAACAACTTCGTTTGAAGTTTCTATCTTTTCTGTGAATAGTGCATACCTCTTACCTAAAAGTTCAGCACAAGCAATTCTATCTCTTGGAATGAAAGGTCTATTAGCATCTACTGCTTCATAGTCATTTCTCATTACTGCTGTTAAGAATTGCAATACTTCATCCTGACTAGCTATAAGACCATTGTCTTTAGATGCCATACGATACTGAAGATAATTCATTATCCTCTCATCTCTTAACCATGACCATGCCATGCATCTAGCCGAATGTCTTTGTAGGTTAGGTTTAACAGCTAATATTGATTCAGTACCATTTAGCGTGATAAGGTATGTATCAGCGAACTCTCGCTCTTGTGGGTTAAGTCCAAATTCATCTCTTACTGCATTGTTACCAAGTTTAGCCATATAACCACCTCCCTATATTCGTATTAATCACTTCCACTCACCCTTATACTGACCACTTTTATATCAATACCGTAGAAAATAATGAAAATAATTTTTTTTTATTTTTTGCATAAAAAGTGTTGACAAGGGAATACTAAAGAGTTATAA
>ERZ1035027.1557-NODE-1557-length-10457-cov-10.114305_pt1 | contig 10457 bp, 9 predicted proteins | sample MGYA00520604_ERZ1035027 | MGnify/ENA primary metagenome ERZ1035027 (study PRJEB33766, sample SAMN09781743) | gut metagenome | biome: gut microbiome | host: Homo sapiens | place: Madagascar | study: EMG produced TPA metagenomics assembly of the PRJNA485056 data...
TTTATCAGGTTGCCTCCCGGCGGGCAAAGTAGGAGCCTACTGCGGTGATCTGCTTGGGCAGGTCAGGGCGGTAGAGGGGGGAATCCGGGTAAAAGCTGTTGATCACAACACCATTATCCCCTGCTCGCGCGGTGGAATGAATGTACTCTCCATTGCCAAGATAGAGCGCCACATGGCCGGGGAAATACACCAGATCTCCCACGCGCATATCCGAAACATGGGCCGGATGGATGGGGTAGCCCTCTTTCAGCTCGGAATCCCGCCAGATGGAAATACCGCACAGCAGGTATGCCATGCTGCACAGGCCGGAGCAATCAATGCCCGCCGGGGTTTTGCCGCCCCAGCGGTAGGGCGTGCCAAGGTAGCGCTTGGCTGCCTGGGCAATGGCTGCACGCAGCTTTTCCTGGTCCTGCTCACAGGGCTGGGTGTACAGCGGGGCCAGGGCATCCGCACGCAGGTAGCCGGTGCGGCCATCCGGCAGCGTTACGGCCTGCCAGTCATCCTCCGGCTCCCCCTGCACGGCCACGCGGGTGCCCAAGGGCAGGCCAGCAGCCACGCAGGCCCCCTGCACGCGGGGTTCCGCCAGCACATCAGCCCAGCGGGCTATGACCACCATCTGCGGCCGGGCCAGCCATTCTTCCGCTCTGGGGCCAGTCAGCAGGGCATCCTGTGCCGCCCAGCCGGTATAGCCGTAAAAAGTCCGCACAGGGGCCATGCCCTGCTCGGCTTCGCCGGTAATTTCCACCGGCATGCCCAGCAAAAGCTCATCCGCCAGGCGGGATTGCTGCGGGTTCTGCGCCCAGAGGGCCGGGTTTGTGGTAAGCGGCGCTGCGGCCGCATTGATTACTGCCTGCATTGTTGTTTCCTCACTGTGTTATCTCAGTCCCAGTTTTCGCCTGCGCGGTGGCAGGCAACCATACGGCCATCACATTCCCGCAGCTCCGGAACCTCGGTGCGGCAGCGCTCCGTTGCGTAAGGGCAGCGGGTATGGAAACAGCAGCCGGACGGCAGGTTGACCGGGCTGGGCACTTCGCCCGTCAGCACGCGGCGGTGCTGGTTGCGGCGGTGTGGATCCGCCTGCGGGATGGCATCCATCAAAAAGGCGGTATAGGGGTGCATGGGGCGGCTGTAGAGTTCTTCCTTGGTGGCAACCTCGCACACATGGCCCAGGAACATTACGCAGACGCGGTCTGCAATAAAGTTGATGACCGAAAGATCATGCCCGATGAAGAGATAGGTCAGGCCGTACTGCTTTTGCAGGTCCTTGAGCAGATTCAGCACCTGGCTCTGCACCGAAACATCCAGTGCGGAGACCGGTTCATCACAGACGATCAGCTCCGGCTGCAGCGCAATGGCGCGGGCAATGCCGATGCGCTGGCGCTGGCCGCCGCTGAACTGGTGCGGGTAACGGTTCAAAAATTCGGCCGGCACACCAACAGCCTGCATCAATTCCAGCACGCGGTGGGTGGTTTCGGCCTTGGTTTTGCACACATGGTAGGTTTCCAGCGGTTCGGCAATGATATCCCGCACCTTCATGCGCGGGTCAAGGCTGGCATACGGGTCCTGGAACACCATCTGCATCCGGCGGCGCAGGGGGGCAAATTCCTTATCCTTCATGGCGGTGATGTTCTGCCCTTCAAAGGTCACGCTGCCCCTGGTTGCGGGCAGCATGCGGATCAGGGTGCGTCCCAGGGTGCTTTTGCCGCAGCCGCTCTCCCCCACCAGGGCCAGCGTTTCGCCGCGGTACAGGGTCAGATCCACATTGGTCAGGGCATGGACAGCCTGGTCTTTTTTGCTGGTTTCAAAGTTTTTATAAATACCTTTTGCCTGCAAAAGAACTTCGTGTTTTACCTCGCTCATTGATGTTCCTCCTCACAGCGGAAGCAGCGCACCTGATGATCCGGTGCAACGGGATGCAGCTGCGCTTTTTCCGTGCGGCAGTGGTCGGTGGCATATTCGCAGCGGTTGCTGAACGGGCACCCCTGCGGCAGGTGCAGCAGGTTGGGCACCACACCGGGGATGGTGTGCAGCCGCTCAGCGTTCTGGCCAATGCGCGGGATGGAATCCAGCAGGCCCTTGGTATAGGGGTGCATGGTATGGTCAAACAGCTCAAAGGTTTCGGCCTGTTCCATGATCTTGCCTGCGTACATGACATACACATAGTCACAGATTTCCGCCACAACGCCCATGTTATGGGTGATGATCAGCACGCTCATGCCGGTTTCGTCCCGCAGCTCCTTCATCAGGCGCAGGATCTGGGCTTCAATTGTCACATCCAGTGCGGTGGTGGGCTCATCGGCAATCAGCAGCTTGGGCTTGCATACCATGGCCATGGCAATCATCACGCGCTGGCGCAGGCCGCCGGAAAGCTCGTGCGGGTAGCAGTCATAGCGCTTTTCCGCTTCGGGGATGCCAACACGCTGGAACATTTCCACCACGCGCTGCTTGGCTTCCGCCTTGCTCATGGCCGGGTTATGCACCAGCAGCGTTTCGCGCACCTGGCGGCCCACCTTGAGCACCGGGTTCAGGCTGGTCATCGGCTCCTGAAAGATCATCGAAATATCATTGCCGCAGATTTTGCGCAGCTCTTTATCCGAAAGTCTGGTCAGGTCCTGATCTTCAAACCGGATGCTGCCGCCCGCCACGCGGCCGGGGTATTTCAGCAGGCCCATAATGGATTTGGCGGTCATGCTTTTGCCGCAGCCGCTCTCCCCCACCAGGCCGATGATCTTGCCCTTGGGAATATCCAGGTCCAGGCCATCCACCGCCGGGGCCACGCCTTTTTCGGTAAAGAAATAGGAGTTCAGGCCGCGGATTTCCAGAACATTATTATTATTTTCCATCTTTTACTTCTCCCCCGCCGTTACTGGTTCTTCATGTAGGGGTCCAGCACATCGCGCAGACCGTCACCCAAAAAGTTGAACGCCAGCACCACGATCATGATAGCGATGCAGGGTGCCAGGGCCAGCCAGGGCTGGGTGAACAAAAACTGCTTGGACTGGTTGACCATCAGGCCCCAGGATGCTGCCGGGGGCTGTGCGCCGATGCCCAAAAAGCTCAGCGAGCTTTCAGACAGAATGGCAGAGGGAACATTCAGGGTAAACAGAACGATCAACGAGGGAATGCAGTTGGGCAGGATATGCTTGAGCATGATTTTGCCGTTGCTGACGCCGATCGAACGGGCAGCCTCAACATATTCGCTCTCCTTCAGGCTCAGGGTCTGGCTGCGCACCACGCGGGCCACACTGGCCCAGCTGGTGAGGGAAAGCGCGATAAACAGGTTGACGGTGGACTGGCCCAGGGTGTACATAACCACCATGGCCAGCAGCAGGGATGGGATGGACAGCATGATATCCGCCAGGCGCATGATGACATAATCCACCCAGCCGCCAAAGTAACCGGCCAGCAGGCCAAAGAAGATGCCCACCACCAGCGAAATGATGCTGGGCAGAATGCCGATGGTAAGCGAGAGGCGCGAACCATACAGAATACGGGAGAACACATCGCGGCCCAGTTCATCCGTGCCAAACCAGTGGGCAGCGCTGGGGCCCTGCAAACGGCTGATCAGGTCCTGCTCAGCCTCACCATAGGGGGCCAGAACGGGAGCAAAAATAGCTATCAGGATGACAAGCAGAATCAGCACAGCCGAAAAGGCAGCCAGCTTGTTCTGCCGGCACATGCGCAGCAACTGTTCTTTCAGGCCGTCCTCTTCGCCGATCTGGCTTTCCAGTTCCTGCGGCTGGGCATTTTTCAACATTTCGTCTGCCATGGCTTATGCCTCCTTTCTGATGCGCGGGTCCAGCACAGAATACAGCAGGTCCGCAATCAGGTTGCCTGCAATGACCAGCACGGTGGTAAACAGCACGGTCCCCTGCAGCACCGGCATATCACGGTTCTGGATTGCTGTGGTGGCAAGGCGGCCGATGCCGGGAATGGCAAAAATGCTCTCGGTGATAACCGCGCCGGACAGCATGCCGGAGAACTGCAATGCCATCATGGTAATGACCGGCAGCATGGAGTTTTTGAGCGCATGGCCCAGAATGACCGCCTGCTTGCGCAGGCCTTTGGCACGGGCGGTATCAATATAATCCGCCTGCATCACTTCCAGCAGGCTGGAGCGCGTCATACGGGCAATGCTGCCTGCGCTGTTCCAGCCCAGGGCAATGGCGGGCAGAATCATGGAAAGGAAGGTACCATCCAGCGTAAGCGGGAATGCCTTGATTTTGAAGGCAAACAGGTATTGCAGCAGCAGCGCCACCATGAAAATAGGCATGGAAACGCCAGCCAGCGAAACGCCCATGAACAGGTGGTCCACAAGGCTGTTCTGCCTGATGGCTGCTATAATACCGGTGCCAAGGCCCAGCACCCAGGCGAACAGCGCCGCCAGCAGGGCCAGTTCCAGCGTGTAGGGGAACGCCTCCATGATCATATCGGTAACAGCGCGGTTATATTTATAACTGATGCCCAGGTCCCCATGGATTGCCCCGGCCAGATAGTCAAAGAACTGCACGATCACCGGCTTATCCAGCCCCATCACTTCAGTCAGGCGGTCAATGGTGGCCTGGTCCACATGTTCACCCAGCAGCATAGCCGCCGCATTGCCGGGAACAATGCGCAGCATGATGAAGATGAGCAGTACCACGCCGATCAGCACCGGAATGGTGCCCAAAATGCGCTTTATCACGCTTTTCACACGGAGTCACTCCCCTTTTGTCCCTCACAGCCGCTGTTTCCAAGCTGCCAATCGGTTAAAACCATGCTCTGTGCAGGTGAACATCATTTTCCCCGCAGGCGTTGCTTCAGCACAGCGCTTTTATAAAAAGCGCTAAGTTTTCAGGTTCGTGGGCGCACAATGTGCGCCCCTACGGTCCCTGCCAGGCAGAATGCAGTTTTACCTTATGGACAGTCTGTTTGAGCGGCTGTATATTTTTACACTTTTATGCTGTAAAATATACAAGCATTAAAATTATAACATAAAAAATGCAGGCTGCAACCTGTGGTCGCAGCCTGCATTGCATTATTTGTAACTTTTTTTGTCCAAAAATTACTTCAAGGTAACGTTGATATACTGGGTATCGTTATAACCGGCCCAGTGCGGGGTGAAGGAGGCGATCCGGTCGCCCTTGACAAACAGGTGGGAACGGCTGAACATGGGTACCCATGCAGCGTCCTCTTCCACGATCTGCTTTTCCAGGGCGGCGTACTCGGTCAGGCGTTCGGTGTCGTCCACAATGCCGCGGGCGGCAGCAACACGGCTCATAACGTCGGTGTTAAAGTAGTTCAGGCTGCGCACATTGCTCTTTTCGGGGGTACCGAAGAACGTGTAAATGAAGTTATCCGGGTCGTTATAGTCGGCCGTCCAGGAGCTGACAAAGCTGACCATATCGCCGCTCTTGCGCAGATCCAGCCAGCTGGCGGGGTCATAGCTCTTGATCTCGGCGTTAATCCCGATCTGCTGCAGGTACTGCTGCACGATCTGGATGACCAGCAGAGTGGAATCGCTGCTGGAGTTATCGGCAGCAATCTCCATGGTAAAGCCATCCGCGTAACCGGCTTCGGCCAGCAGGCTCTTGGCCTGTTCGGGGTCGTACTTCAGCCAACCCTCGTTGTCCTCGGTGTAGCCGATCAGGCCTTTGGGGTAAATGCCGTCCACCAGGTTGCCATCGCCGTTATACACGGTATCCAGGATGGTCTGGCGGTCAATGGCCATCTGGATGGCCTTGCGGACCTTGACATCGTTCAGCGGCTCCACATTCTCGTTCAGAGCCATGTAGGTGGTGCCCAGACGGCTGGAGGTTACGATATCATCGGCATACTGGGTCTTGTAGGTAGAGTTCACAACGGCAGCGTCAATATAGTCACAGTCGAGGATATCCAGCTCACCGTTCTGGAACATCATGCTCATGGTGGAAGAATCCGGCACGATGGAGACTTCCACATGCTGCACGCTGGGCTTTTCGCCCCAGTAGTTGGGGTTGGCATCCAGCACAATGCTGCTGTCGCGGGTCCAGCTGGTGACCACATACGGGCCAGAGCCGATGGTCTTGGAGCAGTCCATACCAAACTGGTCGCCTGCTTCTTCCACATTCTTCTCGCTCATGATGGAGCAGGAAGCGGTTGCCAGCTCATACAGGAAACCGGCAAACGGCTCCGACAGGGTAACGGTAAAGTGGGTGTCATCAATCACCTGAATGCCTTCCAGGTCGGTGGCGGTGCCATCCATCACAGCTTCCGCACCGGCAATGGCAGAGCCATAATCCGTCTGCACGCTGTCCGGCAGGGCCAGCATACGGGTAAAGGTATACTTGACATCGTTGGCGGTCAGCGGGGTGCCGTCAGAGAAGGTAACGCCGCTGCGCAGGGTGAAATCATAGGTCAGGCCATCGTCCGAAACGGTGTAGTCTTCCACCAGGCTCTTCTCCAGCTCAGTGGAGCCGTCCGCGTTGGTTTTGATCTCAAACAGGCGGTCAAAGATATTCAGCGGCACCATGTAGTCGTTGTTGGTCTTGTGCACATCCATCGTCTGGATATCGGTGTTCATGGCCACGTGCAGCGAACCATCTGCTGCAGCCCCGGTGGAAGCGGCAGCTTCGGTGGAAGATGCCCCGGTATCGGAGGATGTATCAGCGGAGGAAGCCGCTGGGGTGGTGGATGCGGAGCTGCCGCAGGCAGCCAGCATGCTGGCCAGCAGTGCAGTGCTCAGCGCAGCGCAGGCAATTTTTTTCATAATTCTTTCCCTCTCTTAATTGGCGCAGCCATTCTGCCGCGCCCCTGATTGTTTTGGGGCTAAGCCCCCGGTTCCAGGCGGTTAAAACGCACATGTTACCGCCTGAACCCGCAAAAGTGCAAAAAAGGGCAGCTGTATTGGTAGCTGCCCCTTTGCATCTCATGTTGGTTATAATACCACAAATCCTATCAGATTGCAAGCGCAAATTCTGCTGGCCGTGGTGCCCCAACCCGGAACAGCTTAAACGTTGTTCGGGCTGTTTTTCAGGATAACGTCATGGCTGCCGCCTTCCACAATGGAGGTGGAAGAAACGACCGTCAGGCGGGCTTTCTGCTGCAGTTCCGGGATGGACAGCGCACCACAGTTGCACATGGTGGAACGCACCTTGTACAGGGTGGTCTGCACGCCATCGGCCAGCGGGCCGGCATACGGAACGTAAGAATCAACGCCCTCCTCAAAGCTCAGCTTCTGGGCACCGCCAAGGTCATAGCGCTGCCAGTTGCGGGCACGGTTGGAACCTTCGCCCCAGTATTCCTTCACATAGTTGCCGCCAACGCGCAGCTTGTTCGTGGGGGATTCATCAAAGCGGGCAAAGTAACGGCCCAGCATAACAAAGTCAGCGCCCATTGCCAATGCCAGGGTGATGTGGTAATCATGCACAATGCCGCCATCGGAGCAGATAGGGATATAGATGCCGGTCTGCTCATAGTATTCATCACGGGCTTTGGCAACCTCGATAACGGCGGTTGCCTGGCCGCGGCCAATGCCTTTGGTTTCGCGGGTGATGCAGATGGAGCCGCCGCCAATGCCGATCTTGACAAAGTCTGCACCGGCTTTTGCCAGGAACAGGAAGCCCTCGCGGTCCACCACGTTGCCTGCACCGACCTTTACCTTGTCGCCGTAATGCTCACGGATCCAGGCGATGGTACGGGACTGCCATTCGCTGTAACCTTCGGAAGAGTCGATGCAGAGCACATCCACGCCGGCATCCACCAGGGCGGGCACGCGCTCGGCATAGTCGCGGGTATTGATGCCGGCGCCGACAACATAGCTCTTGTTGGCATCCAGCAGCTCATTGGCATGTTCCTTGTGGGAATCATAATCTTTGCGGAAAACCATATACTGCAGGTTGCCCTGCTCGTCTACCAGTGGCAGAGAGTTGATCTTGTTATCCCAGATGATATCGTTGCAGTCATGCAGGCTGGTGTTGGCCGGTGCGGTAACCAGCTTGTCCAGCGGGGTCATGAACTCAGTCACTTTCAGATCGGTGCTCATGCGGGACAGGCGGTAGTCACGGGATGCCACAATGCCCAGCAGCTTGCCGTGGGGGGTGCCGTCAGCCGTGATGGCAACGGTGGAATGGCCGGTACGGGTTTTCAGGTCCAACACATCAGCCAGGGTAGCCTCCGGCGGCAGGTTGGAGTCAGAGGTGACAAAGCCCTTTTTGTAAGCCTTGACACGGCGAACCATATCAGCCTCGGACTGAACGGACTGGGAGCCGTAAATGAAAGAAACACCGCCCTGCTTGGCAAGGGCAATGGCGAGCTTTTCGCCGGAAACGGACTGCATGATAGCCGAAACCATGGGGATGTTCATGGTCAGGGGGCAGGCTTCTTCGCCCTTGCGGTACTTGACCAGCGGGGTTTTGAGGCTGACAGCCGTGGGGATGCACTCCGAAGAGGAATAGCCGGGGACGAGCAGATACTCGCCGAAGGTACGGGACGGTTCACTAAAATAATACGCCATTTCGCAATTCTCCTTTACCCTTTTCGTTGCCTGATTTGCTTATTGGTTATTGTACCACATTCGCGTACAATATGCAAAATTTGTTGCATTAAATCTTTTTTTGGCCTTTTGAGCAAAAGTTGTATAAACTGCACCATGGCCAGGCACAAGAGTATGACTAATCAAAACATTTTGCACATCGGCACCCGTCCGCCGTTTGGAACGGGCTCCAAACGCGTTCCGGCATGCCGCACATGTGATGCCCTTTTCCCCGCTCATTCCTCAAAGTTCAGGGTAATATCCCCCAGCGCGGCATCCAGAATCACAGTGTTGGCTGCTTTGCTGTTGGCGCTGTAAGGGCTCGCCTGCTTGGCGCCGCTTACCGTAATGCTGCCCAGGCCGCATGCAGCCTGCACGCTGTAACCGTCCGCCTTTTCCCCCAGGGTCAGGGCAATATTGCCCAGCTGGTCGGTTACCTGCACCTGGCTGGCCACCACCAGGCGGCTGATCGTCACATCGCCCTGGGCGTTTTCAATCGTCACGCGGTCCGCCTGCACATTGCCAAGCTCTGCACTGCCCAGGGCAAGCGTTGCATCCAGCTGCCCGGTTTGCAGCTCATCCGCATACAGGCTGCCGAGGGCAAGGTCTGCCTGTATGCTTTTGGCGTTCAGTGTACCAAGGTCGGCGCTTCCCAGGTTCAGATTCAGCTCTATCTGTTCCAGTTCTATCTCCGGCAGGGCGATGCTCAGCGTGGGCGTGGGGTCACTGCCGGAAATATAGCCTTTGGGTATTTTGTACCGCACGCTAAAGCCGCTCTCGTCCACGGTACGCTCCAGCCAGTCGGAATAGAAATTTTCAAACCGGAGTGTTATCTCATCCGCTGCATTGCTGCGCACAAAAGCAACCTCGCCGCAGTCCAGGTCCAGCGCCAACGTTTGGAGCTGCCTTGCATCCAGCGTCAATGTGCTGCCTTCCAGCCGGTTGGTGCTTTCGCTTTTTGCACTTTCCTTTGTGATGGCTGTTTCGGTATTTTCATCCATGCTTTCGTCCATATTTTCGGTTGCTCCCCCGGTGGCTTTCCCATTGGCTTTCCCGGTGGTTTCCTGCGGGGGAACTTCTTCTGCCGTTGCGCTCTCTGCAATGCTGTACTGATATTTTGTCACAATTATGAAAGAGCCGTTGAACACCAGCAGCACAACAATCAAAATTGCAAGGATAGCCAGCACAATCCACACCGGGCTTTTTCTGCGTCTGCTGCCTTGTTCCGGCATGTTGCTATCCGGTATCGATGTTCCGGGCTGTGCCCCGGTGCCCTCCCATATCTTTTCCGCCACATTCTGGGGGCTGCCCAGTTCCTGGATGGTCTGGGCCTCTTTTTCGGGGCCTGCAGCATCAAAGTATTCTTCGTAATAATCCAGGGCATCCCGGCGTTCGGCTTCCGGCATTGCGGCCAGCAGAGCTGCCAGCTGCTGCATATATTCCTGCCTTGTCATTTTGCATCCTCCCCAAAAATATGGTCAATGTTGGCGGCGTAGACTTTCCACTCTGCCTTATAGCCTGCCAGCTGCTGCCGCCCCAGCGGGGTAATTTTATAATAGCGGCGGTTGCGGCCGTTGAACGGTGCATCGTAAATGGTCAGGCAGCCATCTTTTTGCAGCCGCCGCAGCACCGGGTACAGTGTCGATTCGCTCAATTCCAGCGCCTGCTTGATCTCCTGGGTGATCTTGTAGCCGTAAGTACCTTCTTCCTCGCGCGATACGACCGCAAGCACCACGGCATCCAGCAGCGCCGCGCCCGTGGTAAAGCTCATGCGGGTGCCCCCTTCCCTGTTGTATTAGCCCGGCAGTACCGCTGCGTGTGGCGGCGGCTCTGCCGGTATTATTTTGTTCTATATATTATATATCATATAATATTATGTCAGTCAATATATTTTATCTGGTTCTTTCCCACTACTTCAAAAATGGCAGCAAAAATGCCGCAGGCACACAGCCTGCGGCATAAAAGT
>ERZ1035027.1558-NODE-1558-length-10449-cov-7.517895_pt1 | contig 10449 bp, 5 predicted proteins | sample MGYA00520604_ERZ1035027 | MGnify/ENA primary metagenome ERZ1035027 (study PRJEB33766, sample SAMN09781743) | gut metagenome | biome: gut microbiome | host: Homo sapiens | place: Madagascar | study: EMG produced TPA metagenomics assembly of the PRJNA485056 data...
CTTCCACAGCACGCTGGCCACGACCAGCTGCAACGCCAGCGTGACTGCCTCGCCCACCAGAAACGACGTCCACACCGCCGTCGCGCCCCAAAACCATACCGTCCCCAACGCGAACAGCACGGCGAACAAGCCCGACTGCCCCACGGCGATGGCGCTTGCGGCGCGCACGTTGCCCGTGCCCTGATAGTAGTTCACGAACAGCTGGTTGATCAGGTCGATGGGCACGCACAGGATGAACGCCCGCACGGCGACCACGCCGAACGCCTCGGCGTCGCCCTCAAGGCCGAACATCCCCACGACCTGGGGCGCGAACGCGAACACCACCGCGCACAAAGCGCACGACAGCACCAGCCCCATGCGCATGCCCGTTCGCAGCGTCGCCTTCAGCGCCCCGCGGTCCTCTTCGCCGAAGAAGATGCCGCACAGAAGGGTGGCCGTCTGCCCCACGCCGATGGTCACCGATGACGCGAACGAGTTCACCGATGACAGCATGGACAAGGCCGCGACCGCGCCGGCGCTCGCCACCGTCAGCAGCAGCCAGTTGAACGTGAACGTGCGCACCATGACGGTGGCGCGGGTAAGCGAATCGGGCAGGCCCGTCTTCAGCACGCCGGCAAGCTGCCCCACATGCGGCACGGGATTCACCAGATGCAGCGTGTTGCGCTTGCTGGGAAAGTGCGTGCAGCAGATGCCCACGGCCACGCAATACGCCAGCGCCGTTGCCAGGCCCATACCGCGAAGCCCCAGGTCAAGCACGCAAACCGCCGCCAGATTGAATATCACGTCGCACACGCTCATGCCGACGATGGCCACGATGCCCAGCTGAGGCGCGTTGTCCAGGCGCGTGAATCCCATGAGCAGCTGCAGCAGCACGATGGCGAACGCGCCGGAGCAGATGCCGCTCAAATACGCCGCGGTGTCGGCGTGCAGCTCGCCCGATGCGGCGCCGAGCATGGTCGCCAACACGTCGGCGCCGGCCACGCCGCCCACCGACAGCGCCGCGCCCACCGCAAGCGCCGCGGCAAGCGACACGCTGAACAGCACGTTCACCCTATCGGCGTCGCGGTTGCCCAGCGCCCGGGCGCACAGGGCCACCGCACCCGTTTCAAGGATGCCGGCGCACCCCGAGAACAGCATGAACACGGAAAGCGACATGCCGATGGCCGCCACCGCGCCCGACCCCAGCAAGTTGCCGGCGATCACGTTGTCGATCATCATGCCGAGCGTCGCCGACAGGGTGATGAGGATGGACATGGCCAGATACTTGCCGAACGTCCGCTTGATCAGCTCGCTGTTCTCGGTTTGCGCCCCCATGGCTCCCTACCCTTCGATTTCCCCGTCGATGAGCGCGAAGAAGAAGCGCCGCTTCTGCTCGGTGTCCACGATGTGCACCGGCTTGATCTGGTTCGGGGCCTTGCCGTGCATGACGCGCATATCGCGCCACAACTGGTTGGTCTCATCCTGCAGCACGCGCGCGATGGCCGGGGCGAACGTGCCGTCCTCGGTCATGTAGCTCACGTCGTAGTTGCCCGCGCGCAGCTCCTCATCGGTGATGCGCGACAATTCGGCCAGGTCGATGGCCGCATGGTCGGCATGATAGAACTCGAACAGGTACTCATAGCGCGCCGGATGATGATCGACGTTGGGGTATACGCTGAAATCCACGAGGTCGAGCCCTGCGCGCGCAGCCACCTTGTCGGCCACCTTGCGCAGCACAAGCTCCGTGGTCTTCTCGCCATGCATGTTCACCGTCTGGTCGAGGCGGAACAGGAACTCCATCTTGGGCATGGTTCCCTTGTGGCCTACGCAGCGGATGGCATCGCGCATCTTATAGCGATAGAAGCCCGAACGGCTCGTGATGATGACCTCGTAGTCGTGGCCCTCTTGCAGGTCCTCAACGCCGAGCGTGTGGTCGTAGTCGGGGTCGTCGACGGGCACGAACTCGAAGTACACGCTGCGCGGCAGCAGCACGCTCGAAGGGTCGTCCAGCTCAAACGGCACGGAGAACGCGCCTTCCGAAGCGCTGTAGCCGGTGTAGAGGATGTGCACGTCGTTGCCGACGAAGCGGCGCAGACGCTGCGTGTAGGGCGTGAAACCGCCGCCGGCAACGCTGCGGATGACCAGCAGGTTCGGCCACATAGCCGGCGTGATGGGCTCGTCAAAGCCGCGCTCGAAGATGGCGCGCAGCTCGGCAGCGCGCTCGGGGTTGGGCTCGATGCGCGCTTCCAAACCGGCACGCACGTCGGCCGGCATCTGGATGGACGCGTCGATGGTTCCCTGCTCGATGTCGCGCACGAGCAGCTCCCAGTTGTCCTCGACGTAGCGCATGAGGTCGAGCACACCGGTGATGAACACCGATGATATGTCGCGGATGTCGCGCTCTTCGATGGCGAAGCGCGCATGCAGATAGCGCGTGTCGGTGCCGGGCTTGGTGAACACGGCCTCGTCGGGGCTGGTAGTGGTCGCCGCAAGATACGGGCGGGCGTCGGCGATGGCCTTGCACGATAGCGACCCGAACGAAATACCGCTTTTCAGCGTGTTGTAGTGGCTTTCGATAAGCGTGAGCATACGACCACCGGCCAGGCCCTCACCCGCGCCCACGTAGCTGCGGTAATACGTGTACGCTCCCGAATAGCCCATGAGGATCTCCGCCATGCGCTTGGTGTAGGGGATGCCCTTGGGATTGCCCATGGTGCCCGAGGTTTCATTGAAGTGAACGATTTCCTCGGTGGTCACCACGCCGCGCGTGCCGTGCTCCATCACCTCGTAGATATAGCCGGCGTAATCGTCGTAGTTGGTGAAGGGGACGGTGCGCTTGAAGTCCTCGACCGTCTTGATGCCGGCAAAGTCGTGATCGCGGCCAAACGGCGTGTCCTTGTTCGCCTCTATCATCTCGAAGAGCAGTTCTTCCTGCACCTCGCGCGCATGCAGCACGTCAGCCTCAAGCTGCTGCTCAAACGCCTTTCCCGCCGCGTATTGGCGTTCGTGCATCATGGCGCGCAGGGTTGCCACATCGGGCATCTGCGCGGGCGCGCTCGCCGATGCGGGCGGCTCGTGATGCACGTCGTTGCCGGTCGGTTCCGAGATCTTTTCGTCATGAGCCATAGCAGCCCCCTACTGTTCGACGGTCAGGATTTCCGTGAAGCCCGTGGCGTCGAGCACATCGGCGATGTACTCGTTGGGATGGCGCAGCACCAGCCCGCTTCCCACCTTCGCCAGCTCCTTGTGCGCGAACAAGAACACGCGCAGACCGGCGCTCGAAACGTACTGGGTGTCGGCCAGATCGATGGCCAGGCTGGTGACGCCTTCCAGGTTCTCGCGCAGATAGCCCTCCAGATCCGGGGACGTATTCGTGTCCAAGCGCCCGGACAGGGCCACCTCGAGCGCGTCACCGTTTTTCGTTGCCTTGATCTCCATATGCAATCCTTTCCTGAACGCTTCCCGTATTTAAACGAATCGCTTCGTCATACGCAAGATGTTGCGCCCGTCGGCGCGAGTGTAGCGCAAGTCGTCCATGTACTTGCGCATGAGCAGGATGCCCAGCCCGCCTTTACGCTGCTCATCGGCGGGGTCGACCTTCTTCGCGTCGTGCGAAAGCGGGTCGTAGGCGATTCCCTGGTCGCTGAACACGAGATGCAAGCAGCCCGCGCGCTCGTCGACGGCGGCCTCGATGTCCACCGGCAGGCGCGGCTGGCCGTCGGGGAACCCGTAGTGGCAGATGTTGACGAAGACCTCCTCGCAGACGAGCATCATCTGCGCCACCATCTTCGGCGTGCGACCCTCGCCCTCGCAGATAGGCTCCAGGAAGGCGAACAGGTTGTCGAGCTCGGCATCGTCGGCCGGCAGCGTAAGGCGTTGCACGGGAAGGTTCCAGCGGAAGGCGAGCATGGTGATGTCGTCAGCCTGCGGCGCTTCGCCTGCGAAGGCATCCACGCTTGCCACCAGGGAGTTTACGGCGGTTTGGGCGGAAGATGCGGCCGCCACGCGGCACCCGTTCGCCACCACGGCAGAGTCGTCGGCCGAAGCGGGGCGCTCGTCTTGCGCGGTGGAAGCCGTTGCGCCTTGCACGGCGCCGCCGTCAAGCTTGGCGAGCGTTTGCAGCAAGCGATCTTCGCCGTACAGCTCTTCAGCCGCGTTTGCCGCTTCCGACACGCCGTCGGTGTAGAGCAGCAGGCCTTCGCCGGGGCTGCACGCGAAGCTTCCCTCGCGATACTTCACCACGTCCATGGCGCCGAGCACCAGCCCCGGGCGGCACGCAAGATAGCCGAGCTTGCCGTTTTGCTTGAGCACCGGCGGGTTGTGGCCGGCGTTGGCGAAGCGCACCTCGCCGGTTGCCGTGTCCACCACGCACGCGAACGCGGTGACGAACAGCATGGCGTCGTTGCGCTCGCACAGCTGACGGTTGGCCAGGGTGAACGCCGTGCCAAGATCGTCGGTTTCCAGCAGGTACTGGCGCAGCAGGCTTTGCGCGCGCATCATGAACAGCGCCGCGGGAACGCCCTTGCCCGACACGTCGCCGATGACGAAGGCCACGCCGCGTTCGCCCACCTCGAACACGTCGTAGAAGTCGCCGCCCACCTCGCGCGCCGGGCGCATGAAGCCGGCGATATCGAGCGCGAAGCGTTCCGTGAGCGAATCGAAGTCGTGCGGCACGGCGCTCATCTGGATCTGCCTGGCCACGTCGAGCTCGGTGGCCGTGCGCTGGCGCTCGGCCGTGACGTTGTACAGGCGCTCGATGAAGCCGACCATGTCGCGGCGCATCTTGTTGGTGGACTCGTACAGCTCGGCGATCTCGTAGCGGGGCTTCGTGCCGCGCTCGTCGACCGCGATGCACGTGTCGCGCCTGCCCTGCTCGACGTCGGATTCCATGCGCTCGATGAAGGTCTGCTGGTCGAGGGCGAGCACTTCGATGGGGCGCGTGAAGCGGCGCTCCAAGATGTGCAGGAACACGAACATGGGCAGGAAGATGGGAGCCGTGAGAATGGCAACTTCGTGGAACATGGTGCGCACAACTGTCTGGAAGCTCTCCTCGTCGCCGGAGGCGAAGGCGATGACCACGACCGAGACGAGAAGCATCAGCAACGCCGACGCGATAACGAACCAGATGACGAAGCGCTGCGTGAGGTTCGACTTCTTGATGTTGCGGTACGGGACGTGGATCCAACGCGGCGGGTTGGGCGTAAGCGGGCTGCGCTCGAGCGCGTAAAGCAGGGGCAGGCCGATATAGAGCAGCATCCACACGTTGTTCAAGCCGCGCGTGGCGAACGACGGGCCCGACTCGAGCGGCGCGCCGACGAACAGGTAGACGGCCAGGTTCACGCACACGCTGTCCACCAGGGCAAGCGCCATGTACAGCGCCGTCTTCGACGCCGAATCGAATCGCGGGTACGGGCGCGGGCTCCTCGCGTTCACAAGGTACCACGCCCAGCGCGGCAGGCCGTTGTACATGACCTGTATCACGAAGTAGCCCGCCAGCATGAACGGCGTGGCGCCTTCGTGCAGGATATCCGAGACCAGGTTGGCCGTCGCGCAACCGAAAACGCCCGGCAAGCCGAAGAACAGCCCGAACACCGGCCCCAACGCCGACGCCGGGCGGATCTGCACGATGTCGTTGAACTGCGGGACCGCCAGAAAGCCTTCAAGGACCGCCAGGTACACGATAAAGCAGGCGGCGAACACGCTCAACGACTGCTTCCAGCCAGGCCGCAATGGCGCCTGCGGGGCTTCTGACGCAACGGAAGCTACCGGCGCCTCCCCGACATCGCGAACAGCGGTTGCGGGCACTTCATTATGTTCCGGTCGATCCGATTCCATGGTGTCGCACCTCCCGCATCCGTTCGCTAAAACGCCATCCAGATTCATTCGCCCTTACTATAACGAATGTCGCTGACGCAGAAGAAGACAAACCGAGACGCAGCATAAAAGCCGCCGCGAGCGAAACGAACGCCGAATGCCCGAGAAGCCGCCGCGAGCGAAAAGGCAAGCCGCCTACGCCCGCAGATGCGGTGGACGCGAGAGCCACAGCCCCCGACAGCCGGCAGGATGTCCAGCCCTTCGCAGGCGCACTGCAGATACGCGATGCACATTCGCCCGATCTTCGTCGGATCGCAACAGCATCCGCAAGCCCGCCCACCTGTCGCAGCAGGGCGCTACGACAACGAGGCGATCGCCTCGGGAATGGCGGCCACCACGTCTTCAGCGGTTACGCAAATGCTGGTCAGACGCTTTGCCGCCGCTCGCGCCGCCCGCGCGTGCAGCGCCGAAGCAAGCACGCACGCGTCTACCGGGGTCAAACCCTGCGCAAGCAGCGCCGCGGCCATGCCGGCAAGCACATCGCCCGTTCCCGCCTTCGCCAAGGCAGAGGTTCCATCTGACATGCGCACGATGGTTTCACCGTCAGATATATAGGTAACGGGGCCTTTCACCATAGCTGTCACGCCATAAGCTTGCGAAAGCAACAACGCCAACTGCGCCGGGTCGTCGGTAGGCAGGGCCAGCGGAGCGGCAAGGCGCGCGGCCTCTCCCGCGTGCGGCGTGATGACCGTGGGCAAGCCGTCGATGAAGCGGCGGCGCAGCAGCAGGCGGCCTTCGGGAGAGGTCAGCGCGTCAAGACCGCCGCCGTCGACAAGCACCGCAGCGGCCGCGCCCTCAAGAACGGTGCAGGTCAGCTGGGCGGAAAGAGGATCTGCGGCATCGAAGCCGCTGCCGACGAGGAACGCCAGCGGATGACGGGGCGCCACGGGACCAAGCGCTTTCGGGCGCGGCGCCGCATGCACCGGACGGCCCGATCGGCATGCGCGATACGCGCCCGCCCGCCCGTCCGAGCTTGCGGGCGCAGCCTGAACCGCGGCAGGGCTGCCAGCGATGCTCCCCCGTTCATCAGGATCAAGCTGCGCGTACGCCGCCAGCTCGTCCCACGCGCGCACCACAAGCGACGGGCTTGCCGCACGCACCGCCGCGACGGATTCGGGCGAGCAAGCAACTTCGGTATACCCCGCGCCCATGCGCTGCGAGGCAACCGCCGCAAGACATGCGGCGCCCGGATAGTCGGCGCAACCGGCGATCAACGTCAACTTGCCGCGCGAATACTTGTTCGCCAGGTCGTCAGGCCACGGAAGCAATGCCGCCACCTGCTCCAACGTATACTTCTTCGCTCGCTGCATCCGTCCTCCATTCGCCAAGCGCTACGCACGCATATGCTCGCACCCAGTGTACTCCAACCACGTAAGAGCGAAGTAAAACATGGCATTCGCCACCGCGAGCAGCCCCGCAAACAGGAAGCCCGGCGACAACGCGCAAACCGCAACACCACCCCAAGCACAAGCGCGACCGCGTCAATCGCCAGGGAACGCCGAACCCCCTACGCGCGCCAGAGCCCCAGCATGCGCCAGAGCCCGCCAGCGCGCACCAGGCCCCCAGCGCATGCCAGGCCCCCGGCGTGTGCTAGGACGAAAACCAAGCTCCGGAGCGTTAACCGAACCGAGCATCGGGCTTCCGAATGTTGATCGAGCTAAACGCCAAGCGCTCGTGGCATTAGCCAAGCCAAGCCCCCAGCGCGCCAGCCCCCCGGCGCGCGCCAGGACGAAACCGGGCTCCAGAGCGTAAACCAAGCCGAGCAGCGCGTTCCCGGAGCATTAGCCAAGCCGGCCCCCAGCGCACGCCAACCCCCCCGATGCATGCCAGGACGAAAACCGGGCTCCGGAGCGTTACCCAAGCCGAGCAGCGAGTTCCCGCGGCGAGGAATCGCCATTTTTGTCCAGCCGCGGTCAAAAGAAACGATTCTTCGCAGACTCAGGGCCAAAACACGCGATTCTTCGCGCTATCGGAAGGCCCATACGCGGACAAACGACAAAAACGTCCATCTCTCACTTCCGAGACCGCGAAAAACCGTCTGTTTTGACCGCCAGCGACCAAAACTGACGGTTTTTCGCATCCCGCACCCCACCGACAGCCAACCCCATTCTCAACAAGCAACGCTCCCGTCACCAATCTCGGCGATGGAGGGCTTCTTCGCCAGGCTCAAGAACGCCGATAATGGGAACCGGGTTCTACCACCATCGCGACTGGTCCGGCGTGACGATTCCCGATTACTGCCGCATTCTCAACGCCTACCTCAGGTATTACAATGAGCGAAGGCCGAAGGGGAAGCTGGGCTGACCGAGCCCGATGCCGCACCGCAGGAACCTGGGACCGGCCGAGCCCAACGCGACACCGCAGGAGCTTGGGGACGGCCGCGCCCGATGCGATGCCGCAGGAGCCTATGGCTGGCTGCATAACCGGTCCGAAGAAATACCCGCATACCCATATCACAACTATCTTGCGCAAACCTTGCCGATTCCTTACGCAAACCTTGCCGGCCCCTTCCCTGATCCTTACCAAAGTCTTCCCCATTCCTTGCACCGCAAAATTCTCGTTCTACCTGGGGAAATACTCTGATACCTTAGATTGCATGACCATTGTGATCTCACATATTTCAGCAATCGAGTACTGGCTTGCGCACGAATCGCTCAAGCTCAAGGCCACGTCTGCCCATGCAGCAACCGAACTCCCGTCCGCGGGTCCCACCATCGATGACCGCCGCCGCGCCGAGCAGCTTCTAAAACAGTGCGCCAGCATCCCGTTGCATATCGCTACCACGAAGCCGCTCCATAGCAGCACGCGCTTCCGCTGCCACGTTTGGTCCCCGCCCGTAGCACGGGCGCTCTACAGAATCGCGGATGACGTTTACGTTTGCTCTCCCGAACTCGCCTTCGTCCAATCGGCGGCTGCGCTCGACAAAATCGATACCGTGCGTTTAGGGTGCGAATTGTGCGCAACGTATTCCATCGACCGCCACGCGCGCAGAGGATTCTTTCAGCGCAATGCCATCACCACGCGCGAAAAACTCGGCGCGATCGTTTGCGAAAACCAGGGGGCAAACGGAATCAAAACCGCACGATGGGCGCTCGATCACGTGCTCGACCGATCTGCGTCACCTGCCGAGACGAAAGTTGCGCTCGCCCTTACCCTCCCCTGCAAAATCGGCGGAATGGGACTCCCTCGGCCTTCGCTAAACCGCTTCATCCCGCTCAACGCAGCAGAGCAAAAGGCGCTCGATAGAAGCTATTTCCTTTGCGACCTCTATTGGGAGCAAGCAAAGCTCGCCATTGAGTACGACAGCGATGCCGAACACTCCGGATCCGAGCGCATCGCCTCGGATGCCGCACGAAGAAATGCGCTGCTCCGCCTGGGAATCACGGTCATCACCGTGGGAAACCAGACGTTTCGCGACAGGTCGGAATTCAAAAGGGTCGGCGCAACTGTCGCGCGGCTTCTCGGAACGCGCATCAGGCCGAGGAGCGAGCACTACGACCGTCGGCAAATCGAGCTTCGCAAGCGTCTGAGCAGCCAACCGATTTGGGAAAGCGCCCGTTACAGCGAGTAGCGCCATTGCGGGCAAGATCACCAAGCCAGCGCCGATTCGGAGAACGCACATGAACAAGGTTCCGCGCAAGTCCAGGCAGGCAAACTATAAGAGGTTTTCCGCTTTCCACCGAAATACATGCGCCGCTTTCGCATTCGATGCACGCGGCACAGCGCAGGTAGCTTACCGCGAGCCCTTCGACAAACCAGTTTGTTGATGCAGCGACTCCAACGGGAAAGGGCACTCCGCACCCGGCGGGCAAGGGCATTGCCATACCCGGCGCCGGCGGGCAAGGGCGCCGCCATACCCGGCGGCATCCATCTGCCGCGACCATCAAGCGCGCGCTTTCCCCAGGTAAACGGGCGCCTAGATTGTGCGCCATCTAAGCTCGCCAGACAGCAACGTCACAAGCGCGAAAACGAGACTGCCGCAGCAAGCGATCCCTGCCGCAACAAGCGATTCCTGATCAGCAAGCGAACGAACACGCCAGGGCGACGGATTCGCAAATTCGCCCAGACAAGAACCGTTCATTTTGTCCCTCGGCGGCCAAAATGAACGGTTCTTCGCCACTGAGTAGGCCAAAAGAAACGATTATTCGCACCGCGCCCCCCATTCGCACGAAATACCGTCCAAATTGTCCATCCCGCGCCTCAGAAAACGCGAAGAATCGCTCGTTATGTCCCGCAGGGGCCAAAACGAGCGATTCTTCGCAATTCACACCCCGCGGCCAACATACGCCCCGCTTCGCGCCAGCGTTCAACTTGTGCGAAGCGGCCACCGAGCCTGGCGCGACCGCTAATCGGCCTCCCCCCTGCGCATCGCGGACCACGCCCATGGCCGAATGCGCATCGGGCACCTGGGGCTGCGCGGGCGCAGGCGCTGCCGCATCCAGGTCGTCGAGCATGGTGCGCGGCGCCCTGAACTGGCGCGCCAGCTCCCCCATGGGGTCGCGCCGCTCCTAATCGGCCTCCCCCTGCGCATCGCGGACCATGCCCATGGCCGAATGCGCATCGGGCACCTGGGGCTGCGCGGGCGCAGGCGCTGCC